>Ga0310810_10002129_pt1 | contig 21079 bp, 21 predicted proteins | sample NCmetagenome_FD_207641 | JGI IMG/M metagenome (GOLD analysis project Ga0310810, IMG submission 207641) | Soil microbial communities from experimental microcosm in Duke University, North Carolina, United States - NC | ecosystem: Engineered > Artificial ecosystem > Soil microcosm > Unclassified ...
TCGGAAACGGCACGCGTGAGGCCTATGTCGAATCCTTGGCGCGTTCCGTCCCGGTCCATGCTCGTCAGGAGAATCTCGCCCGCGCCAGCCGCCATCATCTGCTCAGCCCAGCGCACCGCGTCCAGCCCGGTGCCTTTACGTCCGCCATGCGTATAGACCTCCCAACCTGCGCCGTTCTTTTTCGCGTCGATCGCAACGACGATGCATTGGTTGCCGACGACAGCCGAGGCGTCCTTCACGAGCTGAGGGTTCTGTACGGCAGCGGTGTTGATGGACACCTTGTCGGCACCAGCATTCAGGAGGCGCCGCACATCCTCCACCTTGCGCACGCCGCCACCGACGGTGAGGGGAATGAACACGCGCGCCGCCACTGCCTCGATCACATGCAGCAGGATGTCGCGCTCATCCGAGCTCGCGGTGATGTCGAGGAAGCAGAGCTCGTCCGCGCCCTCGCCGTCGTAGCGCGCGGCGATCTCGACCGGATCGCCCGCATCGCGCAGATCGACGAAATTGACGCCCTTCACGACCCGCCCCGCGGTGACGTCGAGGCAGGGAATGATCCTCTTGGCGAGGGCCACGCTCAGGCCTTGCCGACCGCTTTGTCGGCGGCCGCTTGCGCGCTCTTGAGTTCCAGTTTTCCTTCGTACAAAGCGCGGCCGGCGATCGCGCCGATGACACCTTCCGGCACGAGCTTCGCACATACGGCTTGTATGTCCTCGACGCTGTTCAATCCGCCCGAGGCGATGATCGGCGTCTTGGTCGCCTGGGCGAGGCGGAACGTGGCGTCGATGTTCACTCCGCTCAGCATGCCGTCGCGGCCGATGTCGGTATAGACCAGCGCCTCGATGCCGTACTCCTCGTATTTCTTGGCGAGGTCGACGACATCGTGACCCGTGAGCTTGGACCAGCCCTCGACCGCCACCTTGCCGTCCTTGGCGTCGAGGCCGGCGATGATGTGACCGGGGAAGGCATAGCAGGCGTCTGACAAGAACCCCGGGTTCTTTACCGCCGCGGTGCCGATCACGATGTACGTGACGCCGGCGTCGAGATAGCTCTCGATCGTGTCGAGGTCGCGAATGCCGCCGCCCACCTGGATCGGCACCTGCTCGCCCACCGCCGCGATGATGTCGCGGATCACCTTCTCATTCTTCGGCTTGCCAGCCACCGCGCCGTTCAGGTCGACGACGTGCAGGCGCCGCGCGCCCTGCGCTTTCCAGTGCTTGGCCATCGCCACTGGATCGTCGGAGAAAACAGTGGCCGTGCTCATGTCGCCCTGCTTCAGGCGCACGCAGCGGCCATCTTTCAGATCGATTGCAGGAATGATGAGCACGACAGTGCTCGAAATTAAATCAAGGACGCCAGCGCACGAAGTTGGAGAGGAGTTGCAGGCCGGCGGACTGGCTTTTCTCGGGGTGGAACTGGACGGCAAAAATATTATCCCGGGCCACGGCGCAGGTAAAGGGCACGCCGTAGATGCAGGTTGCGGCCGCGAGCGTCCGATCGGCCGGCGCCGGAAAGTAGCTGTGCACGAAGTAAAAGCGGCTTTTATCGCTGATACCGGCCCATAACGGGTGCGCCCCTTCCTGCAGCACCTCATTCCACCCCATGTGCGGGATCTTGAGCCCCGTGACCTTGAAGCGCGGGACGTCGCCCTTCAGCACGCCCAGGCCCTCCGTGTCCCCCTCCGCGCCGCGCTCGAAGAGCATCTGCAGGCCAAGGCAGATGCCGAGATAGGGTTTCTCGCGCAACGCCTCGAGCACCGCATCCCGTGCGCCGCTTGCCGCCAGGTTCTTCATGCAGTCCGGCAGCGCCCCCTGACCGGGCACCACCACGCGCTCAGCCGACCGGATTCGCACCGGGTCCGCGGTGACGAGCACCTGCGCTTCGGGCGCGACGCGCTCCAGCGCTTTCGAGACCGAGCGCAGGTTGCCCATGCCGTAATCCACGACTGCGATGCGCACTGCCAGCTTTTGCCTAGAGGGTTCCCTTGGTGGAGGGAATGGAGCCTTCAGTGCGCGGGTCGCGCTCGACCGCCATGCGCAGCGCCCGCGCAAAGGCCTTGAACATCGTCTCGCACTGGTGATGTGCGTTGTCGCCGCGCAGGTTGTCGATATGGAGCGTCACCTGCGCATGATTGACGAAGCCCTGGAAGAACTCGTGCACGAGGTCGACGTCGAATTCGCCGATCAGGCCACGCGTGAACTCGACGTGGTATTCGAGCCCTGGCCGTCCGGAAAAATCGATGACGACGCGCGACAACGCCTCGTCGAGCGGCACATAGGCGTGCCCGAAGCGCCGCAAGCCCGCCTTGTCGCCCGTCGCCTTGGCACAGGCCTGGCCGAGCGTGATGCCGATGTCTTCCACCGTGTGGTGCGCATCGATGTGCAGGTCGCCCTTGGCATCGATCTCGAGGTCGAGCATGCCGTGACGCGCCACCTGGTCGAGCATATGCTCGAGGAACGGCAGGCCGGTGGCGAGCTTGGCCTTGCCGGACCCATCGAGATCCACCTTCACGCGGATCTGCGTTTCCTTGGTGTTGCGAACGACTTCGGCGGTACGCATGGTCACAGCGCTTCCTTGAGCGCGTTGAGGAGTATACGGTTTTCGTCCGGTGTCCCGACGGTGACGCGCAGGCACTGGGAAAGGCCGGGATGGAGGTTGCGCACGAGCACGCCCTGCTTGCGCAGCCCTTCATAAGTGCGGGCCGCGTCGGCGACCCGAATTAGAAAAAAATTCGCCGCGGACGGAAACACAGTGACGCCGCGCAGCGCCGTGAGGCCCGCCTCGAGCTTGTCGCGCTCGGCGCGGATCTCGGCGGCCTGTTTCTCGAGCACGTCGAGATGCTCGAGCATGAACATCGCCGCGGCCTCGGTCAGCACATTGATGTTGTACGGCGGGCGTACCTTGTTCAGCTCGCGCACCCACTCCGGGTGCGCCGCGAGGTAGCCAAGGCGGATACCTGCAAGGCCGAGCTTCGACACCGTACGCATGACGATGAGATTCCGATACTTCGGCAGCGCGCCCATGAACGTCTTGCCGGCGAAGGCGTGGTACGCCTCGTCCAGCACGACGACGCCCGGCGCAGCTTCGATGATGCGCAATACATCAGCTTCCGGATAAAGAACGCCGGTCGGATTGTTCGGATAAGCGAGGAAGACAAGCGCCGGCTTCTCCGCGCGCATGCGAGCGATGAAGGCATCGGCATCGAGCGAGAAGTCGTCGCGCAGCGGAACGGGCACGGAGCGCATGCGCATGAACGTCGCACTCATGCTGTAGACGACGAAGGTCGGCACGGGATACATCATGGTCGCGCCGTCACGCGCGAGCGCAATCGCGAGCAACTGGATCAGCTCATCCGATCCGTTGCCGAGCAGGACATCCATGCCGCCCGGCACGGACATCTTCTTCCGGATGAGCTCGCACAACCGCGGCGCGTTCGGCTCGGGATAGCGGTTGAGCGCGACGCCTGCGAGCACCTGGGCCATCTCGCGCTGCAGCGGCTCAGGCAGCGCATACGGGTTCTCCATCGCGTCGAGCTTCACCATGCCGGCGGCGTCGGCCACGTGATAGGCCGACATGCCGAACACTTCGGGACGCACGAGCTTGTCGGGCGTCATTTGCCGATCCTCATCTGCGCGGCTCGCGCATGAGCGCTCAGCCCCTCGCCGTCCGCGAGCACCGCTGCCACGCGCCCGAGCGACTGCGCGGCGGCCTGCGATACACCGATGATGCTCGTGCGCTTCTGGAAGTCGTAGACGCCGAGCGGCGACGAGAAGCGTGCGCTGCCGGAAGTCGGCAGCACGTGATTCGGGCCCGCGCAGTAGTCGCCGATCGCCTCCGAGCTGTAGCTGCCAAGAAAGATCGCCCCCGCGTTTTTGATCTTCGGAAGCCACCGCTGCGGCTCCGCCACGCAAAGTTCGAGGTGCTCTGGCGCGACGCGGCTGGCAAGCTCACACGCTTCATCCAGATCCCGTGTCTGGATCAGCGCGCCACGTGCCTTCAAAGACGCGGCGATCACGCTCTTCCTCGGCATATCGCCTAGCAAGCGGTTGGCGGCGGCTTCAACAGCATCGAGGTGTGAGCGATCGGGCGAAAGCAGCAGTGCCTGCGCGTCTTCGTCGTGCTCGGCTTGCGAGAAGAGGTCCATCGCCAGCCAATCGGCCGGCGCGGCTCCGTCCGAGAGCACCAGGATTTCCGAAGGCCCCGCGATCATGTCGATGCCGACGCCGCCGAACACCTGCCGCTTCGCCTCGGCAACATAGGCGTTACCCGGGCCGACGATCTTGTCGACGCGCGCGATCGACTTCGTACCATAAGCGAGCGCAGCGACGGCCTGGGCGCCGCCGATGCCGATGACGCGGTCGACGCCGGCGAGCGCCGCAGCGGCGAGGACGAGCGGATTCGGGTTCGGGCTCACCATCACGATCTCGCGTACGCCAGCTACTCTGGCGGGCACTGCGTTCATGAGGACCGTCGAGGGATAGGCGGCCTTGCCGCCGGGCACGTAGATCCCGACGCGCTCGAGCGGCGTGATGCGCTGACCGAGACGCGTGCCGTCGGGCTCCGTGTATTCCCAGGACGCCTGCGCCTGCCGCTCGTGGAACGCACGGATGCGCGCATGGGCCGCGCGCAGTGCTTCGAGCTGCGCCGCTGGAACATCGGTGCGCGGCTGGATATCCAGCTCGGCGATGGAGCGCGCGCTCGATTTGTCGAAGCGCTTGGCGTAGGCGAGCACGGCGGCATCGCCGCGCTTGCGAACGTCGGCGAGGATTCGCGCGACTGTTTTCTGCAGAGCCGCGTCGGCCGATGCTTCATAACGCGTGAGCGCAGCGAGCTTGGCGTCGAAGCCCCGAGCGATAGTAGAGAGGCGGCGCAGCTTCATCGCGAAGCCTTGGCGAAGGCGTCGATCAGTGGCTGCAGCGCTGCGCGCTTGGTCTTGAGCGCAGCCTGGTTGACGATCAGGCGAGCAGACACCGGCAAGATCTCTTCGACGGCCACGAGCCCGTTATCGCGGAGCGTCTGGCCGGTCGCAACGAGGTCGACGATCGCATCGGCGAGTCCCATCAGCGGCGCGAGCTCCATCGAACCGTAAAGGCGGATCAGGTCGACGTGCACTCCTTTGGCGGCGAAGTGCTCGCGCGTGGTGTTCACGTATTTGGTCGCGACGCGCAGGCGCGCGCCCTGCGCAACGGCGCGCTTGTAGTCGAAGCCCTTCTTCACCGCGACCATCATGCGGCAGCGGGCGATGCCGAGGTCCACCGGCTGGTAAAGACCCTCGCCGCCATGCTCGACGAGGATGTCGCGACCGGCGATGCCGAGGTCGGCCCCGCCGTGCTGCACATAAGTAGGAGTGTCGGAGGCGCGCACCACGATCAGCCGGAGGCTCCGGCGATTCGTGGCTATGACGAGCTTGCGAGAGGTCTCGGGATTGGACCTAGGCCGGATACCGACGCGCGCGAGCAGCGGTGCGGTCTCGTCGAAGATCCGCCCCTTCGACAACGCAATGCTGATGCTCGCCATGATGTGCAGCCATCCGGGGAATCGTCCCTAAAAACTACTGAAGGGGCGGGATTCTACCTTACACGCTCGACCCGCGCGCCGAGGGTGCCGAGCTTCGTCTCCAGGCCTTCGTATCCCCGGTCGAGGTGGTAGATCCGGTCGACGATCGTTTCGCCTTCGGCGGCGAGCCCGGCGATGACGAGGCCGGCCGAGGCACGCAGGTCGGTTGCCATGACGGTGGCCCCCTGCAGGCGCTCGACACCCCGCACCACGGCGGTATTTCCCTGGATGGTGATGTCGGCACCCAGGCGCTGCATCTCGAGCGCATGCATGAAGCGGTTCTCGAAGATCGTCTCCGTGATCATCGCAGTGCCATCGGCAATACAGGCGAGCGCCATGAATTGCGCTTGCATGTCGGTCGCAAAACCGGGGAACGGCGCCGTGCGAACGCTCACGGGCTTGGGACGCCCGGACGACTCGATCTCGATTGACCCATTCGTCGCGCGAACGCGGGCGCCGGCCTCGGCCAGTTTCTCGAGCGTGGCGTCGAGTGTCTTTGGGGCCGCGCCAACCAGGCGCACACGACCGCCGACTGCGGCGGTCGCGGCGAGATAAGTCCCCGTCTCGATGCGGTCGGGCATGACCTCGTGCGACGCGCCGCCGAGCGAGCGCACGCCTTCGATGCGGATCACGTCGCTGCCGGCGCCGTCGATCTTTGCGCCCATCGCGATGAGGCAGCGCGCGAGGTCCAGCACCTCGGGTTCGCGAGCAGCGTTTTCGATCAGCGTGGTTCCTTCGGCGAGCGCCGCCGCCATCATCAGGTTCTCGGTGCCGGTGACGGTCACCATGTCCATGACAATGCGCGCGCCGCGCAGCCGATCGACCGAGGCGTGCATGTAGCCGTGCTCGATGAAGATGCTGGCGCCCATGGCTTGCAGGCCCTTTACGTGCTGATCGACCGGACGCAGTCCGATCGCGCAGCCACCTGGCAATGAAACCTTCGCCGTTCCACAACGCGCGAGCAGCGGTCCGAGCACGAGCACTGACGCTCGCATCGTCTTCACGAGGTCGTAGCCGGCGGTCGGGTCGCTGATGCGCGCGGCGTGCAATGTCATGCCGCCGTTGGCCGGCGGCTCAGCGGCAACACCCATCTGCCGCAGGAGCTTGGCCATCGTGCGCGTGTCCATGAGCTGCGGCACGTTGGCGAGGCGTAGCGGCTTGTCCGTGAGGAGCGCCGCACACATGATCGGAAGCGCGGCGTTCTTCGCGCCGGAGATCCGCACTTCGCCTTCGAGCGAACGACCGCCGCGGATGCGCAGCTTATCCACCGGCTTTCCACTCCTGCGGCGTGAGCGTGCGCATCGACAGCGCGTGAATTTCCTCGCGCATGCGCTCGCCCAGCGCTGAATAGACAAGCTGGTGGCGCTGCACGCGATTACGCCCGGCGAACTCGTCGGAAACGATCAGCGCCTGAAAATGCTGGCCGTCGCCGATGACCTCGACGTGCTCGCAGGAAAGTCCTGCCTGGATGCCCTGTTTGACGCTCTCCGGGGTGACCATCAATGCCTGAGCTTGTAGCCCGATCTGAGTAGCAAGAGTGTGGCCGAGGATACGGCCAAGAGGGAGGCAAAAACTATCGCAAGGCTGGCAAGCGGCGGGAAATCCGAGGCGCCGAAGAAGCCATAGCGGAAGCCGTCGACCATATAGAAGAAGGGGTTGGCGTGCGAGAGGCGCTGCCAGAAGGGCGGCAGCGTGTGGATCGAATAGAACACGCCCGAGAGGAACGTGAGCGGCACGATGGCGAAGTTCTGGAATGCCGCGACCTGGTCGATCTTGTCGGAAACGACCGCGGCGATGAGGCCCATCGAGCCGAGGAGCGCCGCGCCGAGAAATGCAAAGGCCAGCGCCCAGAGTGGAGCGTGAACCGGCACCGGCACGAACGCCAAAGCGACGGCGAGGACGCAGATGCCGACGACGAGGCCGCGCACGATGGAAGCCGTGATATACGCGGCGAAGAACTCCGCGTAGGAAATCGGGGAAAGCAAGATGAATACGATGTTGCCGGTGATCTTCGACTGGATAAGGCTCGAGGAGCTGTTGGCGAAAGCGTTCTGCAGCACGCTCATCATGACGAGGCCCGGGACCAGGAACGCGGAGTAAGCGAGGCCCGGATACACCTCGAGGCGGCCTTCGAGCGCGTGGCCGAAGATCACCAGATAAAGCAGCGTGGTCAGCACCGGCGCAGCGACCGTTTGAAAGCCGACCTTGAAGAAGCGCAACAGCTCCTTGTGGCAGAGCGTGAGGAAGCGACTCACGACGCCTTCCCGGTGAGGCGCAGGAAGACTTCCTCGAGGTCCGGCGGGCTCACTTCCATCTCGCGAATGGCGACGCCCGCCTGGCGCAGGCCGACGAGCGCGTCTTCGAGCTCACGGTAATTCGCGAGCCGCAGCCGGAAATCGCCGCCTTCGGCCGAGACGATGCGGCCGGGCACCCCGGGCGGCAACTCGGTGCGATCGATGTGCAGCCGGAGCTCGAGGCCGGAAAAGCTGCCGAGCAGGTTGCGCGTGGTATCGAGCGCGACGATGCGGCCTTCCTTCAGCATCGCGATGCGGCTGCAATGCGTCTCGGCTTCCTCGAGGTAATGCGTCGTGAGGACGATGCTGTGCCCGTCGCGGTTCATGCGCCGCACGAACTGCCACAGCCCCTGGCGCAGCTCGACATCGACGCCCGCAGTGGGCTCGTCGAGCACAATGACCGGCGGCTTGTGCACAAGCGCCTGTGCGACGAGCACGCGGCGCTTCATGCCGCCGGACAGCGAGCGCATGTTGGCGTCGGCTTTGCCGGTGAGGTCGAGGTAATGCATCACTTCGTCGATCCAGGCGTCGTTCTCGCGCAGGCCGTAATACCCCGACTGCAGGCGCAGCGTCTCGCGGACCGTGAAGAAGGGGTCGAACACCAACTCCTGCGGCACGACGCCGAGCATGCGCCGCGCGCGGCGGTAGTCCGCGCGCACGTCCGCGCCCATGACGCGCGCCTCGCCCGAATCGGCGCGCACCAGTCCGGCGACGACGTTGATGAGCGTGGTCTTGCCCGCGCCGTTCGGGCCGAGCAGGCCGAAGAACTCGCCTTCCTCCACCGCGAGGCTCACGCCGGCGAGCGCACTGAGCGCGCCGTAGCGCTTCTGGACCTCGCGGACTTCGATTGCCTTCAGGAGGTGGGTAGCAGACGGTCGACGCCGTAGAGCTGGGCGATCGTGCGGAGCGACTCGGGCAAATTGACGAACGAGAGCTTCTTGTCGCGGCTGCGCGCATCGCGCAGCCACGCGAGCAGCACGGCGAGGAGCGCCGAATCCATCTCGTTCACCTCGCCGAGGTCGACCGTCTGCACGCCTTCGGCGATATGGCGGCGGCCCTCTTCGAGCAGCGTTGCGGCGTTGCCCAGCGTGACCGCGCCGGAGACGACGAGGCGCGGCCCTTCGCGCCGAATCACTTCTTCTTCTCCAGGGCGGCACCCGAGAGCGACTTGTTCTTCGTCGCAAGGTTCTTGATCAGCCCGTCGATGCCGGACTCGCGCACCGTGCTGTTGAACTCGGTGCGGTAGTTGGCGACGAGGCTCACGCCGCCGACCATCACGTCGTAGACCTTCCAGCCCGCGGCGGTCTTCTCCATGCTGTAGTCGATCGGCACGGGCTGCGTGCCGGGCTGCAGCACGCGCACCTGCACCGTGACATCGGTGTCGGTGGGCTTGGCGCGGAGCGGCCGGAAGTCGAACCTCTGCTCGCTGTACGCGGCGAGTGCGCTCGCGTACGTGCGCACGAGCAGCGCGCGGAATTCTTCAGTCAACCGTTTCTTCTGCTCAGGGTTCGCCTTGTTCCAGCTCTGCCCCATGGCGAGCGCGGTCATCGCCGTGAAGTTGAAATGCGGCAGCACTTTCGCGTCGATCAGGTCGATCAGCTTCTGGCGATTGCCGGCCTGGATCTCCTTGTCCCCCTTGATGAGATCGACCACCTCCAGCGTCACCGTCTTCACGAGCTGGTCGGGAGGCACGTCCTGCGCGCGCACGGGCGACGCTCCCAGCGTGAGCGCAAGGCCCAAGGCTGCGGCGCTAATTAGGTTTCTTGTCGCTGCTACTGTCATCTTCGGGTTCCTTCTCCCTTGGCGGCTGGCCATCGTAGACGAGGTTGCGCCGCCGCTGCAGGTAAGCGTCGCGCTGGAATACATACTTGTCGAGTGCCGCCTCTTCGAGGATGCGGCTTGCGTCGAGAAGGTCGGCGCGAGTCTGGATCAACCTTAAGGTAACGAGACCCCAATGCACGGCGAAGGGCTCGGTCTCGTTCAGGGGGTCGGTATAGAAATCGAACCCCCAGCCGATGCCGTCTCGCACGTCGCTCGAGCCGAGGATCGGCAGCACCAGGTACGGGCCGGTCGGCGCGCCCCAGCGGCCGAAGGTCTGGCCGAAGTCCTCGTTGTGCTTCTCATAACCCATGTCGGTGGCGACGTCGTGGATCCCAAAGAGGCCGAACGTAGTATTAAACGCAAAGCGCGCCCAATCGCTGACACCGTCTTCAAATTTGCCCTGCAGGAAATTGTTCACACCGATGAAAACGTCGCCCACATTGGCGAAAACGTTCCGCACGCGCTCGCGGATTTCGCTCGGCACCACCTTGGTGTAGCCCGTCGCCACGGGGCGAGCGACATACGCGTCGAGCTTGTCGTTGAAGCTGTAGATGCCGCGATTGAGCGGCTCCCACGGATCGCGCGGATCGCGCTCCGCGGTGCTCGCGCAGCCGGTGGCCGCGCCGAGGAGCGCGGCGAGCAGCAAAACGCGTGTCACTTAGCGGGTTCCTTCGCCTCCGGCTTGCCCTCGGCCGCCTTGTTGAACAGGAACTGGCTGATCAGGTTCTCGAGCACCACCGCCGATTGCGTGAGGCGCAGGCGGTCGCCGTTCTTGAGCATCACGCCGTCGCCGCCGGCTTCGAGGCCCACGTACTGCTCCCCCAGGATGCCGGAGGTCAGGATCTTGGCGGTGGTGTCGCGCGGGAACTGGTACTCGTAGCCGAGGTTGATGGTGACGATGGCCTCGTAGGTCTCGTTGTCGAATCGGATGTCGGCCACGCGGCCGATCACCACGCCGGCGCTTTTCACCGGGGCGCGCACCTTGAGACCGCCGATGTTCGCGAACTTGGCCTGCACCTGATAGATCTGCGACGTCGAAAACGTGGCGAGGTTCCCGACCTTGAGGGCGAGGAACAAGAGCCCGGCGATGCCGGCGACGACGAAGACGCCGACCCAGAGGTCAATGGTCGAGCGGTTCATTGGTGATTACCTCCCGTGAACATGAGTGCAGTGAGGATGAAGTCGAGGAAGAGGATGGCGAGCGAGGAAGTCACCACCGTCCGGGTCGTGGCGCGGGACACGCCCTCGGCAGTCGGCGGCGCGTCGTAGCCCTCGAACACGGCGATCCAGGTCACCGCCAGGCCGAAGACCACGCTCTTGATCACGCCGTTCATGATGTCATTGCGCAGATCTACCGCCGCCTGCATCTGCGACCAGAACGCACCGGCGTCGACGCCGATCAGTTGTACGCCGACGAGGTAGCCGCCAAACACACCCATGGCCGAGAAAAGTGCCGCGAGGAGCGGCATCGAGATCACGCCGCCCCAGAAGCGCGGCGCGACGACGCGTGCGATCGGATCGACCGCCATCATTTCCATGGCGGAAAGCTGCTCGGTCGCTTTCATCAGGCCGATTTCCGCAGTGATCGCGGAACCAGCGCGGCTGGCAAACAACAAACCGGCGACCACCGGGCCGAGCTCGCGCACGAGAGACAGCGCGACCAGAACGCCCAGCGACTCGGAGGCGCCAAACCGCTGCAGCGTTTCGTAGCCTTGCAGCGCGAGCACCATGCCGACGAACAGGCCGGACACGAGAATGATGATGAGCGACAGGACGCCGGCGAAGTAGATCTCGGCGATGGTGAGGCGGAAGCGCTTGAGGGCCGTGCCGGAGTGCACGACCAAATAGAAAAGAAATCGGCTGGCGAAGCCGAGTCGCCAGACGTGCGCACTCACGCTGGAACCCAGGCGCTCGATCCGCGCTCGGAGGTCTGCTACGAAACGCATCTAGGCGGTGGCGAGCTCGAGATCGGCATCGTAGCCCGGGGCCGGATAGTGAAAAGGCACCGGGCCCTCGGAGCTGCCGTTGACGAACTGGCGCACGAAGGGCTCGCCGCTCGCGCGGATCTCGTCGGGCGTTCCCTGCGCGATGACGCGCCCGGCGGCCATAAAGTAGACGTAATCGACGACGCCGAGCGCTTCCTGCACATCGTGCGTGACGATGATGGAAGTCGCGCCGAGCGAATCGTTCAGATTCCGGATGAGTCGCACGATGACGCCGAAGGAGATCGGATCGAGGCCCGTAAAAGGCTCGTCATAGAGGATGAGCTGCGGATCGAGCGCGATCGAGCGCGCGAGTGCCACGCGACGCGCCATGCCGCCGGACAGCTCGGTGGGCGCGAGATGCGCCGCGCCGCGCAGTCCCACGGCCTGCAGCTTCATCAGGACGAGATCGTTCAGGAGATCATCCGGCAGATCGGTGTGCTCGCGCAGCGGGAACGCGACGTTCTCGAACACCGACATGTCGGTGAAGAGCGCGCCGAACTGGAAGAGCATCCCCATCTTTCGCCGCATGGCGTAGAGACCTTCGGTGTCGAGCTCTCGCGTGCTGTGTCCGAGCACGCGCGCCTCTCCCGCCGTCGGACGCAGCGCGCCCATGATCACGCGCAAAAGCGTCGTCTTGCCGCAGCCCGACTGACCCATGATGCCGACGACCGAGCCGCGCTTGATCGTGAGATCGATGTCGCGCAGCACCGGGCGCGCCGGATCGTAGGCGAAGGCAAGCTTGCGGATTTCAACGATTGGCTGCACTGCAGCGTAATATTATCCCGCATGGGGGAGGCAGCCGCCGACGCGCTGGCAGTGCGCATCGAAGCGCTCGTCAAGCGCTACGGACGCGTCACTGCGCTTGACGGTGTCGCACTCGAAATCGCGCGGCGCGAATCCTTCGGTCTCCTTGGCGCGAACGGCGCCGGCAAGACGACACTCATCCGCTGCCTCCTCGACCTCACGTCGGCCGACGCAGGATCGATTCAGATCTTCGGCGTGCCCGCGAGCGCGCCGGCGAGCCGTCGGAATCTTGCTTACCTCCCGGAGCGTTTCACGCCGCCGCACTACCTCACCGGCGCCGAGTTCCTCCGAACGCTCGCGCAGCTGGCCGGCGTCGGCTACGACTCCGGGCGCGTCGCACGCCTGGTCGATGAGCTGGAACTCGAGCGCGAGGCACTCGAGCGGCCGGTGCGCAATCTCTCGAAAGGCATGACGCAGAAGCTCGGCCTTGCCGGTTGCTTCTCGCTCGAGCGCGAGATGTATGTGCTCGACGAGCCGATGAGCGGCCTTGACCCTGCCGCGCGGGTGGCGGTGAAATCCGTGCTGCAGCGCCTGAGCGCGGAGGGTCGCACCCTGTTTTTCACTTCCCATGTCCTAGCTGACGTCGACGAGCTTTGCTCTTCCATCGCGGTGCTCGACCAGGCGCGCCTGCGTTTTCGGGGCGCGCCGCAGGCGCTTTGCGCGCGCTACGGCGAATCGAGTCTCGAGCGCGCCTTCATGAGATGCATCCGTGACGACAAGTCCTCAGTCGCTGCCTGAAGTTCGCACGGCGGCACGACCGGCGCTGCTCGTCGTCGACGACGACGCGCTCATCACCGACACGCTCGCCTTTGCGCTCGGCAGCGATTTCGAGGTTCACGCCTGCGAGTCGCGCGCAAGCGCCATCGCGCTCTTGCGAAAGCTGGATAGCCCGCCGCCCCTCGCGCTCGTCGACCTAGGCCTGCCGCCGACACCACACTCACCCGATGAAGGCTTCCAGCTGATCGCCGATCTTCTCGCGCACTCGCCGCGGATGAAGATCTTCGTCCTCTCCGGACAGAACGACGCGGCGAATGCGCGCCACGCACGCGCCCTCGGCGCCTGGGAATTCGTCGCCAAGCCAAGCGACCCCAAGCTCTTGCGCCGGCTTCTCTCGCGCGCCCTCGAGGCGCCGCCGGGCGATGAAGCCGACCTCGTCGGCGACAGCGCCGCCATCGCGAAACTCAAGAGCCAGATCGCCCAGTTCGCCGCTTCGCCGTATCCGGTGCTGATCGAAGGCGAATCGGGCAGCGGAAAGGAAATGGCGGCGCGCAGCCTCCATCGCCTCTCGCCAAGAGCGGGACGGCCGTATCTCACGCTCAACTGCGCGGCCATCGCGCCGACGCTCGTCGAGCCGACGCTCTTCGGCTATGTCAAAGGCGCGTTCACCGGCGCCGCGGCAAACAAGTCCGGATATTTCGAGGACGCGGAGGACGGGACGCTGCTGCTCGATGAGATCGGCGAGCTGCCGCTCGAGCTGCAGGCGAAGCTCCTGCGCGTGCTTGAAAACGGCGAATACCAGCGCGTGGGCGAGACGCAGCGGCACACCGCGCGCTGCCGCGTCATCGCGGCGACGAACCGCGACCTGCGCCGCGAAGTGAGAAAAGGCGGCTTCCGCGCCGACCTCTATCACCGGCTTTCCGTCTTCACGCTGAGCGTGCCCCCGCTTCGCGAGATGGAAGGCGACAAGCTCGCGCTCCTCGAGCACTTTCGCCGGCTCGCCGCGCATCAAGGCGGGACGCAAGCCTTCGAGCTCGACGCGGCAGCCACCGCTCGCTGGCAGCGCTACGACTTTCCGGGCAACGTGCGCGAGCTGCGCAACATCGTCATACGGCTGGCGACCAAGTATCCGGGGCAGCGGCTCTCGGTCGCCGAGCTCGAACCCGAGCTCGACTTCGAGTCGCCTGCGCCGACGGCCGGCACGGAGAGCGGCGCGATCGTCGAGCAGGCGCTGCGCCAGCTCGAGCGCTCCGGCGGCTTTAACTTGGATGACACTCTGAAGAACTGGGAGCGCGGCTATATCGAGGCGGCGCTGCGGCTCACGCGCGGCAACGTCAGCCAGGCGGCGAAGCTCCTCGGCATCAACCGCACCACGCTCTATAGCCGGATGAACACGACCGGCGGCGAGGAGAAATAGCGTGGCGCTCTACCTCGAGCATTTCGGCCTGAACGAGCCGCCGTTCCGCATTACGCCGGCCACCGACTTCTTCTTCGAAGGCGCAGAGCGCGGCGCCACGCTCGAAGCGCTCGCCTACGCCGTGCTGCACGACGAGGGCATCGTCAAGGTTTCCGGCGAAGTCGGCAGCGGCAAGACGATGCTCTGCCGGATGCTGATGGAGCGGCTGCCCGCGGAAGTCGCGACGATCTATCTCGCGACGCCGTCGTTCGCGCGCGAGGAAATCCTGCAGGCGATCGCCGATGACCTAGAGCTCAAGCTTTCGGAGCGTCGCACCGTCGCGCTGCGCGAGCTGCAGGAGCACCTCATCGCGCTCTACGGCGCCGGGCGCCGCGTCGTCATCCTGATCGACGAGGCCCATGTCATGCCCGAGGACACGCTCGAGCAGGTGCGGCTGCTTTCCAATCTCGAGTCGAGCCGGCACAAGCTCCTGCAGATCGTGCTCTTCGGCCAGCCCGAGCTCGATACCACGCTGGCCAAGGCGTCGCTGCGCCAGCTGCGGGACCGGATTACGCATAGCTTCCGCATGCGGCCTCTGCCAATGCCGGAAGTGGCGAAGTACCTCGACTTCCGCATGCGCGCCGCCGGCTATCGCGGACCGCAGGTGTTCTCGCCGCGCGCGGCGCGGCTCCTCGCGCGGGCTTCCGGCGGCCTCACACGCCGCATCAACATCCTCGCCGACAAGGCGCTGCTCGCCGCCTACAGCGAGTCGAGCCACGCAGTGACGGATCGCCATGTGAAGGCGGCCATCGCCGATTCCGAGTTCGCCGCATCGCCGGGGGGCCGCGCGTTGCGGCCGGCGGTGCTCGTCGCGCTTGCGGCAGCGCTCGGCGTGGTGGCCGGTGCCGGAATCCAGTGGCTTCTCAACGAGCCGCAGGCGCCGCTCGTTCCGGTGCAGGCCGCAGCGCCGAAACCGCCGCCGGCCGCGCCGCGGCCGAATGCGAATACCGAAGAATTGGAGACCGAGCTCGACCTCCAGGATGAAGCCGACGCGATCGCCGCGGCCGATGCCGAAGCGCAACCGCCGGCAACACTCCTGACCCAGAACCAGCGTAAGCGCTTGCAGGCCTTTGCCACCGGCGGGCAGAAGCTTCTCTCGGAGCGGATGGCGGCGACACGCGACCTGCTCGAGCGCGCGCCGGACGACGGCTACGCGATCGAGCTTTTCGTGACCGACAACCCCGAGCCTGCACGTATGGAGCGCTTCTTGATCCGCGCGCGCGACATGGTGCCCCTGTCCGACGTGTTCCTAATCCCGATGGGAGGCGCTGGCAGCCAGCGGATGCGCGTGATCTACGGCTCCTTCGAAAGCGCGAAGGATGCCCAGGAAGCCGAGCGGCGCCTGCCCCCGAAATACCAGCAGGCTTTCCGTACTGCGCCGCGCAGCTTCGCCGAGCTCCGCAAGCAAATGTAAACCAGGGAAAAACGCCTGCGCGACAGGCGTTTACGCCGGATTCCTCAGGCAACTCCGTGTTATCCTTGCGGCCGGAGGGAGCTCGCGGAAATGAACTGGGGAAGAAGGGCGGCGGCTGGTGTGCTCGCGTGCGCGCTCGTCGCCTGCGGCCAGCCTCCGATCAAGCCAGCAGAAAACCATATCAACGCCGGTGAAGTCGGTCCGACCGGCAGCATTCCGCCGCCGGTGCAGATCAGTCCGGTACTGCCGAAGCCGAAGGCGAGCGCCCGTCCCGAGACCTACAGCGTGGTGGTGAACAACGTGCGCGTGCAGGAGTTGCTGTTTGCGCTGGCACGCGACGCGCGGCTGCAGATCGACATTGATCCGAACTTGAGCGGAACCGTGACGCTCAATGCGATCGACCAGACGCTGCAACAGCTCCTCTCCCGCATCATGCGCCAGGTCGACATGCGCTATGAGCTCGACGGCGACACGCTCGTCGTCATGCGCGACTCGCCATTCCTGCGGTCCTACAAGATCGACTACCTGAGCGCCGCCCGGAACGTTCAGATGAAGTCCACTGCCTCGACCGTGTTCGGCACGGGGTCGGGCCAGGGTGATCCCAATACCACCGGCGCCAAGACGCAAATTGATCTCATCTCGCAGAACACGCTCTGGGATTCGATCGTGCAGAACGTGAAGGACATCCTGCGCGAAACCGACCGGATCATTCCGGCAGCGGCGGCTGGCGCGGCGCCAGCGGCGCCCGCCGCGAGCGCACCGGGGGGCGCGGCTGCTCCGGCTGCCGCCCCCGCGACCCCGCAGCCCGCGATCCCGGCCACGACGCCGACCGCCACGTACCAGGAGGCTGCGTCAGTCATCGCCAACCGCGAAAGCGGCGTTCTCTACGTCCGCGCGACAGCGAAACAGCACGAGCGAGTACAGGAATTCCTCGACCAGGTGATGGCTGGGGCCAAGCGCCAGGTCCTGATCGAAGCGACCGTGGCCGAGGTGCAGTTGCGCAACGAATATCAACGCGGCATCAGCTGGGAGCGCCTGCGTGCGCCCGGCCAGTCCGGCGTAACCGTCAATCAGCCGCCGATCCAGCCCTCGACCTCGGCAACTCCGCCATTCAATCCCAATCCGTTGGTCATTACATTCTTCTCGGCCGGCAGTAATCTCAGCGTGACGCTGAGCATGCTCGAACAGTTCGGCGACGTGAAGGTGCTTTCCAGCCCGAAGCTCTCCGTGCTCAACAACCAGACGGCGATCCTGCGGGTGACGCGCGACATCATCTACTTCACCGTCACGCCCTCGAACCAGTCGGTCACCGTGAGCGGCGGCGGCACGGCCGCGCTGCCTGCCACATTTACGACGACGCCGAACATCGCCGCCGAGGGCTTCATGATGGCGGTGCTTCCGCAAATCAGCCCGGCCGATTCCGTGGTGCTGAACGTGCGGCCGACAATTCGTCGCCGCGTCGATTCCGTCCTCGATCCGAACCCCGCTTTGCAAGCGACGACGGCCAACCCGAATGCTGTATCCAACGTCATCCCGGTTTTTGAGACCCGCGAATTCGATTCGGTCCTGCGGCTGCAGAGCGGTCAGATCGGCGTGCTCGCCGGGCTGATGCAGGACGTCGTCGAGAACACCGATACCGGCGTGCCGGGGCTTCGCAGCATTCCGATCATCGGCGACATCTTCAGCAGCAAAAGCAACCTGAGTCGGAAATCCGAGCTCGTCATCTTCTTGCGTGCCACCATCATCAACGACCCGAGCATCGAGGGTGACTTCCGTAGCCTGAAGAACAAGCTGCCCGACGAAGACTTCATCCGCAGACCGAATCCGCAGCGCGACCAGCCTCCCCTTGGGCCCGGCGACAAGCCGATGGGTAGCTCGTCGAAATGAGCCTGTTGCTCGAAGCACTGAAGAAGGCCGAGCGCGCGAAGGAAGAAGCGCAGCGCCGCGCGAAAGAAGGCGGCGAAGCCGCGGACAGCACGGCGCCAGCCGAACCCGAGCGCAAGCCCGTCCTCACGCGGGACAAGCTGCCGGACATTGCGTCGACGCCGCTCGAGATCCTGAATGACGATCTTGTGCCGCCGCCGTCACCGAAGCCCGTCGCTGCGGCACGGCCCGAACCGACGCTCGAGCCGCTGGAAGCGCCGCCGCCTCCACCGAAGCCGGCGTCGCGGCCCACGGCATCAAAACCCGCCGCAAAAGCCGCGGCGGCCGCGGAAGAGCAGACCCAGGCAGCAGGACGCGCCAGCGCACGCAAGGTATTCGAGGCGAAGTTCCGCGAGCCGAATCCGAAGATGCCGTTCTACATCACGATCGGCGCGCTTAGCCTCTTCGCGGTCGGCACCGTGGTCTATTTCTGGTACCAGCTGCGCCCGCCACCGTCGCTCGTCAACCTCAATCCCCCGCGCGGGGCGGAGGTCCAGGTCGCTGATGCGGGGGCCGCGCCGAAGCCGGGCGCCGCTGCGCCCGTGGTGCCTGCGCCGAATGCGATTCCGGGCCTACCGACCACCGGGACGGCTGCAGGCGCGCCGACCGCAACTCCCACGCCGTCTCCCGCTGTGACCCAGGCGGCGCCCACAGCGGCGGCGCGGCCCGCGCCGATCGAGCCGCCAGTCGAAACGCCGCGACCGCGGCAGCGCGTCGCCGAGGTGCAACCCGCTCCTGTGGCGCGCGAGCCGAGCGCGCGCGTCATGCGCAACGCACCGGAAATAGACCCGAGGGTCGAAGGAGGCTATGCCGCCTATACCGCTGGCGACCTGGCGGCGGCGCGCAGCGAATACGAGCAAGCCCTGCGCGACGAGCCGACGAACCGCGACGCACTTCTTGGCCTCGGCGCGATCGACGTGCGCAGCGGCCGCTACGAGAGCGCCGAAGCGCTCTACCTCCGCGTGCTGCAGATCGAGCCGCGCGACCCGCAGGCGCAGGCGGCGCTGATCTCGCTGCGCTCGGGGCGGAGCGATCCGCTTGCGACCGAGAGCCGCGTCAAGTCGCTGCTCGCCGCGGATCCTTCGGCGCACGCCCTTAACTTCGCGCTCGGCAACCAGCTGGCCCGGCAAAATCGCTGGGCGGAGGCGCAGCAGGAATACTTCAAGGCCTACACCGCGGAGCCGGAGAACGCGGATTTCGCCTACAACCTGGCGGTGAGCCTCGATCACATGCGCCAGCCGCGGCAGGCGCTCGATTACTACCAGCGTGCGATCTCACTATCGCAAAAGCGCGGCGCGAGCTTCGACGTGGCTGCGGCCAAGACGCGCGCGAGCGAGCTTTCCCGCTGACAGAAACTGTTTACTGCGGAAAACCACACACCGGGACCGGCTAAAGCAGCCTTTATCATAGTGTCCGAATGAACGCCCCCACCAACCCCCAGGCCAAGCGCCACCTCGGCCAGATCCTGATCGACCAGGGCATCCTGACCGAGGACCAGCTGCGCATCGCGCTCCTCGAGCAGACGAAGAGCCACGTGCCGGTCGGGCGGCTCCTCGTCCAGCTGGGCTTCGTCTCCGAAGCGACGCTGCGCGACGCGCTGTCCGAAAAGCTCGGCCTGCAGGCAGTCGATCTCAGCCACATCATCGTCGACCCATCGGCGCTCAAGCTCGTGCCGCGCGACATGGCGCGTCGCTACCACGTGTTCCCCGTCGCGCTCGATCGCCAGCAGCGCAAGTTCATCGTCGCGCTCGCCGACACGAACAACATCGTCGCGCTCGACCAGCTGCGCGCGCACCTCAAGGGCGACTACGAGATCGAGCTGCGCATCGCCGGCGATTCGGAGATCGAGCGCGCGATCGAGCACTACTACGGCCATGAATTCTCGATCGACGGCATCCTCAAGGAGATCGAGACCGGCGAGATCGACTATACGACGGTTGCCGAAGGCGATGAGTATTCACAGCCGGTCGTTCGCCTGATTTCGGCCCTGCTCGCCGATGCGGTCGAGCGCGGCGCCTCCGACATCCACTTCGAGCCGGAGCAGAACTTCCTCCGCATCCGCTACCGCATCGACGGCGTGCTGCGCCAGATCCGCTCGCTGCACAAGACCTACTGGCCGGCGATGGCGGTGCGCCTGAAGGTGATGGCCAAGATGAACATCGCCGAGACGCGCGCGCCGCAGGACGGCCGCATCTCGGCGACGATGTCGGGGCGCGTGGTGGATTTCCGCTGCGCCAGCCTGCCGACGACACACGGCGAGAACCTGGTGCTGCGCATTCTCGATCGGCAGAAGGGCATCGTGCCGCTCGACAAGCTCGGGCTGGAAGAATCGCAGCTCGATCTGCTCAAGCGCATGATCGCGCGCCCGGAGGGGATCATCCTCGTCACCGGGCCGACGGGAAGCGGCAAGACAACGACGCTCTACTCCATCCTGAACCACATCAATTCGGATGGCGTGAACATCATGACGTTGGAAGATCCGGTCGAATATCCGATGACGCTCATCCGGCAGACGTCGGTGTCGGAGGCGGCGAAGCTCGACTTCGCGAACGGTATCCGCGCGCTGATGCGCCAGGACCCGGACGCGATCCTCGTCGGCGAGATCCGCGACCATGAGACCGCCGAGATGGCGTTCCGCGCCGCGATGACCGGCCACCAGGTGTATTCGACGCTGCACACGAACTCCGCGGTCGGCGCCTTCCCGCGCCTCACTGACATCGGCGTCGTGGCCGACATCCTCGCCGGCAACATCATCGGCATCATCGGCCAGCGCCTGGTGCGCAAGCTCTGCCGCACGTGCCGTCAGTCCTACGATCCCGACGCGCGCGAGCGGAAGCTCCTCGGCATTGCGCCGACCGACGCCGCGACGGTCTATCGCGCCGTGGGCTGCGAGCAATGCGACTACCAGGGCTACCGCGGGCGCTCGCAGATCCTCGAGATGCTGAAGATCGACTCGGCGATCGATGAGCTCGTTGCGCGCCGCGCGACGGCGCGCGAGATCCTCACGGCAGCGCGTGCCGGCGGCTTCCGCACGCTCGCCGACGACGGCGTCCGCCAGGTGCGCGCCGGGGCGACGAGCCTCGATGAAGTCATGCGTGTGGTCGAC
>Ga0310810_10002131_pt1 | contig 21068 bp, 22 predicted proteins | sample NCmetagenome_FD_207641 | JGI IMG/M metagenome (GOLD analysis project Ga0310810, IMG submission 207641) | Soil microbial communities from experimental microcosm in Duke University, North Carolina, United States - NC | ecosystem: Engineered > Artificial ecosystem > Soil microcosm > Unclassified ...
ATTTGGATTCCGGTTGTATAAACGGCTGCGGCTTCTTGGATCAGGAGTAGCGGACAGGTATTCATACACGGCAATTTCCGAAAGCGGGCCGAGCGATTTTCTTGATTTCATCGCTCTGCCGCAATTCCAATCCCTCGTCGCCGAAGCCTTTGTCAATTATATCGGGGACCATCCATTCATCTGCGACGAAATACTATTTGAAAACATCCCGGATGAAAGTATCGTTAAAAAGGATTTGCTCCCATGGATGGACGCGGCAGACATCCGCTACGAGATTCGACGGACGGATATTTGTCCACGATTGATTACCCCTTCGTCGGTTGAACAATTTCTTCGCCGGGTTCATCCAAGTGTCCGGCGACGATTGCTGCAGGCTCAAAAAGCATTTTCCCGGGGCAGTATCTACGAGCTCGAAACAATGACATCGGAAAAGCTACCCGGCGCCTTCCGCGATCTGGTTGAACTTCATCAACAAAGGTGGAACCGGTTGGGATACCCTGGTGTTTTCCACGACACCCGGTTCCGGGACTTCCAGCAGGACGTGCTGCAGGCTTTCTGGAATAACGGGTGGATCTGGTTTAAGTCTCTCCGTACCGGCAGCGTTCGCATTGCATCCCGGATGGGGTTCAAATTTAATGACCGTATCTACGATTATCTTTCAGGGTTCGACGATCACCCGCCCTGGTCGAAGCTTCGACCCGGTCTGGCGTTGCTTCTCACGATGATAGAAGATGCGGTCGCATCAAAGTCCATCTGTGTCGAATTGCTCCGCGGCAATGAGCAATACAAATTTGAATTAACATCCGAGTTCGTGACCAACTCGAACATCCGCTTCTTTACGTCGAATGGCACTCGTACGCTTCGGTCTGCGGTGTTTCACATGAGTCTGTGGTTTGAATACTCGATATGTCAGTTTTCGAAACAACGGCTCTTGTTCCGTGTTCAGTATCGGGAGCATGGGTTACCAGTGAGCATATTCCATTATGTTTCATTCCAGTGCGCGAAGCTAAACAACAAGGTTTCCTCCCGGCTGAAGAAGTTTCGGCAGGGCCGAGAGGAACGTCATCAACCATCATTGTTCCCGGATAAAAAATTATGAACCTTCGAATTCCACTGACACGAAAAGTCCACCCACGCCGGCGTGGAATGCCTGCCGATGAGCACCGCTCTCAAAACCTCATCGAACCAACTTCCCAATCCAGCGCCGAATATTGGGACTCCGTTTACCGTGAACGCGACCTGAACAGTATTGTCGATCAATATCGCCAGGCCGCTGCCTTACATCTCGTAGACGCGTTACAGCTTCCGAAGGAATCACATGTGCTGGAGCTCGGATGTGGAGCCGGTGTTTTGACTATCGCGCTTGCGCGACGGAAGTACATTGTCTCGGCAATTGACAGAGTTCGGGCCTCGTTGGACCTTGTTCATCAACGCGCGATCAACGTAGGTTTACAGGATAGAATTATCACCCGTGCAGGAGACATACACTCGCTGGAGAGCGAACATCAATCCTTTGATTTGATTATTGCCCTCGGTGTTCTTCCGTGGTTGAAGTCGCCGGCGGCCGGAATGAGTGATATAACGCGCATGCTGAAGCCGGGCGGCTACGCGATCATGACCGTCCATAACCGGTGGAGGATAAATCACTTTCTCGATCTCCGGTCCAATCCTTTGATGTCAATGATTCGCGAAGCCGCAAATAATCTGCTCGAGACGCTCAAACTGAAGAAGCCGGATCCCGGGCCATCATTTCCGCAAATGCACTCTATCAAAGAGTTTGATTCTCTCATAACTTCAATGGGCCTTAACAAATCAGCCGGTCGGACAATTGCGTTTGGGCCGATCACGCTCATGAACAAAAGAATATTTTCTGATTCAACAGGTAAAACAATTCATCGTTTGTTCCAACGCATGGCGGAGAGAAATGTTCCCCTCATCCGCTCGGCGGGTTCACAGTACCTGGTGCTTGCACAGAAACCGGAATCTGTTCCGCATCAGAACCCCGTCACGGCGAAAGTTTTGGCGGAACCAGACCTTGCAAAAACCGAATCATACCCCTCACAACAACAGGCATGAACCCGTGCAAACAAGAGATGAATTCATTCCCGAAACAAATGTCACGTCTCGTTCCCATGCACCTACTCAGCGACATATGGACGAGCCGATGATACCAACTCTGCAGAACAATAGTAACCATCACGCTAACGCAGTCGTACTATCGTTCGGAGGCCATGCCGAAGCGTATGATATTGTGCGCTCGTTGGGAATGGAAGGGGTCGAATCGATTGTTGCCTCCTGCCAGCCTCACAACATTGCTTTTTATTCCCGTTATTGTGCCGGCAAGGCTGTCCTTCCGAAATTCGAACCTGCAAATGAGAGCAGTATTGTAGAACAATTGAGGCGAGTCAGCACCGGCCTTGGGGGCAGGCCGGTGCTTTTTTATGTCTCAGACCCTGAACTTTCGTTCGTCTCGCGTTTCCGTAAGAACCTTCAGCCATATTACCGTTTCCTGGTGCCACAAGACGAGGCGCTCGAGAACCTTTTCAATAAGGCCTTGTTTAGTAAACTCGCGCGTGAGCATGATCTCCCCGTCCCGCCAACGGTCATTATCAATGATATTGATGAACTACGAACTACCGTTTCAGCCATACAATTTCCTTGCATTGTCAAGCCCGCATATACGCAGGATTGGGTGTGGGAAACCGAAGAACAAAAGGCAACATTCGGTCCGTATAAGAAATCTCTGCGCCGATTTACATCGGCAGGAGAACTCCTGAGGTTCTGCGAAGCCCTTCCACACCGCGCCTCGGGGTTTCTCATTCAACCATATGTTGATGGCCGCGACGAGGCCATCGTCAGTTTCCATGGTTACTTTGACGAACAATCACAGTGCATCGGATATTTTGTTGGAAGGAAAATCAGGACGTATCCCCGCCAAACCGGGGGAAGCGTGTATGTCCGCACAATGGACAACCAGGACCTTGCGCGGCAAAGCATCGAATACCTGCAGCGAATTGGCTTTCAAGGTATTGTCAAAATCGATTATAAGCTGGATCAGGCTGACAACGAATTCAAAATACTTGAGATCAACCCGCGATATAACCTCTGGCAATTGCTTGGAGGATATGCAGGCGTCAATCTTGCCGCGATCGCCTATCGTCATCAGATGGAGGAGCGCGTTACGCTGAACGGGAGTTATCGTGAGGACGTCCGGCTGCTGTTTCTCAAGCAGGATATCCGTGCGTTTCTCACAGGATATCGCAAGACAAGGGAATGGACACTTGCTTCGTATGTGAAATCACTCATGCACAAAAAATATTATCGGGTATGGGATCCTGCCGATCCGCTGCCGTTTGTTGTGTCGCTCGTGCGATTCACGCGCCGCCATGCTATTCGCGTTCTTAACTCGATGGCGAGCCGCGCCAGGAGCACAACGAAGCAATTCGCATTACTCCTGGTGAACAATCAGAAAACAGCAGGAAAACAATCAATTTCGGTATCACAACAATGATCATCGCGGCCGACATACTGTTGTTGTCGGCATTGGGTTTAATCTTATTCTATCTTGCCACGCTCAGTGTTCTTGCGCTATTCTCGCAGCCGAAGAAGGATGTTCACGCTTTCCGTCAGCGGCTCTTCGCTGTCGTTATTCCCGCGCACAATGAAGAAATGATCATTGAGAAAACGCTAAGAAGTCTTTTAGCGATTGATTATCCGCAAGATCTTTTCGACGTCATCCTTCTCGCCGACAATTGTTCGGATAATACCGCGGAAATCGGCCGGTCATTCGCGGCAACAGTATACGAACGGGAGGATATGTCGTTGAGAGGAAAGGGTCATGCATTGCGATGGTGCTTTGATCGTTTGCTCTCTTCGGGAAAACCCTATGATGCTTGCGTTGTCATTGATGCCGATAGCGAAGTCTCGGACAATGTGCTCCACGTCTTTAACCATTATCTCGAACACGGTGCGTCCGTTGTCCAGATTGCTGACGTTGTCAAACCTCAGCCGGGTGCGTGGAATTCGGAAATACTGCGGCTGGCATTCACACTCTATAACGTTGTGCGGCCAATGGGTAAAAAGGTACTTGGGTGTTCAGCAGGCTTGCGCGGCAACGGAATGTGCTTTTCGGTGAGTACGTTGCGGAACGTTCCATGGCAGGCATATTCGCTTACCGAAGACTTCGAATACGGATTAATGCTTCTCTTACAGGATATCAACGTTGTCTTTGCGCCCGAGGCAACTGCCGTTAATACGATGCCCACCGAAGCAAAAAATAGCCAGAGCCAGAGAACACGATGGGAACTGGGAAGGCTACCTGTTATCAAGAAATATGTTCCTCTCTTACTAAGAGAAGCAATAGTGAGGAAATCATTCAAATTATTCGATGCGGTCGTCGAGATCGTGATGCCGCCGATCGTGAATATCCTCATCATCGTCCTGATGATCATTGCTGCACATATCATTCTGCTGGCAGTGGGGAATAAGGAAGTGTTACTGTACGTCTGGTTGTGGGGTGTTGTTCTCGGATTCGGGGTACTACACGTTTTTGCCGGGATGATCGCCGTGAAGGCAGATCGCTCGCTCTATAAGGCGTTGTTCTATATTCCTCAGTATGCAGTATGGAAAATATTGCTCTATCTAAAGTTAGTAATTAAAGGCAAACCGCGAGAATGGGTTCGCACGACACGTGAGCATCAAAGCGTTCAAACGCCAAAGAGTCTCCTTGACAGGAGATGATTGGCGTACATTTACACCACTGGAGACTCTATGAAGAAAGCTCTTGTTATCGACGACGACGAAATGGATTTAGAATTGCTGCGCTTCGTTTTATCGAAGGAAGGATTTACGGTTATTGCTACAGCAGATGGACCGCAAGGAGCTCTGTTGTACAGGCATCACCGGCCCGATATTGTCTTTCTTGATTTGGGCCTTCCGAGCATGAGCGGCATCGAAGTTCTGAAGGATATCCGTGTGTATGATACCAATGCAAAAGTCTTTCTCATTACCGGCTATGGGTCGGCCGATGCAGCCACCGCCGCGAGAGAGCTTGGTGCAGTAGAGTTCATGGAGAAAAATTCAGATGTTGACATCATGGTAGGAAAGATCAGAGCGGCCCTTCACGGATTGGGGCTTGAAAGTATTCCGTAACATAAGAATTTGATATTGTAGTTTATGCACCCGGCCGCAGCGTATCATCTATTGAAGGCAATTGTGTGAATAGCGGCAGAATCCATACATGGCTTTGGCAACGAACAATGCAACTATCGACAAACAGACCAGTGAGCGTGCCGGCGACTGAATCGGCAAAGCCGCAGATTCTCAGCGGGCATATCCCGGCGTTAGATGGCGTCCGTGGGCTCGCGATTTTCATGGTGCTGCTGCTCCATTTCGTGGGGCTCACTTCTCCAACCAACAGGTTCGAGAGTATCCTTGTCCTCGTGACTGGCTACGGCTTTTATGGCGTTGACCTGTTCTTTGTCCTTTCTGGTTTTCTTATCACAGGTATTCTCTATGACTCCAGGAACAGCGCACACTTTTTCCGTAACTTTTACATGCGGCGGATTCTTCGCATTTTTCCTCTGTACTATGCCGTTCTCATAGCTCTGTTCATCATCGCTCCGAACATTCAATTTTTTCATGGTACCAGTCTTGACGTTCTCCGACAACACCAGGCGTGGGCATGGCTCTATGCCGTGAACATCTACGATGGTATTATGGGAGGCTACTCACTTCCGTACATCGATCACTTCTGGTCACTCGCGGTCGAGGAGCATTTCTACTTTGTCTGGCCGCTCATTGTATGGATCTTTGCGCGGCGTCCACGATCATTGCTGAGTGTGAGCCTTCTTATAGGGCTTTCTGCATTCATCGCGCGCCTGGCCGCGTCTCTTGCTCACGTCAATCCTCTGGCGGTTTTTGTTCTCACACCTTTCCGTCTTGACGCTCTCTGTTTAGGCGGATTCCTTGCTGTTGTTGCCCGGCAACCCGACGGGATTCAGACACTCAAGCGCTGGATTGCGCCAATAACCGCGACGGCGGGAATAGTTCTGGTCGGGACGTTTGTTTGGAATCGCTTTACAGATGCAGGGGTGGACATCCTTCGTCCTACGCGTGCTTCGCTCTTCCTCGTGCTGCTTGCAATGTTAATGCTTCGCGCGCTTACTGCCCCCCAGAATACTCCATTATCGGGTGTACTACGCAGCAAGCCTATGATATTTCTCGGCAAATACAGCTACGGCATCTACGTCTTCCACCATTTCTTCTCGTACTATCTTTTCACTCACGGCACGGAGTTCCTGCTGGCACAACGGATGGGATCACACACTGCCGCAGTCGTTTTACAGTCATCGGCCGGGATTGCCCTTTCCATTGCTGTTGCGGTTCTTAGCTACGAGTTATTCGAGAAGCGGTTCCTCACGCTAAAGCGGCTCTGGTCCAGAACCAAGTCGTAAGTTCTTGCCGTTCCGGTCGCACGCAAATTTGGTGAAGAGGCATGGTTCGATGCGATCATTAATAACCTCAGGGAGGGGAATAAGGAACTACCAGGGTGTAACAGGAGAGATGATGTTGGAGAACGCGGGGAAGGCATGCTACGCCGAGCTTGCGCGCTAGCAACCAATTCACAAGACGAATATCCTGGATCCAGCTGCTCGTTTGGGCAGGGTCAGACAGGATCTCAGATTAGTTATCTATGCTGGTCGCCAATCTTTGTGCGGAGTGCTGCATCATTTGATCTTTCCCAATAGAAACAGGAAGCGATAGCACTTTGTGGAATTCGGCCAATGCTTCAACATTGCGATCCTGGGACATATAGAGTTTCCCAAGCTCATAGTGGTTACGGATGACATCGGGAGCCAGTTCGATTGCTCTCTTGAAGGCAACGTCCGATTCCTTGTAGCCACCGTCCGGGAGGCCCCCGAGGAGAATATCCGCTAATTGTTTTTCGAGCCAGCTAAGATCTCCGAGCGCCTTATAGAATGAACCAAGGATCGAGTATGCAATGTCATTCCTCGGATCGAGCCGGATCGCTACGTCCAATTCTTTTTTGATAGCGCGACTGAGCCGTACTTTTGTCTTACCACCTTCAAACATAGCGATATTCCCGATCGCGGCGGCGAGCCATGCGTGAGCTTGTGAATTCATTGAATCTGCGCGGACAGACCGGCTCGCGTATGCTTTCGCCTGCTTATAGAGTGCAAGTCTGCTCTCCAACGCCATTGTGTCTGCGAGACAGGTCATTGCTCTTGACATCCGCCAGAGCAGGGCGACGGAATCTGCGGATGTTGCCAAAACGGAATCATAGAGGGCAATGGCGCGAAGATAATTCATGCGACTGAATTCCCGATCTCCCGAGCCGTAGGAAGTAGTCCCCGAGGGAGCCGGCAAAAGCAGAAAAGCGAATATGAGATATACGGTTGTCATCGGTAAATTTATCCGGGGATTTATAGGCAAAACAATGAGACAATTCCGGACCTGCGTCTCATGTTCTGCCGCTGGTTTGTGACATCTGTACTAATAAGAAACCAACATTGCGATGAGGTTAAGGCCGGCGCCAGCGTGAGTATCCCCAACCGCCACCACCTAATACCACTATCAGTAAGAGCACGATCAATAAGGTTGACATACAATTCTCCTTTTTTGGTTTGGTGTGGAATTCATTCCATCATCATTACTATAATATACGCCTATGTCGATATGGGAATCAATCACCCAGAGGGACGAAAGAAGGGTTACTACTCACGGGATCTCCCTTGCCTGCTGTAGGGGAATGTGCCCCAGGACGATTCGGTTAGGGTACAATGAGGAGAAGCGGATAGACAAATTCGCTGGATCGAGAGCGATAGCCCTGGAACGAATGGAAGGTTGCCGGCACCAAGTTCACAATCGTTCGGCGTTGAAGGAAGAGATGCCGCGAAGTGGGGAGTGTAGTCCGGAATCTCAAATCTAGAATATGATAGGAGCAGCCCTGTTTCTTGATCTGGTTGCGTCTGATATCCTGTCTGATAAGGATGTGTACGTGATGTCTGTATTGATAAACGGCCTCTCCCTTCGTTCTAATGCAGAGATGGTCTTCAAGACTGCCTTGACGAAATCACCTTCTCGAATGATCTGAATTGAGTGGCAAGAGTCTCTATTGAGATTTAATGCCTTGTTGATATTCCCGCCATAACCGTTGCGTTTTAGTGCGTGTTTCTCCAGGTTCCCGACAACGAGATAATTCACCAGCGTTGTGAGGAGGGAGTTTCCGCTTGGTGAGTATCCGCCGAGCTTCCCCACGACTAAAAGTGCGTCTTCTCTTCTGCCGAACTCAAGTGTGCCGGAGAATTGAAAACACATTCCATTGAACGTGACGGTGGTATTTTCGGTGAAGATGCTGCCATTTTTTTGCTCCTCCTGTTCGGTACCGCTCCGCGCCTCGCCGTAAGGACCCATTCGATGTTGTGAGACATTTGGCGGACTCATCCTTGCTCTGCCCGGGCTGACATTGCCTCCCATGTTCGCACCATCGAAATGCGTGTCCAGAATCCCGGGACGCAGCTGGGAGAACGTAAGCAAATGCTTTTCATGATGATAGAGCCGGTTCGTAATGACTTCCATCTCTACAGGGTTCAATCTCCTGTCGTAGAGAGTCCGCGAAGCGCCCTGTCGAAGTAACGCATCAATCTTTTGTCGATAAGCGCTGTGCACGGTGTTCTTCATGTATGCTGTCCTTTTGGTAGTTTGTGGTGATCTGGTTACCCGCCGCTGCCTCCATCATCGTGCCATCGTCCTTCGGCATCCGGCTGGTCAGCTACTGGATTCTTTTGTTCTTTGCTTTGGTCAAGAATTCGAGACGGGGTCGCCGGATCTTCCTGGGCAGGTTCGATTGACCGAAGGTTTCTCACCCAGCGTTTAAAGCCTTCCTTCATTTCCTCGTGAGGAGAACTTCCCCTGACATGCTTTCGTTGATGATTATTATTCTGCATTGTAAAGTTTCCCCTTTGCATCACCGCGGGCATTCGATAGGACGGTAATACTCTTCATAGGTTAAGACAAATGGCGAGCTACCGTGCCGCAATGAAAAGCAGCGTGAAGATATCGAATCGAGGCGGGCTTACAACGAATGCTGTTTTGCGGAACGACCCCTGCGAGCCTTACGAGAGCTTCGCCCTGGAGATGATGGCGAGTACAGTGGGCCAAAGTTAGTATATGTAAGGTAGCACATCCCACACCAATAGCAACACATTTATTTTTGTTTATTATTGCCGGTCATGTAAGAACAACTTCTTCGCTGGAAACATTTTGTTTTTTGATTGAACGCATCGAGGCCTTAAGGTAAGCGTTCGGGTCATGATACAACGCGCCGTGCGGGAGCCAGTCCCACAACGGCCCTAAATCCTTCCTCACCTGATCCTCAAAGAACTTCGGAAGCTGATTTGTTTCTCGTTCGAAATATCGCCGAAACTGCACATCGCTCATAAGAAGGCGGAGTATTTCGGTGTTGTACCTGATCCTGCCGGATCCTTCTGACGATACAGCGCGCACGACATTCATCCATTTCGGGACCAACCTCTTGTTGGCTCTGAGACGTCGTATGATAGCATTGGTGCGAAACGTATGCTTGCCAAGGTCGATCACATTTCCGTAGAATTCTTCCCAGGAATAATTTTTCGGCTTTACATTCATCGCGTGATTATTGTCGAGAAAATGGAACGGGAATGGGAGAACACGTTCGGCACGCTGGTAATCGAGATTGAGCGGCGCGGCTTCTCCGAACGCGGAAAGCAGAGAATAGGCGGGGAACGCGCCCGGCGTCAAATCCACAAACTTTTTTGTAAGTTCAAACGGTTCCCGCCCTTCATCATCGTCCATCCCGAGGACAAAATTTGTCTGCACATACGGGATGTATCGCATGATCGTGTTGACGTGTTCGGAAACCTGCCTGACCTTCTCGATTCCTTTCAGGCACCCCGTCTTCGATTTATCCCCGAGCGTGTACCACGATTCGATGCCGGGGAGCATTGCGCCGAATCCGTTCCGCCGAAGGCGCTTAAGATGCGGCTCCGAAAGAATCGATAGACTGCTTTCGGCGATGAAATCGATACTGTTTGGCGGTGCCGACTCTTCGATCGCCTGCATGTAGTCCTCAAATCGGACGCCAAAATTTGGATCATGCCATCCTACGAGGGGACGTTTAAACTTTGTCAGAAGAAACGACAGGTCTTCTTTCATGATTTCAAAATCAAGCGGTTGGTAGGGGATAACGGAATCGATACAGAAGCTGCAAGTATACGGACACCCCAAACTACCGATCATTGGAACCATTTTTATGATCGGCGCTTTGCGCAGAGTCGGCTCGATGAATTTCCAGCGCTCACGAACTCCAGGGAGTGACGATGGTTGTTGCCGGGCGGAAAGGTGCACGCCAAACGGACGATGCGGCGAGCTGGTGTGGAGGATTTCCTGAATCACCTTCTTGTCGGTAAATCCCACGACATAGTCGAAGTACTTTCGCGCATCCTCCGGGTAACACCGCGCGTGCGGGCCGCCAAGCACGGTGACGGCTCCACGTGATCGAAAAAGATTACTCAACGCGTACGACGTTTGAGCCGCTTCCGTGAACGCACAGATAAACACAAGGTCGACGCCTCCCGGCAGCTCGTCGACCAAGTTCTCAAGTCCCGTGTAGCAGACTAAGGTTACGTCATGGCCTTCTTGTTCGCACCACACGCCGACAACCTGGGGCATAATACTTGCGAAATTTGCGTTCATAACGCGGGAGAACAATGCCCGGGTTGGTCCCTTGGTGACGAGATCAATTATGCCAATATGAAGTTTCCGGTTCATAGTAATACCTTCCTAGTCATGTTACTTCGTGGGGTACTCATACAAAAAAAGGAGGTGGTGTTAACCACGCTCCTCTGTCCCTAGTCCACATCGCTTCTAAAAGTTACCAAAGAATAGGGTGATACGGAATCGCTCCAAGGGATGAAAAAGGAACTAATCCTTTTGGATGAGGTAAGGAGGAGCCTGTTCTATTGGTTGGGGAATGTTATAGTTTGGCTGAAGACTCTTGTCAGCGAGCAGCTCCTGAAGAGAATTGAGCATTTGGGTAATTCCGATTCCGGTGGTCACTTCCGGCCTGATTCCGGCGTACGCACACCATTTCAGTTTCTCAGGGCTGTTGTCGTGACAGAGCGTGACATGAATAGAGTTATTCATGTTCCGCTTCGTCAGGAAATCGATGATCTGAGCCCGGTCAAGCTTCGGCATGTTGAGATCCCAGGCCACCACTTGCGGCTTCTGCTCCCCGACGAGGAGTAACGCTTCAAAGTGGCATTGCGTTGCGGCGACAGAAGCAGATGGAAAACGATCAGAGAACGATTTCTGCATGAGCTGCTTATGAGAGGGGTTGTCATTGACGATTAGAAACCTGGTCCCTCTCGTCTCATCAAACTTAAATTCTATGTCCATACCGGCCCGGTCAAGAAATGCGCGAAGATCGCGGGGCCATATCCTGTTATGCCCTCCATGCGTGGTAAACGATTTCAACGTACCGTGTTTGATCCAGTTGAAAATTGTCTTCCTGGTTACCTGGCATATCCTGGCGACGGTACCAACCCGCAGGGGTTCCCGGTAAACTTTTGAAGAGACGCGAGGGTTACGAGAGTATTCGGTCAAAATAAATATGAAATACTATTATGGAATCAGTGACGAAACATACTGCTCTTACAACCATTTGCGGATACGTGCGCCGTTCTTTCCCGGAACGGCAATGCCTCTCTTCAAGTTGTCTTCATAGCAGTATAACGTACTTAAGAACACTTCGTTACCACACGTGATACATCGCCGCTGGCGTATTTTGCGAAGTTGATATTTTCGTTGCCTCGACAAGGGCAACTTGGCGATGTCATCATGAATTTTTCTGGTCGTTGAACGATTGAGAAACATTTATCTTCTCTTGATGTGGTCGGTATCGATGTCGAAATACTACTTCGTAATCATGGAGATGCTCTTGGCGATTTCCTTTGTGAGCGTGCCATCGGTGTAGGCATAGTTGGCAACCTCCAGGCGTGTATGGAGCGCAAGTTTCTCCATAATATTATGAACATGGCTCTTGATGGTGTAGGTCGCTATCTGAAGCTCTTTCGCTATTTCCTTATTGCTCAATCCGTCACTAATGAGCCTGATCACTTCCTGTTCTCGTTTTGTCATCCGAATGGCTTTGTTGAGATTAGCTCTTCCCCCCTCGACCGCATGTTCGATGATCTGTGAAAAGAGCGACCCATTCAGGACAGGCGGAAGGACCTTCTCCCCCTCTGCAACGGAACGTATTGTGGCGAGAAAATCATCAACTGTGGCGTCCTTGAGGATGAACCCGGAGGCGCCCGCTTTGACAAATTGCAGGACATCCCCCTGAGCAGGAGCAAGATCCATCACAATCACTTTAGCCTGGGGAAACTCCTTCTTCACGAGTTCCACGACATGTAAGCTGTTTTGATTACGCAAACCCAGATCCAAAAGTATAACAGTGGGTTTCAATTCATGGATTTTGAGTATGCTGTTTCCACTGTCTCCGGTTGCGGCAACGACTTTAATATCGCGGTGACCTTTCAACATGTTCAAGATACCATCCCGCAAGAGGCGATTGTCTTCAATAACTAACAATCGGATTTGTTTCATAGGGTAACTTTCTTCACGCTATGATCGACGAGGTCTAACCCGACCAGTACACGCTCTTTATTCGAGAGATCGCCAATGATGTTCCTCACCGGCAGGGGGAGTTTACGAACGAGCGTGGGAACAGCGAGGATCTGGTTTGCACGCGCAAGCTGTGGTTTCTTCAAGAGGTCAATCACTTCGATATGATATTTGCCTTTTAATTCTTCTTCACAAATTAATTTGAGATTGCCGAGAGCATTGACGGCTTTTGGAGTCTGCCCGGCAACATACAATCGTAAGATCCATTTGTTGTTTCTTGCGTTCGCCCGCAGGCTCTTTCGCCGGCTGGGATTCGATTTTTTGTTTCTCATGTTCACAGGTTGTTCTCTTATTCGTTAATGTTCTTGTTGTTTGCACCCGCTCATTATCTTTGCGTATCAGCATTTCGGCTCTTGGCCATTTGTGCCTTCGCATGCGCAAAGCGTTCATTTCTTGCTTTTTCAAAACCGATAACCTTGAACGCTTCAGCTTCTTCAGCTTCATATTCAGATCGCAGGAGGGCAATCTGAGATTCCACTGCTTCACGCTTCCGTTGTAATTCCAATTGTTTGCGCCCGAGATCTTGCTGTCGCAATAATTGTTCCGCCTCATCCTTTGATTCTTGCGACAATCGTGCCGAGCCGGTCAACACACCTTCCGCCCCGACATAGACATCAAGCAGTTCTATACCGTGGTTTGTTAGTCTAAACTCGCGAATCTGGTTGGAGTGTGCCATACCGCGAGATTTAAGTACATATAATCCTCTGTTACGCTCACCGCCAATTTCAATATCACGCAAGAGCAGCCATGTATCGATCAACGATGAGATGTAGACATCGGTATTCTCCATATCATCGGCAGCGGAGGTGAGACTTGTGAAGAATGCAGTGATCCGTTTCATTTTCAGGAAATCTACAATGCGCAGGAGCATTGTCTTGACGTCAGTCAGGTTCTCGCCCATCACGAACGCATTAATTGGGTCAAGGATGACGACGTGCGGTTCGAAGTCATTAATCAAGTTGATGCTTGTCGTCAGGTGAGATTCCAGGCCATAGAGGGTCGGCCGTGTTGCGTGAAAACGAAGCAAGCCTTTTTTTACCCACGGTTCCAAATGAATTCCAATCGACCGCATATTGCGCATGAGCTGACTTGGAGATTCTTCGAAGGTGAAGAAGAGCGTGCGTTCCCCTCGCTTGCATGCGGCTTCTACAAATTGCGCGGCGATGCTCGTCTTCCCCGTACCGGCGGTACCTGAAACAAGCACCGTGCTGCCGCGAAAGTAACCTTTACCAGAGAGCATTGTATCAAGGCGGGGAATGCCGGTGGAGATTCTCCCGTGCGATGAAGAGTAATTCAATCCCAGCGAAGTGACTGGCAGTACAGAAAATCCTTCTTCACCGATAAGGAACGGATATTCGTTCGTACCATGCGTCGAACCGCGATATTTGACAATCCGCATGCGTCGAATGGATGATTGATCGTCCACGCGGTGATCGAGAAGAATAACGCAATCGGAAACATACTCTTCCAAACCTTGACGAGTTAACGTCCCGTCGCCTCGTTCTCCGGTAATTATTGTCGTTACGCCTTTCTTCTTCAGCCAGCGTAATAAGCGTCGCAGTTCTGACCGTAGCGTTTGAGGATTCGGTAACCCTGAAAAGAGTGATTCCATCGTATCCAGCACAACACGCCTGGCATCGATGCTCTCAATTGCATGATGAATCCGGATAAATAACGCTTCCAAATCGTATTCACCGCTTTGTTCAATTTCGCCCCGTTCAATGTGAATGTGCTCAAGCCAAATCTTTTTCTGTTTTATCAGCTTATCCAAATCGAACCCCAACGACGCAACGTTCGCTGCGAGTTCTTTCTCTGTTTCCTCGAAGGTAACAAAGACGCCGGGTTCGTTGTACTCCGTCGCCCCGCGGACAAGAAATTCCATGGCAAAAAGGGTTTTCCCGCATCCCGCGCCGCCGCAGATAAGCGTCGGTCTGCCTTTTGGTAATCCTCCCCCCGTGATTTCGTCGAATCCGTTAATACTCGTGCGGGATTTGGAAAGAACATTGTGTGCTTGTTTCTTCTTCATACGATGTTATCCGCATTGATGTTTGTTCTTAATGAGAACGCCTTACGTTTGCGGGATACCAAGATCCATTGTACCAAACGCAGTACAACATTTTCGGATGGCATCCTTGATGAGTGTATTCCTCTCTGTCTCAATGAATTATAGATACATCGCTAAAACAATACAATAGTCCAAAGGGATGAAAGAGGAACTAAATCTTTTGTACAAGGTAGCGATAGCCAGCTTGTTGCTTACGGATGATGTCGCATCGTCTGCAGCTGTGCTAAACTCAGAAGCCGACGAGGTCGAAATTGCCCGCTTCGCTTCCACTCGCCGTGCTTCTCTGATTCTGTGATTACGCTTGTAACTCATTGAAAGAAATACCGTGCGCCAATGCCTGCATCGATAGCAAAGCCTGTCGATGATGTAAGCTGAAGCGACGGAACCACTTCGAGAAAAATATCCACTGGTGTTTCATGCGGCATCCACGCGATGCCGAGCACGCCGCGGACAGCTGCCGAGCTAGTATAGCCGGCACCCGTATTGATGCGTCCACCGATGCCATAGTACAACGGGAATCTCTCGCTCGATGTAATAGCGTCAAAAGAATGCCAGAGGTAGTCCATGTGGAAGTGGATTCGGCTTCCCCCATCATAGGACCCGTCGTACCGGCTGATCCGGTCTCCTCCGACCGACCAGCCGAGGCCGAAGTCAAATGCGGTGCCGGGTGATGTCCATAATTTCGCGCTGATGCCTGTCGGTTCACCGAGGATCACGCCAAGACCGAACTTACGCTCTTGCGCAACGGAAGCCTGAACGGCGAGGAACTGAGAAAGTGCGATAACTGTGAGATAAAGATATTTCATGCTATTATTCCTTCTATTTAAAGTGGAGTACGACATTCTGAATTAACGACGACAGATCGTTTGGATGGCTGGCCACGTATGTGATGAGCGCTCATTAAACCACTTCTCCGCATGTACCCTCATAGAGCTAGGGAAAATAAGGAAGATATTTTTTATTTAAATCACCCCGCTCTTATGAGAGCGGGGCTTCCATGTCCAGCAAATCATTTGGAATATTATTCAATCATTTTACAGCGTTGGCTTTGCAAGAGTGTTGCCTGCGATTGTTACCGCGGCAATGCGAGCGAATATTCTGCCATCAACTGTTGCACCCGAATTCAGCGTGATTGATTGATCAGCCATAATGGTCCCTTTGAAAACAGAGGTCGTTCCAAGAGTAGCTGAAGTGCCAACCTGCCAAAAAATGTTGGAGGCTTTCGCACCACCGCTCAAAATAATCTGTCGACCCGATGTTGTGGTAAGTGTGGATGCTATCTGCACGATGAAAACGGCATTTGGATTCCCTTTAGCATCAAACGTGAGATTGCCGGACGAAATCTCCAGCGAGCTGCTTGATTTATAGAGTCCCGGTGTGAGTGTCAGTCCGCCGATATTTCCGGAAAGGAGCACCATATTGATGCGCGTCCGGCGGCATCGTTATACGCTGTCGTTAGATCGCCTTTGGCAGCGGTGAGCATCACAGGTGACATCACCGAACCGGCCGGACCGGTAGCATCAACCGTGTAGATTGTCCCGGTGACTTCTCCCGCGCCAAAACCAGTGATATTACTGCCGGCAGCCGGACTCAATCCGATATCTCCGGTAACGGCAGACGTTGGAACGTCGGAAATTAACGAACCGGCAAGAATCTCAAAACCTGCAGTTGATCGAAGGTTAACCGGCGCCTGCACGGTAGTTTGAGGAGGTATAACTATTGGTGTAGGACCTGCCACAGGGTCATCTTTTTTGCACCCGCCAACAATTATCGTCATTAGCAACGCCATCAAACAGATAGCATTGAGTACTATGGGATTACTGCTTAATTTTTTCATTTGTGTACCTCTCAGCATGGTTGTTTATTTCAACGCAATCATTGGTATCGCGCCGAGAAGGCGCACACATTGCATTGAAAAGTTTGTTTTTGGTTATTGTAGCATTCGGCTTCAAATTCTCGCTGTAGTAACTGTACGTAGCGCTCATTCATTCTTCGATGACGTGGTGAGGATTGTCAGCACACGCCACTGATCTTACCGATTTCATGTTCGTTGTATTTCTGACTCAAACCTTATTTCCAAGCAGCTTCCGGCCCTGGATGAGCCTAATCAGGACGGCCACAATGGCGATCACCAGGAGAACGTGAATGAACCCGCTCATGGTGTAGGAAGTGATGAGCCCCAGGAGCCATAGTGCGATCAAAACAACAGCGATAGTATATAGCATGACAATAATCCTCTCATTGGTTGATTGAATGCTCAACTTCTTGTTGCATAATTCGCGAGCGGGGACGCTTTTTCGCCCTTCTTTCCTGAGGAGGGATTCGTGGAATCTTCAGATGAAACTTGCGCAGAGTGGCTTCAAGGACGGTAGAGCCGAACGATGGATGCCCAACCGCAATGATGTTATACAAAGCGATGGGTGCACCCCAGGGAGTTTGTTGCCACCCGATAAATACAGCGTCTGAATTTCGAACAGATCGATTCTTATGCATATCAACTCCTGCGATTCATCGAATCTCAACCTAGGCCACCATCACGAGATAAGATACGGCTAATTCGAGCCGTGAATCAATCGGGCAAAGGGATGAAAGAAGGGCTATATCTTTTGATTGAGAGAACTAACGGGGATATCGATGTTCATGCGTGTTGATCAAGCCACTCAAGCATAGCTCGAATGCTCCCGGTGGCTAACGCAATACTCGAATCCGCCGCACCATAGTACATCCTGACTGTATCGCCATCGGGCGCAATAGTGTAGCCGCAGGGAAAGACGGCGTCGTCCACGTCTCCGTGCCGCTCATACAACTCTTGCGGGCCAAACATCCATTCGTTACCCCGTTTGAGGCATCGCTCCGGTGTCTGAAGATCGAACAAGGCCAATCCAAGCCGGTAGAGTGAACTGCTGCCCGTCCGCCGCACGCCGTGATAGATTACCAGCCATCCTTGCGGGGTTTCAATGGGCGGAGGCGAGAGCCCGATTTTGTTTGCATCCCACCACGCGCCTTTCCGGGCTTCCATCATGAGTTTGTGGTTGCCCCAGCTCCGCAAGTCGGGCGAATACGAGACCCACATGTGTGCATGGGGAATATTGACAGGCCGATGGATTAATGCCCATTGACCGTCGAAACGACGGGGCAACAGCGCTCCGTCTTTGTCCTCTGGTTGCATGATCAGCCCGTAACGCTCGAAGGTGACAAAATCTTTCGTAAGAGCAAGCGCGATGCCGGGCCCGCCGCGAGTATACGCTGTGTACACAATGGCATAGCGTTCCAGCTCAGGAACGTGCGTGATGCGAGGATCTTCAATACCCCAAAGCTCTTCGGGGAAGTGCGTGGGATCGGCTGGCAGAGTCGGGTGAGGGTCGATCCGCCAATCGTCCACACCGTTGGCAGATCGGGCAGCACAAAGATGAGAATGCCCGCGCCGGTCTTCTACCCGGCAGAGCAGCAGTGTGGTTCCATCCGGCATCAAAATTGCGCCGGGATTGAATACACTGTTGACCGGATATGGCCAGTTGGATGCGGTGAGTATCGGATTATTAGTATGGCGGAGAAAGAGTTCCGGATGAAGATGAATCATTGTCTGGGTACCTGGTTTGATGAGAGAAGCGAATCCTCCGACAACTGCAATTCGAGCAAGGCCTGGAGGAATGCGAGCGTGGACTCTGCGCCCTGATTTTCGTTCGGGCGATCCGGGTGTAAACCGTCCCGGCATCCTCCCGTGGTTGGATCATAAATTGGTAAATTCAAATCGTTGCGTCCGAGGAACCAGTCGAATGCAATTCGGGCTTCCTTCTGCCAGCACAGATCTCCGGTGAGCCGGTACGCTGCCAGACATGCTGAGACCATGGCTTGCGCTTCTACCGGCTGCTGATCGAATCTTGCGCGTACGCCTCCGTTCTCGTAAAAACCATTCGATCCGATTGGGACGAAGTGCCCCGTCTTGCTCCGCTGCAAAGTTGTCAACCAATTGAGCGACTCTAATCCGGCGTCAGTCAAGGTGCCACCCGGGCTCGAGTGTCCGCACATGAGAAGCGCGTGCGGCAACGCCGCATTGCAATAGGTCAAACCCGGTTCAAACCAACGCCATCCATCCGTTCGGTGACTCTCATAGAGCTTTAGCAGTCTTCCGCATAATTCTTCGCGAACCTGGCTGGCCCGGCGGTCACCGGCAAAGCGCTGGAGGTACTCGTGGATGCCGATGAGCGTAAATGCCCACGCACGTGGACTGGTTGTATCGAGAATCTGGGGCAATGCTTGTTCAAACAATTTGCCTGCCATACTGTGAAGGGCCGGAGTATTTGATCGGCCCAACAGCACTCCTAACGCCCACAACGCGCGACCGTGGCTGTCGTCCGAACCGTTCTCCTCTCTCCAGTGGCGATCGTAATCCATGAAGTTACGAAAGCGCCTCCTCTCGGTGTTGAATGCGTACCAGATGAAGGCAAGGTAACGGGAAGTCAATTCGCGCGCATCTGTGTTTCCCAGTGCTTCCAAAAGAGCGCTCACCATGAGCGCGCGGGCGTTATCGTCGGTAGTATAACCCTCGCTATAGTTGGGCACTGTATACAGTGCATGCTGCAGCATACCTGTCTCGTCCGTCATTCGATGCAGATGATCGAGTCGGAGAGGAGGTAGTTCTGTCGGTCGATGTTCGAGCGCTCTGGTTCTGAGGCCATGAGGGATGAAATGCCGGCGTTCGGCGCGGGCGCGATCGAAACTTTCCATATACCGGCGCGCGACCCGGGGCCAGATCATCTCGCGTCCATACAGATATGCCCGTTTTCGCATGGCATGTCGCTGGGTCTCGTTTTCTAGGAGCTCAATTACTTTCTCAGCCAAGGATGGAGGATCACGAAACGGCACTAGCGCTCCACGTCCATCGGCCAGCATTTCTTCCGCATACCAATATGGGGTTGAAATCACAGCTTTGCCTGCTCCCAACGTGTACGCCAGGGTACCGGAAACTATTTGAGTGGCGTTGAGATAGGGAGTAATGTAAATGTCCGCCGCGCCGATGAATTCCACGAGCTCTTCAATCTTGACAAACTGGTTATAGAAGATTACGTGCCGTTCGACCCCCTTCTCCTGGGCGAGCCATTGGAGCGAGAGCCGGTACGTTTCACCATGGTGTTGAACGACATGCGGATGAGTTACTCCGAGGATGATGTAAACGAGGTTGGGGAACCGCTTCACAATTGCGGGTAACGCGGAGATAACATTCTCGATGCCCTTGTTCGGTGAGAGCAATCCGAAACTGAGCAAGACGAGCTTGCCTTCAACGCCAAAGACATCTTTGTGGAAGCTCGGGTCAACGAACGGCACATCCGGAATGCCGTGCGGGATGACATCGATTTTCTCCGGCATCACCTCATAGACTTGTTGCAAGAACCGGGAGCCGCGTTCGCTCATGACCACCACCCGGTCGGAGAGGGCAGAGACTTCTTTCAGCACCCGCCGCTGATCAGGATCAGGGTTTTCCAGGATAGTGTGAAGGGTCGTTACGACGGGCATGCTCAATTTGCGCAGCAGTGCAAGAATGTGGCTGCCTGCCCTTCCGCCAAAAATACCATACTCGTGTTGAAGACTTACGACATCAACGTCGTTGATGTTAAGGAAGTCGGCCGCCCGCCGATACGAGTCGATATCTTTCTCCGTCAGTTCGAATCGAACGCGGTCCGGATAGTCATATCCGGCTTTGGTGTCGTTGACAGGGAGGGCGATACATGTTGTCGCACTGCATTCAATTGCAATCGCCTCACACAAATCTGTTGTGAATGTTGCAATACCGCATTGCCGCGGTAAATAATTTCCGATGAAAGCAATGCGATCGATGACAGAAGTAGTTGGCTCCTGTTTTCCAATATCGTTCATGGTAACGAAATCCTGTCGCTTGGTGGTTGGGAACTCCTGTCGTCCCTCAAAAAATCATCGAAGAAGGATTCAGTGAGATTCGACGTCTGCAGGCGGGCTTACGGCTCATCCACTATGAATAAAATACGACTAAATTGAACGGCTAATCAATCGTCCAAAGGGATGAAAAAAGGATGAGAAAGGGATGAGAGAAGGATGACTCCGGTTCAGGGAGGAACTACTCGTTCAGCAATGTAACGCTGTTGGCAATATCCCGGAAGGATTCAGAGGTGTGGGCGTAATTTGCAATCTGGAGTCGCGTACGAAGCGCCAGCTTCTCAAGTATATTGTGAACGTGGCTCTTTACGGTATACGTAGAGAGATGAAGCTTTTGGGCTATTTCTTT
>Ga0310810_10002132_pt1 | contig 21061 bp, 19 predicted proteins | sample NCmetagenome_FD_207641 | JGI IMG/M metagenome (GOLD analysis project Ga0310810, IMG submission 207641) | Soil microbial communities from experimental microcosm in Duke University, North Carolina, United States - NC | ecosystem: Engineered > Artificial ecosystem > Soil microcosm > Unclassified ...
GAGTGGCTATTGGTTCGGTCCGCGCGATCCGCGCTTCGTCGCCGATCGCGATCTCGTCGAATTCATCGATGCCGGCGAAGCACCCGTGTACGTCGGTTTCGGCAGCATGCTCGGCTTCGATCATGCCCGGCTGCTCGACGTGGCGCTGCGCGCGCTCGCCGGCCGGCGCGCGATCCTTCACGCCGGCTGGAGCGGTTTCGGTGAAGCGCCGCTACCGCGAAATGTTCGTCGCGTGGCGCACGTGCCGCACGACTGGCTCTTTCCCAAAATGTCGACGATCGTGCATCACGGCGGCGCCGGGACCACGCACACGGCCGCGCGCGCCGGCGTTCCATCCGTCGTGCTGCCGTTCGCCGCCGATCAATTCTTCTGGGCGAGGCGCCTCGAAAGCGTCGGCGTCGCGCCGGAAATGCTCACACATCGGCGACTGAGCGCCGGGCGCCTGCGCGAGCGCCTCGACGCTGCGCGCGCACCGGCCATGCAGGCACGCGCCCGCGGCGTCGGCGCGAAAATCGCGGCCGAGAACGGCGTTGCGGACGGCGTCGCGCAGATCGAGGCGTGGATGCGCGACGCGGTGGGCGTGACTATGGCGTAACGGGAAGCTCTTGCTCGGCGAGCTTCACCCAGTAGCTTGCGCCGATCGCGAGCACCCCATCGTTGAAGTCGTAGTGCGGGTTGTGCAGGTTCGGCGTGTCCGCACCGCGCCCGGCGCCGAGCCAGACGTAGCAGCCGGGCTTCTTCTGCAGCATGAACGCGAAGTCCTCGCTGGTCATCTCCGGCATCGGGTTCGTGTCGACGTTCCGCTCGCCGACCACCGCGTCGGCTGCGCGGCGCGCGCGATCGGTTTCCTCGGGACTGTTCACCGTGGCGGGGTAACGCCGCTCGTAACGGATCGTTGCGCGCATCTCGAACATCGCGGCGATGCCGTCGACGAGCGCGCGCATCCGCTGCTCGATCAGATCCTGCACGCCGGTGTCGAACGTGCGCACGGTGCCGCGCAGCACGACCTGCTCGGGGATCACGTTCCACGTGTCGCCGGCGTGCACCTGCGTCACGCTCACCACGCCGGCATCCTGCGGATGCAGGTTGCGCGAGACGATCGTCTGCAGCGCACTGATCGCGTGCGCGGCGAAGAGCATCGGATCCTTGCCCTGGTACGCCATCGCCGCATGCGCCCCCTTCCCCGTCGCGACGATCTCGAACACGTCGTACGCGCCCATCAGCGGACCGGCGCGCATCGCGAAGGTACCGGCCGGCAGCCGCGGCCAGTTGTGCAGGCCGTACACGGCGCGCATCGGAAAGCGGTCGAAAAGCCCCTCTTCCACCATCACGCGGCCGCCGCCCTCGTTCTCCTCGGCAGGCTGGAAGATGAAATGCAGCGTGCCCGTGAAGTTGCGTCGCGCCGCCAGCGCCTTCGCGGCCGCGAGCAGCATCGTCGTATGACCGTCGTGACCGCACGCGTGCATGCGTCCTGCGTTACGCGACGTGTGCGGAACGCCGGATTGCTCGTGAATGTGCAGCGCGTCGAGATCGGCGCGCAAACCGATCGACGCGTTCGAAGCGCCGTTGCGCAGCACGCCGACGACGCCGGTCTTCGCGATGCCGGCATGGACGTCGAGGCCGAACGCGCGCAGTCGCTCGGCGACGAAGCGGCTCGTCGCTTCCTCCTCGAACGCCGTTTCGGGATTCGCGTGCAGGCGATGGCGCCAGTCGCGCATTTCGGTGTCGATCGCGACGATTTCGGGAACGAGATTCATGCGCTGCCGACCGGTCGATGCGAAGCGATCATCGTAACCGATCCGGTAGAATCGTCGCGGTCGATGAATACGCGTCCCTTCGACCTCCTCGTGATCGGCGGCGGCATCAACGGCGTCGGCATCGCGCGCGATGCGGCGGGGCGCGGGCTCTCCGTCCTGCTGGTCGAGAAGGACGACCTCGCTGCGCACACGTCGTCGGCGAGCACGAAGCTCATCCACGGCGGCCTGCGCTATCTCGAGCATTACGAGTTCCGTCTCGTTGCCGAGGCGCTCGCGGAGCGCGAGCTGCTGCTGGGCGTGGCGCCGCACATCATCGAGCCGCTGCTCTTCGTGCTGCCGCACGAGCCGCATCTGCGGCCGGCCTGGATGATCCGCGCCGGTCTCCTGTTGTACGACCGGCTCGGCGGCCGGATGACGTTGCCCAAATCGTTCGGCGTTCGTCTCGATGCGAGCGACTACGGCGCGGGCCTCAGGCCGCGCTTTCGCAAAGGCTTCGTCTACGCGGACGCGCGGGTCGACGATGCGCGTCTCGTCGTCTGCAACGCGCTCGACGCGCGTGCGCGCGGCGCCGACATCCGCGTGCGTACGACGCTCACGCACGCGCAACGCGAGAACGGATTGTGGCGCGCGACGCTTCGCGATGCGGGCGGTGCGGCATCGGAGGTTACGGCGCGCGCGCTCGTCAACGCGGCGGGGCCGTGGGTGCGCGCAGTCCTCGGCGATCTCGCAGGCGTGCCGGTCACGGCCGGCGTGCGCCACGTGAAGGGCAGCCACATCACGGTGCCGCGCGTCCACGACAAGCCGCACGCGTACATCCTGCAGAACGCCGACAACCGGATCGTGTTCGTCATCCCGTACCAGCAGCGCTATTCGCTGATCGGCACGACCGACGTACCCGTCGAGCGGTATGCGCATCCGGAAATTTCCGAAGAAGAGACGAACTACCTGTTGTCGATCGCGAACACGTATCTTCAACGCCCGCTGTCGGCGTCGGATATCGTCTGGACGTACAGCGGCGTGCGGCCGCTCTACGACGACGGCTCGCGCGATCCGTCGGCGATCACGCGCGACTACGTGCTGCAGCTCGAGGCGTCGCGCGATGCAACGGGCGCGCCGCTCGCCCCGGTGCTGTCGATCTTCGGCGGCAAGATCACGACGTACCGCAAGCTTGCCGAGGCGGCGCTCGCCGAGCTGAAGCCGTTTTTTCCCGCGATGGGCGTCGCATGGACGCAGAAACCGCCGTTGCCGGGTGGCGATCTTCCGAACCGGGACCGCGACGCCTGGCTCGCCGAGCTCGCGCGTCGCTACCCTGCCCTTCCCGGCGATGTCCTGCGCGGCCTCGGACGCCGCCATGGCACGCGGGTGCTGACGATTCTCGGCGACGCACGCGCGCCCGCGGATCTCGGCATCGACTTCGGCAACGGACTCACGGAGCGCGAGATCGGCTACCTGCAGCGCGACGAGTGGGCGTCGACGGCCGACGACGTGCTGTGGCGGCGCACGAAGTGCGGGCTCGGAATGACGCGCGAGGCGCGCGAGCGCGTCGCCGAATGGATGGCGCGATGACGCCCGCGCCGCTCGCGCAGATGCCGCCCGCGGCACGACACGCGATTCGCGTCGTCCTGACCGACATCGACGACACGCTGACGACGAAGGGCAAGCTCACGGCCGACGCGTATGCGGCGCTCGCGCGCCTGCACGACGCCGGCCTCACCGTCGTTCCCGTCACCGGACGTCCGGCCGGCTGGTGCGATCACATCGCACGGATGTGGCCGGTCGACGCCGTCGTCGGCGAGAACGGCGCGTTCTACATGCGCTTCGATCCGGCGCAGCGCAAGCTCGTGCGGCGGTTCGTCGCGAGCGACGCCGAACGTGACGCGATGCGAGCGCGGCTCGAAGCGATCGGCGCGCGGATCGTCGGCACGGTTCACGGCAGCGCCCTCGCGTCTGATCAACGCTATCGCGAGACCGATCTCGCGATCGACTACCGCGAGGATGTTCCTCGGCTGCCGGGCGCCGATATCGACCGGATCGTTGCGCTGATGCAGGCGGAGGGCATGACCGCGAAGGTCAGCTCGATCCACGTGAACGGCTGGTTCGGCGAGTACGACAAGCTCGCGACGACGCGGCTCCTGATGCGCGAGGCGTTCGGCATCGACCTCGATGCGCAGCGCGAGGCGTTCGTGTTCGCCGGCGATTCGCCGAACGACGCGCCGATGTTCGCATTCTTCCCCAATGCGATCGGCGTCGCGAACGTGCGCCGCTTCCTCGACCGCATCCCGACGCCGCCGGCCTGGATCACGGAGGCACCGGCCGGCGCCGGGTTCGCGGAGATCGCCGCCGTGCTGCTGGCGGGTCGGCCGTGAAGACGGCTTACACCGCGTAGCCGCCGGTGACGAGCCCGGAAACCATGCTGACGACGATGCTGAGCACGATCGCGCACAGCACGACGACGACGGTATAGCCCAGCGCCTTGTCCTTCGGCGCCCCCATCAGGACCGGCAATCCGAGATACATGAGGTAGAGGCCGTAGAGGCCGATGAGACCCGCGATCGGCCCGAGCACGGGCAGGATCGTGAGGATCGCCGCGACCCATCCCGGCGTGAAGCTGTACGCGGTTACCTTGAGCGCGGACAGCGGGTCCTTGCGGCCGCCGAACGTCGGCGCGAGCGCGTCGACGATCAGCGCGATGACGAACACCGCGACGAACGTGAGCACGAAATGCACGATCGCCGCGGCCAGCGCCGCGCCGATGCCAAGGCGCACCGTGCCGAGCAGCGGAATCGGCACGCCGACGAGCACGTGGCCGATGAACGATGCGACGATGCCGATGGCGACCAGCGGCGCGACATAGCGCATGTAAATGTCCTGCGCCGTGGTCGCGTCGGCTGCGATGCGGGGCCATTCGGTCCGGGGCGTCAGCAGGATCGCCTTCACGCGCTCCACCAGCCGGTTGACCGCCGCTGACGGGACGACGGCTGGCGCGATCGCGGCGCCCCCGCCCGCCCCGGCGCCCGGCGCCGCGTCGGTCGCTTTCGACGTCGGCGCGCCGCAGTGGACGCACGCGGGAGCTCCATCCGGAATCGATCGACCGCAGGTTGCGCAATCCATGTCGTCCTCCTCTCGTTTGGCTGCTTCCGAAACGCGCCGGATTGTGCATGGCCGGGACCATGATCCACAACCCGGCTGTCGCATTCGGTCACAGGTTGGGCGCGCGATGCACGTCGCGGCCTCCAGTGTGCGCGTATCGGCCTCGATCGTGCGAGGTGATGCTCGACGGGTGGAAGTGAGTGCACGCTCCTACGCACCGCCGCACACCTGCTCGGCTCTACGTTCCGAGCCGTCGCGACGTCGGCGTCCGAGCGCGCCTCTCGTCAGCACGATCAACGCGATGCCGGCTTTCGGAACGGGATTTGCACCACGTCGGCTCCCGGGCGCGCGATCGCGCGCATGCGATCGGCGACCCGGCTACGACGAGGAGGCAACGACGCCATGATTCGCTACGGTTTCACGATCCGGACCCGGATGGGACAGCGGATCGAAAACGTCTCGATCATCGCCGGCTCGCAGAACGACGCCGAGCGGAGGCTCCGGCAGATGTACGTCCAGTGCGAGATCCTCGAATGCCGCGAGCGCTCGGTCCCGCGCCGTTTCGAGCCTAACTTCGCGAACATGATCGACCTGATGTCGATCAGTCCTCCGACCATTCAGCACCACGGCTGAGCAAGGCGCGCTTCGCGCTACGCCGGGCGCATTCGTGGTTTCGCACCGTTCCGGCTTCACACGCTCCCCACCGTCTAGCAAGCGCGGCCCGCGCCGCAAGGCGATCAGGGCCTTGGCGTATCATCGCCGACGTCACGCCGTTCTTCCGTAGCGATGGCCTCCCCGCTCGACGTCGTCATTCTCGCTGCCGGCCAGGGCAAGCGAATGCACTCCGCGTTGCCGAAGGTGCTGCATCCGCTGGCCGGCGAGCCGCTCGCCGCCCACGTGCTCGCGACCGTGCGCGCGCTCGGGCCGCGCGCGATCGCCGTCGTCGTCGGTCATGGCGCGAACGACGTCGAGCGCGCGCTGGCCGCGCCCGATCTCGCGTTCGTGCGCCAGGACCCGCCGCGGGGGACCGGCGATGCGGCCCGCGTCGCGCTCGATGCGCTGCCCCGCGACGGCATCACGCTCGTCGGGCTCGGCGACGTTCCGCTCGTCACGTCGCAGGCGCTCGCGGGTCTGGCCGAAATCGCGCAATCCGGGCGGCTGGGTGTGCTCACCGCGCGCGTGCGCGACCCGTTCGGCCTCGGGCGCATCGTCCGCGGTCCGGCCGGCGACGTGCAGGCGATCGTCGAAGAAACCGACGCGTCGCCGGACGTGCGCGCAATCGACGAGATCAACACCGGATTCATCGCCGCGCCGACAACGCGGTTGTCTGGCTGGCTTTCGCGACTGTCGGCGCACAACGCACAGGGCGAGTACTACCTGACCGACATCGTCGCGCTCGCGGTCGCCGACGGCGTACCGGTCGAGGCGCACGTCGTGAGCGACGAGACGTCGATCCTCGGCATCAACGATCGCGCGCAACTCGCGGCCGTCGAGCGGATCGTCCAGCGCCGCAAGGCCGCGACGCTGATGACCGCGGGCACGACGATCGTCGATCCCGAGCGCATCGACATTCGCGGCAAACTCGAGTGCGGCCGCGACGTCACGATCGACGTCGGCTGCATTTTCGAAGGCCGCGTGCGGCTCGGCGATCGCGCGCGCGTCGGGCCGTACTGCGTGCTGCGCGACGTGAGCGTCGGCGCCGACACGCGAATCGAGGCGTTCTCGCATCTCGAGCGCGCGGCCATCGGCGTCGACTGCCGAGTCGGCCCCTACGCGCGGCTGCGTCCCGGCACGGAGCTTGCTGACGACGTGCACATCGGCAATTTCGTCGAAGTGAAGGCGAGCACGCTCGGGAAGGGATCGAAGGCGAATCACCTCGCGTACGTCGGCGACGCGACGGTGGGCAGCCGCGTGAATTACGGCGCCGGTTCGATCACCGCGAATTACGACGGCGCCAACAAGCATCGCTCGGTGATCGGCGACGACGCCCACATCGGATCGAACTGCGTGCTGGTCGCGCCGATCACGGTCGGCGCCGGCGCGACGATCGGCGGCGGAAGCACGATCGTCAAGGAGGCGCCCGCAGGCCAGCTCACGCTGGCGCGCGCGCGCCAGGTTTCGCATGCGCGCTGGCAGCGGCCGCGAAAGAAGGGGTGACACCATGTGCGGCATCGTCGGTGCAACGTCGGATCGCAACGTCGTTCCGATCCTGATCGAAGGCATCCGCCGTCTCGAATACCGCGGCTACGATTCGACGGGGCTCGCGGTCGTCGATGGCAGCGCGAGCCCGATCCTCGAGCGGCTCGTATCGACCGCGCGCGTCGCGGATCTCGCGGCGCAGGCCGACGCGCTGCATCTGACCGCCACGACCGGCATTTCGCATACGCGCTGGGCGACGCATGGCGCGCCGACGCCCGACAACGCGCATCCGCACCTGTCGGGTGGTGAGGTCGCCGTCGTCCACAACGGCATCATCGAGAATTTCGAGGAGCTCCGCGAGAAGCTCAAGAGCGGCGGCTACGTCTTCCGCACGCAGACCGACACCGAGGTGATCGCGCATCTCGTGCATTCGCACTGGCATGCCGACGACTGCCACGACCTGCTCATCGCCGTGCGGCGTGCCGTGGCCGAGTTCAAGGGCGCCTATGCGATCGCCGTCATCTCGACGCGCGAGCGCGGCCGAGTGATCGGCGCGCGGCAGGGAAGTCCGCTGCTCGTCGGCATCGGCGAGCACGATCATTTCCTCGCGTCGGACGCCTCGGCCCTGATGCCGGTCACCCGCCGCGTCGCGTATCTCGACGAAGGCGACGTCGCCGACGTGCGCCGCGAGTCGTACGCGATCTTCGACGCGAGCGGACAGCGCGTTGCGCGCACCGTCGTCGAGGTGCACGGCAGCAGCGATGCGGTCGAGCTCGGACCTTATCGCCACTACATGCAGAAGGAGATCTTCGAGCAGCCGCGCGCGGTGGCCGACACGCTGGACGGCGTAGCCGCGATCGGTCACGAGCTCTTCGGCAGCAGGGCCGCGCAGATCCTGCCGCAGGTCGATTCGGTGCTGATTCTGGCGTGCGGAACGAGCTACTACTCGGGACTCGTCGCGAAGCAGTGGGTCGAGTCGATCGCGCGCATTCCGTGCACGGTCGAGATCGCGAGCGAGTACCGATACCGCGACAGCGTTCCGCGCGCCACGACGCTCGTCGTCGTCGTGTCGCAATCGGGCGAGACCGCCGACACGCTCGCCGCGCTCGCGCATGCGCAGGCGCTCGGACAGCGGCACACGCTCGCGATCTGCAACGTCGCGACGAGCTCGATGGTGCGGCAGGCGGAGATGGTGTTCCTGACGCGCGCCGGCACGGAGATCGGCGTCGCGTCGACGAAGGCGTTCACCACGCAGCTCACCGCGCTGTACCTGCTCGCGCTGACGCTCGGCAAGCTCCGCGGGCATCTGCCACCCGACGCCGAGACGAAGGCGCTCGATGCGCTGCGCCATATTCCCGCGGCGATTCGCGGCGCGCTCGCGCTGGAACCGCACCTGATCGGATGGGCACAGCAGTTCGCGAAGAAGCACCACGCGCTGTTTCTCGGTCGCGGCCTGCACTATCCGATCGCGCTCGAAGGCGCGCTCAAGCTCAAGGAGATTTCGTACATCCACGCCGAGGCGTATCCGGCCGGCGAGTTGAAGCACGGTCCGCTCGCGCTCGTCGATGCGCAGATGCCAGTCGTTGCGATCGCGCCGAACGATTCGCTGCTCGAGAAGCTCAAGTCGAATCTGCAGGAGGTGCGTGCGCGCGGCGGCGAGCTCTACGTCGTCGCCGATCTCGACAGCCGGCTGAGCGTCGGCGACGGCATCCATCTCATCCGCGTCGCGGAGCACCGCGGACCGTTGTCGCCGATCGTGCATGTCGTGCCGCTGCAGCTCCTCGCGTATCACACGGCCGTGCTGCGCGGGACGGATGTGGACAAGCCGAGGAATCTGGCGAAGTCGGTTACCGTCGAGTAGCAACGCGCATTGCAACGCCGCTAGCGGCGCGCTTGCCGCGTGGACGGGCGGCGCACGCCGGCGCTACGCGCCGAACAGCTTGTTGAGTTCCGCGCCCGACGCCGCATCCGCAAATCCATCGAAGCGTCCTTGCTCGGCGATCGCCTGCGCCACACGCATGAAGCCGCCCCACGCGCTTCGCGCGAGCGCGCCGCCGACGCTGATGCGGCGCACGCCCAGCGCCGAGAGGTCGTCGAGTTTGAAATCGCTCGCCCAGCCGATCAGCACGTTGATCGGCTTCGGCGCGAGCGCGTCGACCACTGCGCGAATCTGCTCACGCGTACGGATGCCCGGCGCGTAGAGACAATCGGCGCCTGCGTTCGAATACGCCTTCAGGCGTGCGATCGTCTCGTCCAGGTCAGGGCGCCCGACGATGAATCCTTCGGAGCGACCGACGAGCAACGTATCGCCGCCCGATCCGTCGATCGCGCGGCGCGCCGCGCGCATGCGCTCGACGGCCGCCTCGAGCGACAACAGCGGTGTCGCGCTATCGCCCGTCGAATCCTCGATCGACAATCCCGCGATGCCCGTCTCGACCGCGAGTCGGACGCTCTCCGCGACGCCGGCCGGATCGCGCGCAAAGCCGCTCTCGAAGTCCGCGTTGATCGGCAGATCGGTCGCCTCGACCATCCCGCGCAGGTGCGCGAGCACCGTTTCGCGATCGACGTGGTTGTCGGCGCGTCCGCAGGACCATGCGAACCCGGAACTCGTCGTCGCGAGCGCCTTGAAGCCGAGGCTTTGCAGGTAACGCGCGCTACCGGCGTCCCACGGATTCGGGATCACGAAGCAGCCACTTGCGTGCAATGCGTGAAATGCGCGCCGCCTGTCGGCGACGCTGACGGATGCAGCCTTCATCGCAAACCTCCGGGGACTTGCACGCGAGCGCGCCAAGCCAACCGATTCTACGCTTTGCGCATCAGCGTCCGGCGGCGAGGGTGGTGTCGACGCTGATCCGCTTGCCATCGCGGAGAATGCCGAGCCGCACGCGATCGCCGGCGCGAAAATCGTCGAGACGCGCCTCGAGACGCGCAACGCTCGTCACCGGCTTGCCGCCGATCGACTCGATCACGTCGCCTGGAACGATGTAGCCACCCTCGCGCCGCACGCCGCGCAAGCCTGCGTGCGCCGCCGGTCCGCCAGGGTTCACCTTCAGCACGAAAACGCCCTGCACGCCCAGCCGCTCGGCAAGCGTGTCGTTGACGTCGTCGTCCGTCTCGATTCCAAGCGAGGGTGACGCATATTTTCCATAGGCGATCAGCGCCGTCGCGACACGGTCGATCGTGTCGATCGGCACGGCGAACCCGATGCCGGCGGACGCGCCGCTCGGGCTGTAGATGGCGGTGTTCATGCCGATCACGCGTCCGGCGCTGTCGAGCAGCGGACCGCCGGAATTGCCGGGATTGATTGCCGCGTCGGTCTGGATCAGATGCTCGATCGTGTGCCCGTCATCGCCGTCGAGCGCGCGGTCGAGTGCCGACACGATGCCCGTCGTCAGCGTCCAGTCGAGGCCGAAAGGATTGCCGATCGCGAACACGCGCTGCCCGACGCGCAGGTCGTGGCTGCTGCCGATCGGCAACGGCGGCGGGCGATTCGACGGCACGTCGATGTGAAGCACCGCGAGATCGTGCGATGCGTTGGCTCCGACCAGCTTCGCCGGGTAATCGCGGCCATCGTTCAGTCGTACGCGCGCCGCCGACGCGCCCTCGATCACGTGGAAATTCGTGACGACGTTGCCGCGATCATCCCAGACGAAGCCCGAGCCCGTGCCGCGCGGGATGCTGCGCACGTTGCGCGTCCACGGGTCGCGCACGCGCTCGGAAGTCGAGATGTAGACGACCGAGCGCTTGGAGCGCTCGAAGACGTCGATCGTGACGCGCTCGTCCGGCGTGAGCTCGCCGCGCGGCGTGACAGTACGGGCGAGTGCGGGTTCATGCACGAGCATTGCTGCAACGATCGCGACGCAAAGCGTCGTGCGGCGGCGGCCGGCGATAAGGCGGCTCGGTCGAAACAGTCGGTAAGCGATCGGCATGTCATCGCAATTCTATCGACCGAGTTCGCGGCCTCGGAAGGCACATGAAAAAAGGGGCGGAATGTCCGCCCCTTCGTGCGCGATGTCGTCGGGCTCTCATCGACGGCTGCTGCCGCCGCTACCCGTGTTCGTGCTGCCGCTGTTGCCGAAATTGCTGTTCCGATCCTGGAAGCCACCCTGCTGCCCGCGTTTGCCGCTCATCTGGCCATGCTGCCCACTCGATGCGCTTCCCGACTGGCTTTGCTGTCCCGACGACGTGCCCATTTGTGAGTGAAGCTGGCCGCTGCGTCCGCCTTGCCCCTGTTGCAGGCACTGCGCGAGGAGCTTCTGGCCGCGCTGCGCGCACCGCTCGAACTCGCGACCGGTGTCACGGAAGAACTGCGCGATCTCCTGCTGCCCCGCCTGCTCCGCATCCTGCGCGTATTGCTCGTAAGCCTGGCATCCCTGCAGCGTGTGGTACATCACGCTGATCAGGTTGTACGTCGTGTCGGGCGTGGTGCCCATCGTGCTCTGAGTGCCGCGCGATCCGGTCGTCGTGCCGGTGGTTCCCGTCTGTGTCGTTGCCATGTCGTGGCTCCTTCCGCACTGGCTGCTGTCAACGTGAAGGCACGAAGCGCAACATATCCCTGCCGGGCGCGACGCCACCGTGCCAACGGGTCGGACCACCCGGAAAACACCGAGTTTCGCGGTCGCGCGAACCGCAACGTTCGTGCCGATCGGCGCGCAACTTTGTCGCGAATCACGCATCGTACGAACGCGTGCCGTGTTTCATGAAGCGGCGACCGTCGAACGCCGAAACGTCGGAGCACGGAAACGCCGGAGCGCGCATGGAAATGAAGCTCAAGCCTCTCGACGAACAAGTCATCGTGATCACCGGCGCCTCGAGCGGCATCGGACTTGCGACCGCACAGGACGCCGCGCAGGCGGGCGCCAGGCTCGTGCTCGCCGCCCGCAGCGAAGCGCGTCTCGCGGAGATTGTCGATTCGATCAACGAAGAGGGCGGCGAGGCGATCTACGTCGTCGCCGACGTGGGACGCAAGGACGACGTCCGGCGCGTCGCCGATGCCGCCGTCGACCGCTTTGGCCGCATCGACACGTGGGTGAACGACGCCGGCGTCGCGATCTACGGCCGCCTCGACGAGGTGAACGACGCCGACAGCCGGCGGCTGTTCGACACGAATTTCTGGGGCGTCGTCTACGGCTCGCTTGCGGCGCTGCCGCACCTCAAGCGAAACGGTGGCGCGTTGATCAACCTCGGCAGCGAGGTCTCCGACGCAGTCCTCCCGCTTCAGGGGATGTACTCGGCGTCGAAGCACGCGGTCAAGGGATTCACCGATGCGCTGCGCATCGAGGCGAACGGTCTGGACGACGCGCCGGTCGCGATCACGCTGATCCAGCCCACGGCCGTCAACACGCCGTATCCGCAGCACGCGCGCAACTACATGGACAAGGAGCCGAAATTGCCGACGCCGCAGATCGATCCGCACCGCGTCGCGCACGCGATCCTGACCGCCGCGACCGAACCGACGCGCGACGTCAAGGTCGGCGTGATGTCGAAGGTCAGCACCACGCTCGCGAAGATCGCGCCGGCGCTCGGCGAGAAAATTGCGGCCAAGCAGGCCAGTCGCCAGCAATACGATCAGCTGCCGTCACGCGACCCGGCCGGCGCGCTCTGGCATGCGAGCGGCGGCGGCGATATCTACGGCCATCGGCCGACAACCTGAGCGGGCGGCAACCCACTTCGCCACCAACGGAGACGCGCATGAACCAGATGATGAATCGATTCTCACCCGGTGCGATCACCCAGATCCGCATGGATCACACGCACGCGCTGATGACGTTTCACCGGTACCACATCGACACGTCGCCGAGCCGCAAGCGCGCGATCGTCGAGACGCTGTCGCTGGCGCTCACGATCCATGCAGCGCTCGAGGAAGAGATCTTCTACCCGGCGATGCGCAGCGTCGACCCCGATCTCGTCGACAGGAGCATCCCCGAGCACGCCGAGATGAAGCGGCTGATCGACGAGTTGCACCAGTTGCGGCCCGAGGATCGCAGCTATGACGCGACGGTAATGTCGCTGATGCGCGACGTGATCCGCCACGTCGCGGACGAGGAAACGAAGCTTCTGCCCGACGCCGAGCGCGTGCTGGGGGAAGACCGGCTCGCCGATCTGGGCGCGCAGATGACGCGGCGCCGAATGGAACTGGCTGCGCCGCACACCGGCGCGATCGCGCTCAATACGGTTCGCTCGTATCCGGCGGCGACGCTCGCGTTTACCGGAGTGCTCGCACTCGGTGGCTGGCTCGCGGCGCGTGCGTTGATGCGCCCGCCCGTCCCACGTGGATGGATGCGCCAGGCGGCGCAACTGCGCAACCTGGCTCGCCGCTCGGGCCGAGCGTTGACCGCCTGACGTCCGGCTTCCGCGCTCGGGATTCCGTAACCGGGCCGTCGTCACGGCGGGTCGCCGTCGTACGCGGGCGCCTACGTTCGGAGCTTGCGGTCAGCGACCGCGTCGCCGATTGATGCGACGCTCGAGCATCCGCAGCAGCACGTCGATGACGAAGCCCACGATGCCGATCGCAATCATGCCGCTCATGACGATCGCGGTGCTGATGTTCGACTGCCCCTTGACGAGCAGGTAGCCGATGCCGCTCGACGCGACGATCAGCTCGGCGCCGACCAGCGATTGCCATCCGAGGCCCGCGCCGATGCGCAGTCCCGCCACGATCGACGGCACCGACGCCGGCAGAAGCACTTCGGCGATCATCCGCGCGTGGCTTGCGCCGAGCGTCTGCGCCGCTTCGATCAGGCGCGGCTCGACGTACTTGGCGCCGCGATACGCGTTGATGACACACGGAGGAAACGCGCCGCTGAAGATGACGAGCACCGGTCCGCCGATGCCGGTCCCGAACCACAGCGCCGCGAACGGAACCCAGGCGATCGGCGCGACGAAGCGCAGCGCGTCGAAGAGCGGCGAGACGATCGCGTCGAGCACGCGGAACCAGCCCATCGCGAGTCCGAGCGGAATGCCGATCGCCGCCGCGAGGCCGAAGCCCAGCGCGAAGCGGCCGAAGCTCGACGCGAGGTGCTGTTGCAGCGTGTAGCCGACGAAGGGCGTCCGTGTAAGCGCCACGAACTGTTCCGCGACCGCGAGTGGCGTCGGCAGAAACTGCGCCGGGACGAAGCCGCTGGCGGCGAGCAGCCACCAGATCCCGAAGAACGCGACGAGGCCGCCGACGGACAGCGCGGCGAAGCGCGACAACGGGAGCTCGCGCGGCGCGCGTCGCGCCGCTATCGCAATTGTCGCCATGGCATCGCTCGCCGTTCGACGAAGTCCAGCGCGACCGTCATGACGGCCGCGGTGATCGCGACCGACGCCATGCCGACGACGATCATCGCCGGGAAGATGTCGAGCGACGCCTGGTAGAGCACGTGTCCGAGCCCCGCGATCGCGCCGATCAGCTCGCCGGCGACGAGCGTCGTCCAGCACGCCTGCAGCGAAAGGCGCAAGCCGGTGAAGATCATCGGCATCGCGCCGGGGATCAGCACTTCGCGCACGAAAAGCCTTCGCGGCACGCCGAGCATGCGCGCGGCTTCGACGAGGTGCGGCTCGATCGCCCGCACGCCGCTGTAGCTGTTGATCACCGCCGGCACGAACGCCGCGAACCAGATGATCAGCACCTTCGCCGCGTCGCCGAGTCCGAGCCAGACGATCGCGAGCGGAATCCAGGCGAGCGGGGGAATCGGCCGCAGAAGCAGGAACGGCGGATTGATGAATGCCTCGAATGCGCGGCTCGCGCCCATTGCGAGACCGAGCGGAACGCCGACGAGGATCGCGGCGAAAAACCCGAGCAGCACGAGCTTGACGCTATGCAGGACGTGCTGCCACAGCCGCGCATCGGCGTAGCCGGCGACGTTGATCTGCACGAGCGCGTCCCACACCTCGGCCGGCGCCGGAAAGCGACCGGGACTGATCGTGTGCGTGAGCGTCGTCAGCGCATACCACGCGACGAACAGCACGCCGAACGTCGCGACGCCGATCCAAAGTCTCGCAGCCGCCGCACGCGCCGTGCGCCGCCCTCTCCCGGGCGGGGAGAGGGTTGCGATGGGAACGCGCGCTGATGCCGTGCCCGATGCGCGGGTCATGCGTCCTTCAGTCGACCTTGTTCGCGTACGCCTTGAGCTTCGGATCGGCCTCGACCATCTTCATGTACTTGTCGTCGATGAAGGCGCTCGCCTCGGGCGCCTTCGGGAACGTCCCGTTCCCCTGCATGAACGCGCCGATCTTCGTGAACCAGTCGTCGACCTCCGACTTGCCGGAGGCCCGATTCATGATCCGAAGCTGGCCCGCGAGATCGTAGGTCGGACGCGTCGAGAACTCCTTCTTCATCGACGCCTCGCTGATCGTCACGCCGCCCTGCTCGTAGAACTTCTTCATCATCGCGATCGCTTCCGGCTGATGCGCGTTCAGCCATTTCCATCCGCGGAGGTATACGGCGAGGAATTTCGCGACGTTCTCCGGATGCTCCTTCGCGTAGCCGGCACGCGCCACGATCGCGCCGGGAACCGCGGCGCCGGCGTCCTTGCCAGAGCAGATCTGCTTCGCGCCGGTCTTCTCCTCCATCGTGTACGTGTTCGGCGCCCACAGTCCGCCGAGCTCGGCGTTGCCGCTCGACATCGCCGACATGATCTCCGCCTGACCCATGCTCTTGATCGTCACGTCGGTCTTCTTGAGGCCCCACTTCGCGAGGCACGACTGCACCGCGTAGTCGCCGGTCGAGTTCGCCGTGAGGACGATCGTCTGGCCCTTGACTAACGACGGATTCTTCTCGAAGCCCGGTGCGCTCTTGCCGGTGGCGACGATCCCGTTTCCGTCCGATTCGTCGTTGCTGATGCCGATCGTGACGAGGTTGTAGCGCGCCGCGCCGAGCACCGCCGGGACCGAGCCGAGCGCGCCGACGTCCCACGATTGCGACGCCGACGCCGCGATCTGCGGCACGCCCGCGGGAAACATGCTGAACACCGGCTTCAATCCAAGGTCCGCGTACCAGCCCTTCTGCTCGGCTGCGTAGAACGGCAGTGCCCAGTACACGGCCGGCTGGTAGCTGATCTTGATTTCTGTCAGTGGCTGCTGCGCCTGCGCGCCCGGCATGGCCGCGCCGAGCGCGATGCCGGCCGCAAGCGCGAACGACAATGATTCCCTGATCATTCGATCCTCCTTTTGTCAAGGGCCTGAACGGCCCTAAGTTGCGAGCGCCGCTTCCGTGGCCTGCTGCTCGCGCAGCATTCGCCAGATCCGCGTACGCAAATGCACGAACGACTCCTGGTCCATCAACTCCTCGGTGCGCTCGAAGCGATCCCACTGCTCCGCCTTGCGCACCGGGGCGACGTCGACGATTTCGCGGATCCTCCCCGGGCGTCGCGTCATCACCGCGACGCGATCGGCGAGGAACACGGCCTCGTCGACCGCATGCGTGATGAACAGCACGGTGCGCGGGTTGACGCGCGCGAGCTTGATCAACTCCTCCTGCATCACGACACGGGTCTGTGCGTCGAGCGCGCCGAACGGCTCGTCCATCAGCAGCACGTCGGGATCGAGTACGTAGCTTCGCGCGATCGCGACGCGCTGCTGCATGCCGCCCGAAAGCTGGTGAGGATACGCGGATTCGTAACCCTGGAGGCCCATCAGCTCGACCTGGCGCGCGATACGCTCGCGACGCATCGACTCGGGCATGCCCTTGCTGCGCAGGCCGAAGTCGATGTTCTCGTAGACGTTCTTCCACGGGAACAGCGCGAACTGCTGGAAGACGACCGCGCGATCGGGTCCCGGATGCGTGACCGGTGCGCCGCCGACCGTCACCGTTCCCGACGTCGGAAACTCGAGTCCCGCCGCCATGCGCAGGCACGTCGTCTTGCCGCATCCCGACGGTCCGACGAGCGCGACGAACTCGCGATCGCGCACGTCGAACGAAACGTGGTCGAGCGTGAGGAAGTCGGTGCCGTCGCGCGGGAAGACGCGGGTCACGTCGCGGAAGACGATGTCGCTCATGTCAGTCGCGTGGGGTGACGGTTCATGGTCGAAGGACGATCTTCGCCGCGCCGGCGCGGCCTTCGTGCAGGTCGCGAAACGCGGCGGCACCGTCCGCGAGCCTGCGCTCCTCGACCCACGTGAGGTCGCCGAACGCGCCGTCGTGCAGCGCGCGCACCGCGGCGCGAAGGTCTGCGGTCGTATACGTATACGTGCCGATCAGCGTGATCTCGGCGAGCGTGAGCTTCCGCATGTCGATCTCGCTCGCCCGGTCGGCGAGTCCGATGTGCATCACGACGCCGCCCGGCTTCACCGCGGCGATCGCGGCGGTGCGCGTCGCGGCCCCACCCACGGCGTCGACGACGAGGTCGAACGCATTCGCGTCGGGCGACATGGTGGATGGATCGTAGACGCGGGCGTGCGTCGCATCGGCGAGCGAGCGGCGCCGCAACGCATTGACTTCCCCGACGCTGATGTCGCGCACACCCCGATGCGCGAGGAGCAGCGTCGCCAGCATCCCGATCGCGCCACCGCCGAGAATGAGCACGCATCCTTCGGCGAGCGGACGCACGAGCGCGCGCGCGGCGAGATGGATCGCGTGCAGCGCGGTGGCGGCAGGTTCCGTCAGCGCCGCCTGACGGGCGTCCATGCCGGGCGGAACGTCGATGACGCTCGCCGCGGCCGTGGAGACGAATTCGGCGAAGCCGCCGGGGCGCGTCATGCCGATCATCGTGCGATTCGCGCACAGATTGTCGCGGCCCTGACGACAATAGTCGCAGGCGCCGCACGTGATGAGCGGGTTGACGGTCACGCGCTGGCCGGCGCCCGGCCCTTCGACGATCGTGCCCGCAAGCTCGTGGCCAAGGATCAGCGGCGGTTTTCGACGCGGGTCGTGGCCATGGTAGGCGTGCATGTCGGATCCGCAGATGCCGACCGCCTCGACGCGGATCAGCACCTCGCCGGGCGCATGCGCGGCATCGGGCTCGTCGCGGTAGACGACCTCGTTCGGAGCGGTGTAGACGAGCGCCTTCATCGTTCAATGCTTCGGGCGGGACGGACGATCGGTTCGCTTGGTCTCATCCGGCGGAAAAGCCTCCGTCGACGAAGATCGTCTGCCCGGTCACGTAATCGGAGGCGCGGCTCGCGAGGTAAAGCGCGGTGCCGGCCAGGTCGGGCATCTCGCCGTTGCGGCCGATGAACGTTCGCGCGGCGTTCGCCTGCCACTTCGCGGGGTCCGATGCGACCGCCGCGGTCAGCGGCGTCGCGAAGAACCCGGGCGCGATCGCGTTCGCGTTGACGCCGTGGCGCGACCACGCCTCGGCTTGCGCACGCGTGAGTTGCGCGACGCCGCCCTTCGACGCTCCGTACGCGCCGCTGTTGGCGAAGGCGCGCACCGACTGCAGCGACGCGATGTTGACGATGCGCCCCCATCCCCGCGCGATCATCGCCGGAACGAGGCGCTGCGACAGGAAGAACGGCGCGTCGAGGTTGAGCCGCATCGTGCGGTCCCAGTCGTCGGCGGTCAGGTCGAGCATCGGCTTGCGGATGTTGATGCCGGCGCAGTTGACGACGATGTCCGGCGCGCCGAACGGACCGGCCGCAGCCTCCGCGCAGCGGAACAGCGCGGCGCGGTCGACCAGATCGCATGCGAGGACGGCCGCCTCGCGACCCGATCGGGCGATGTCCACCCGTGCCGCCTCGAGCTCGGTCTCGCGCCGCGCGACGAGCACGACGCGCGCGCCCGCTTCGGCGAACGTCGTCGCGATCGCGCGACCGATTCCGGAACTCGCGCCGGTGACGAGCGCGACGCGCCCCTCGAGCGTAAACAGGTCGAACAGGCTCATCGGTCAGCTCGTCACCGGCGCGCCCTTGTCGAAGCGCTCGGCTGGAAAGTATTTGCCGAGCCGATCGTCGGCGGTGCGCGCGTGCGCTTCCATCCCCTCGAGCCGCGAGATCCGCGCGGTCACCTGCGCGATGCCCTTCGCCGCGTCGCGTGTCATCCGCTGCCACGTGAGCGGCTTCATGAACTTGTGCACGGACAGTCCCGCCGAATAGCGCGCCGCGCCTTTGGTCGGCAGGATGTGGTTCGGACCCGACGCCTTGTCGCCGAATGCGACCGTCGTCTCTTCGCCGAGGAACAGCGACCCGTAGCAGGTGAGCCGCGCGAGCCACCAGTCGAGGTCGCGCGCATGCACTTCGAGGTGCTCGGGCGCATGACGATCGGCGATCGACACGGCTTCGTCGCGGGTGTCGCACACGACGACCTCGCCGTAGTCACGCCACGCGGCGCCCGCCGCGTCGCGCGCAGTCGGCGGCAGCCGCCCGATCAGCGCGGGCACGCGCTCGATGACCTGCTCGGCCAGCTCGCGTGACGTCGTGAAGAGCCATGCCGGCGACTCGTGCCCGTGCTCGGCCTGTCCGACGAGATCCGATGCGACGATCGCCGGATCGGCGCTCTCGTCGGCGATGACCGCCACTTCCGAGGGACCGGCGAAGACGTCGATGCCGACCTTGCCGGACAGCATCCGCTTCGCCTCGGCGACGTACTTGTTCCCGGGGCCCACGACGATGTCGGCCGGCTTGCCGGTGAAGAGCCCGTAAGCCATCGCGCCGATCGCCTGCACGCCGCCGAGCGTCATCACGACGTCTGCGCCGGCGACCTTCATCGCATACAGCACTTCGGGGTGAATGCCCTGTTGCTGGTACGGCGTCGAGCAGGCGACCACGGTCGGCACGCCGGCCGCCTTCGCCGTTGCGATGCTCATGTACGCCGATGCGATGTGCGCATAGCGGCCAGTCGGCACGTAGCAGCCGGCGACGTTCACCGGCACGAGGCGCTGACCCGCGACGAGGCCGGGTTCGATCTCGACGGTGAACTCATGGATCGACTCACGCTGCGCGTCGGCGAAGCGGCGCACGCGCTCGGTCGCGAACTCGATGTCACGCCGGACCGGCGCCGGCACGCCGTGCGTGCGGCGTTCGATTTCGTCGGCCGATACGACGATGTCGCCGGTCCAGCCGTCGAGCCTCGCCGCGTACTCGCGTACGGCGGCTTCGCCGCGCGCCTCGATGTCGGCGAGCATCTCGCCGGCGACCTTGCTCGCCGCGCCGGCCTCGGTCTCCGGCGTCTTGATGGCCTTCTTCAGATACGCGATCGCCATCGGCGATTCCTCTTTCGGCACGAAACGGGGTCCATCGATGCTACCGCATCCGGATTTTCGGTCGGCTCTTCACGGCGTTCGCGTCAACGGTAGCCTGCGGCCTGCAGCTCGAAGAGCTCCGCGTAGCGGCCGCTCGAGAGCAACAGCTCCTCGTGCGTGCCGATCGCCTCGATCGTGCCCTCGGCGAGCACGACGATCCGATCGGCCATCCGCACGCTCGAGAAGCGGTGCGAGATCAGCACGGCCGTCTTGTCGCGCGCGAGCTCCTTGAAACGCCTGAACACCTCGTACTCCGAGCGCGCGTCCAGCGCGGCCGTCGGCTCGTCGAGGATCAGCACCGACGCGTCGCGCATGTAGGCCCGCGCGATGGCGATCTTCTGCCATTCGCCGCCGGAGAGGTCGATGCCGCCGCGAAAGAGCTTGCCGATCACCTGCTCGTAGCGCTCGGGCAGTTTCGCGACGACTTCGTCGGCGAGACTGCGATGCGCGGCGTCGACGATCCGCGCGCGGTCGTCGCGCGCCTCGATGCGGCCGACGGCGATGTTGTCGGCGGCGCTCAGGTGATAGCGGACGAAGTCCTGGAAGATGACGCCGACGTTCGACCGCAGCTCGGCGAGGTCGTAGTCGCGCAGGTCGCGGCCGTCGAGCAGGACGCGGCCTTCGTCGGGATCGTAGAGCCGCGCGAGCAGCTTCACGATGGTCGTCTTGCCGGCGCCGTTCTCGCCGACGAGCGCGAGCACCTCGCGCGCGTGCAGCGTGAAGTTCAGGTGCCGGACCGCCCAGCGCTCGGCGCCAGGGTAGCGGAACCCGACGTCGTCGAACGTGAAACCCTCGCGGATCGGCACGGGAAATGCGACCGGGTTCGGCGGCGAGACGATCTCCGGCCGGATCTCGAAGAAGGAGAAGAGATCGTCGAGGTAGAGCGCCTGGCCCGCGACCTGCGAGAAGCCCATC
>Ga0310810_10002134_pt1 | contig 21052 bp, 12 predicted proteins | sample NCmetagenome_FD_207641 | JGI IMG/M metagenome (GOLD analysis project Ga0310810, IMG submission 207641) | Soil microbial communities from experimental microcosm in Duke University, North Carolina, United States - NC | ecosystem: Engineered > Artificial ecosystem > Soil microcosm > Unclassified ...
CGTCGTCGATCCGGCCGGCGTTGACGATATTTCCGATCTGCTGATGCGGGCCCGGCGGCTCGCGCGGCTGGCCGATCTGATCCTTGTGTGGCGCCATTACGACGGCTTGCAGCTGCGCGCCCATCCCGCCGCAGCTCCGCTCGAATTCGTCACCACAGGACCGCGTGGGCGCGTCGCACCCGTCGAGGGCACGATCGACCTCGCGGTGCCGCTGCCTGGGCCGGACCGCGACGAGCGGCGCGCGTTGTGGCGCCGGCTGATCCCTGTCGCCGCGGCGTGGCCCGGGGACGCGCTTGACGCGTTGGCGTCGCGGCCGGGAGTGGTGGTTGGCGACATCGTTGCGGTAGCGCGCAGCGCGCCGAGCGGGCCGGAGCAGGCACTGGGCCGGTTGCGCGCGCGCGCCCGCGCCGCGCTTGGCGACACCGCCCGCGCGCTGACGCCGCGGCTGCGTTGGGACGATATGGTGTTGCCCGCGCCGACGCGCGAAGCTCTGGAGGAAATCGCGTTCGAGGCCGCCGCCCGCCTCCGATTGTTCGCGGAACCCGAGCCGGGCCGGCTCTTCGCTCGGAACGGCGGGCTCGCCGCCCTGTTCAGCGGCCCCTCCGGTACCGGCAAGACGATGGCAGCCGAGGCCATCGCCGATCGGCTCGGCGCGGATCTGCTGATCGTCGATCTTGCCGCGACCGTATCGAAATACATCGGCGAGACGGCCAAAAACCTGAGCCGCATCTTCGATGAGGCGGCCGCCTCCGGCTGCATCCTGCTGTTTGATGAAGCCGATTCGCTGTTCGCAAAGCGTACCGAAATCAAGGACTCGCACGACCGCCACGCCAACACCGACACCAACCATCTGTTGCAACTTCTGGAAGGGTTCGACGGGCTCGCGATCCTCGCGACAAACCGGCGCGCCAATATGGATCCCGCTTTCGTGCGCCGCATCCGTCATGTCGTCGAGTTCGCTCGCCCCGCAGCAACGGAGCGTCGGATCATGTGGCGGCGCGCCATTGCCGCGCTTGCCGGAGAGCGCCGTGCGGCCGAGCTCGGCGGCTTCCTCGATGGGCTTGCCGATCGCCACGAGCTCACCGCGGCGCAGATCAAGAATGCTGCGCTAACCGCTCGGTACGCAGCGATGCGCGAGGGAGGAGCGATGACCGAGGCGCAAATCAGACGCGGGCTCGGCCGTGAACTGATCAAGGACGGCCGCCCGGCCGATGCGCCCGCGCGCGCGACGCGCGTTCGTTTGGGCTGAGCCGGGCGGAGGAGGGTCCATGCCTGAAACGGGCTATTCGCAGGCCGCCAAGGTGCATCGCGGCGCGCTCGTGCAGCTCGTGCCGGACATCGTCGGCATCGTGCCGAATATCGTCACGTTTCAGTACAACCCGGAAAAGATCACGCGCGGGCTTGAACCGTGGAACCCGTTCGAGGTGGACCAGACAAAGCGCGGCTCGCAGGCGCCGACGGTGCAGCCCTACGATCCCGAAGAAACATTCAGCTTCACGCTCGAATTTGACGCCGCCGATGCGCTGGAGGATGGCAACCCACTGGCGATCGCCACCGGCATTGCCGGCCGCCTCGCGGCACTGAAGAAGCTGACATTGCCGACCAAGGGCCTGATCGGCGATCTCGCGGCGAGCGCCAGGGCGCTGTTCGGCGGAGGGGCGTCGCAAGCCGTGCGGCCGACCGTGCCCATTGTCCTTCTCGTCCTCGGACCCGGCATCGTGCTGCCGGTGCGCATCACGAGGCTGTCGTTCGACGAAACTATGTTTTCGCCGCTGCTTTACCCGCTGCAGGCGACCGCGAGCATCGAGCTGCGGGTGCTAACGCCCGAAGTCTTCCGCTGCCGCGCCGATGTGCCGGCGCGCGTCGCGGTCGCTGCCTTCAACTTCACACGGCTGCAGGAAGACACGTTGGCGCTCGCCAACATCGGGGGCAGCCTCAGCGAGATCCGCGGCATTTTGCCGTTCTGAGGAGGTGCGGATGGCCGTTTTTGACGACAAGAGTCGCTACGTCCGCTTCGCCAGCGTTTACGCCGCGACCGACCGGCGCGGCCGACAGGTGCAGGCGCTGACCCCGGCATTCGTCCCGCCGCAGAACAAGCTTGGCGAGCATCTGCGGCGCGATGGCCAGAGGCTCGATCATCTCGCCAATTTCTATCTCGGAGACCCGAACGGTTTCTGGCGCATCGCCGAGATCAACGGCGCGCTCCTTCCCGACGCGCTGGCGCTGGTGCGCAGCATCACGATACCGACACAGAGGTGATTCGTGGGCTTCGGCGCGATCATCACCTCCGGCGATCACGACACGGTACTCGGTGACGACCTGCTGAAATGGCTCGTCGAGGCGCGCGTCGAGCAGGAGCTGTCGGCGCCAACCCGCTTTGCGCTCCGCTTTGAGGACGACAGCTGCGAGGGCAGTTTCGAAGTGTTGAAGGCGAAGGAGATCAAGCCGAACACCGTCATCGGTATTCTCGCGCAATCCGGCAACAAGCTCGTCTGCCTCGTGCGCGGCCCCGTCACGCAGGTGCGGTTTGCGGTGATGCTTGGCGCGGCGGGTTCCTGGGTCGAGATTCATGGCGAGGACCGCCGCGTCGAGATGGACCGGCTTTGTGTCCAGGCGGCTTGGCGCGGTCTCGCGTCGGATGCGGCCCAAAAAATCCTCGATGCCTATCACCTGAACCCGCAGGTCGAGGCGACGAAGAAGCAGTATTCGGATAACGGCCAGACGCTCAATCAGCGCGGCACCGACCTCGGCTTCATCGAGCAGATTGCGCGCGAGAACGGATACGAGCTGTGGGTGGAGTACGACGACGTCGAGAAATCGACCGTTACGCCCGGGGTACCGCTCGACATCAAGGAAACGGCGAAATTGCAGCCGTCGCCGCCGCGCAATGCGGCGCTCGCGCCGCCGGTATTGCTGGCAACCCCCAATTTTCCGTCGTTGCGCGTCAACGTACCGCCTGCCGACTGCCCGAACGTCACGTCATTTCAGATCGACACGGACACCGAGCGCGCCAATTCGGCAGGCGGATTGGCCGTCAATCCGCGAACCGGCAAGCTCGAACGCACGCAAGTCATCAACCCGCAATCCGGTCTCGATGACGGCCCGACGCTGCCGCAAATCGACGGCGTCACGCGCACGATATGCGTCACCAGCGCGGGCGGCACCGACGAATTGCAGGCAAAACAGGAGGCGGCGCTCGTCGAGGCCGGCTGGTTTGTCGAGGCGACCGCCAGCACGACGGCGCACATGCTCGGCGCTCTGCTGAAGCCGCACGACGTCGTGCCGGTCGAAGGCATCGGCGCTGAATTGTCGGGGCCCTATCAGGTGACATCGGTGATCCACGTCATCAATGCCGCGGACCATTTCATGGACATCAAATTGCGCAGCAATATCGGGAACAGGACATAGGTCATGGATTCGATACGCGATTCCGTCACCGAGACGGAGCGCATGTTTAGCGCGCTGGACGGCCAGTTTTTCGGCAAATACCGCGGCGTGGTCGTCGACAACGCCGATTCAACCAACCGCGGCCGCCTGCAGGTGAAGGTGCCCGCTGTTATGGGCGAGGAAAAGCTATGGGCCGAACCTTGCGTGCCGTATGCCGGCGACGGTGTCGGTTTTTTCGCGCTGCCTCCAACAGAAACCGGCGTGTGGGTCGAGTTCGAGGCGGGCGACCCGCGCTATCCGATCTGGAGCGGTTGCTTTTGGGCGGACGGTCAGATCGCCGCGGCCGACGCCGTGCCGTCGATCAAGTTCTTCAAGACCGACAGCTTCACGATCCGAATCGACGACGCGGAAGGCGAGATGGTCATCGAAACGAAGAACGGTTCGCGCATCACGGTAAACGGGACCGAAGTGAAGCTCGAGGCGATGCAGGTGAGCCAAGTCGCGCAGGCGGCAAAGACCGAGCTGACGCCGGCTTCGTTCAGCGTCAATGACGGCGCGCTCGCGGTGGCAGTCATCTGATGCCTGAGCCACTGCACGCCATCCGTTTCCCGTTCGCGATCGACGCCGGCGCCGGCGCGCTGGCGCAGGAGAGCGATTACGAGGCCTATATCCGCCAGCTGATCCCGCAGGTTCTGCTGACGGCGCAGGGCGAACGCATCAACCGGCCCGATTTCGGCGCCGGCATCCGCAAGCTTGTGTTTGCGCCGGCATCGCCCGCAATCGCCTCGCTGACCCAGACGCTCGTCTATGAGGCGCTGTCCAACTGGCTGTCGAACCTGATCCGCCTCGAACAGGTGTCGGTCGAAGCCGTCGAGGAGCGCATCAACATCGGGGTGGATTACACGGTCATCGCGCATGGCGAGCGGCAATTCCTCAATGTGGAGGTGACGCTCTGATGGCGGGCTTCGATCGCCTTGCCGCGCTCTGCGAGCAGCCCGCGCCGCCGCGGGTCACCGGCATCGATTTTGTGCAGGTAGTCGATCCGCACGATCAGCGCGTATTGCAGGTATTTTTTCTGATCGATCCCGACACGCTGGCCGCGCCGATGGTTGCGACGGCGGCAATGCCGACCGACGCCGCTCCGGGTCTCGTCAGCATTGTCAGCATTTCCGGCGGCGAGTCGGTCGTTTCGCCGCGCATCGTCCGGCAGACATGGAAATCGGTGCCCACTCCGGCTGGACCGCGCACGGTTCTCGAAATCGAGGTGGCCGAGCCCGGCGATTTTTCGATCTACCGGTTGACGATCAACGACGCGCGCGTCGACCGCTGGTTCAACGGCGTCCCGTTTTCGTTCAAGCAGGGCTGCCCGTCCGATCTCGATTGCGTGCCGACCAGCGAGTGCCCGGAGGAGGACACGCCCGAGCCGCGCATCGATTATTTCGCGCGCGACTTCACGAGCTTCAACAACGCGCTGCTCGATTTTGCGGCTGAGAACTGGCCGCAATGGCGCGAACGCATCCCGGCCGATGCCGGCGTCATGCTGATGGAGGTGTTCTCCGCGCTCGGCGACGAATTTTCTTATATCCAGGACCGCTATGCGCGCGAAGCCTATCTCGCGACGGCGACCGAAGGCCGGTCGCGCCGCGGCCTCGCGCGGCTTGTCGATTACCGTCCCGGTCCGGGCCGCAGCGCCTCGACATTGTTGGCAGTGACGGTTGCCGCGGGCGGTGCGTTCGCGACGGCGGGTCTGCGGGTTTGGGCGGTGCGGGAGAGCACGCCGCCAATTGTGTTCGAGCTTGGGACCAGCGTCGCCGACCGGCTGTTGGGCCAACACTACTGGGTCCATGCCGACTGGAACGCGATTGCAATTCACCCGCTCGACGATACCGAAGCGGGGCGGTGCCTCGCGGTGGGCGCCACCGAGGCCTATCTGCGCGGTCATGTGCCGATATTGGCGCAGCTTCCGGCGGCCGATCCCGATGTCGATCCGGCCAACCCCAGCAAATACTGGATCGGCAAATGGGTCGTGCTGCGGTCGGCACCAAAGGATCCGTCGCTGCCGTCGCGCCGCTGGCTGGTGCGCATCACCGCGATCGAGCAGACGAGCGACCCGCTGTTTCTCGTCGATGCCAACGGCGATCCGGACCCGGCCGGCAATCCGCTCGACATCACGCGCATCGAATGGGAGGCGGCGCAGGCATTGCCGTTCGAGCTGTGCCAGGATGAGACCGACCTGCTCGGCAATATCGTCCCGGCGATCGCCGGGGCCAGCGTCAGCGAAATCTTTCGCATCGGGCCGCCCGCCGCGAACGAGCCCGTCACCGCCGCCGATCTGCCGCGCGCCCTCGAACGCCAGGGCGTCTACGACACCGACAATGGCGGGCGGCGGCTGGTGTTGCGCTGGGGGCTGCGTGCCAGCGAGGCCGCCGGGCTGGGCTGGCTCGACCCGTTGAGCCCGGATCTGGTACTGCGCGAGGTCGAGCCGGGCGGCGGCGGTTTTGTGCCGGTCGCGGGCGCGGATCATTGGACCTATTTGCCGAGCCTCATCGATGCGCAGGCGGATGATCCCGCTTTCACGCTCGAAGAAGGGGTATGGCGCGAGATCATCCGGTTTGAGCGCACCGGCGTCACGATCTCGCACGAGGATTACGCGACCGGCGCCGGCTTCAGTTTGCGGTTTGGTGACGGCGCGTTCGGACGTTCGCCGCCCGACGGCACCTTGTTCGAGGTGATCTACCGCACCGGCCCGGCACCCGGCGCCAGCCTCGCCGACGCAAACCTTGCCGCCGACAGCGTCACTGTTCTCGCTGAGCCCGGCTCGCAACCGCTAAACCAGCCGCTCGCGCTGGCAACCGCGGTGACCAATCCATCGCCGATCGAAAACGGCGTGGCGCCGGAAGCACCGGAGACGACGCGCATTCTTGCACCCGAGGCGTGGCAGGCACGGCCGCTGCGAGCGGTGCGCGATGAAGACTATCGCACCATCGCGGAGGAGCAGCTCGACTGGGTGCAGCGGGGCGGCGCGCGGGCGCGCTGGACCGGCAGCTGGCTCACCGAATTTGTCACGGCCGATCCCGAAGGCGCGTTCGCGTTGTCCGAGCCGCGGCGGGAGCAACTCTCCAATTTGACTGACGCGATCCGGCAGGCCGGTCGTGAGGCCTTTGTGGTCAACCCGGACTTCATCTCGATCGATCTCGACATTTCGGTTTGCGTGCAACCAGGCCACTACCCGGGCGATGTCGAAGCGCGCGTCATCGAGGCATTGACCGGCAAGCGCCGGCCGCATCGTCCGCTCGCGTTTTTCGATCCCGACCACTTCACCTTTGGCGACCCGCTGCGCCGCTCGGCGCTGGAAGCGGCGGTGCAATCGACCCCCGGTGTCCATGGTGTCGAAGACATCCGGATCCGTGCCCGCCGCATCACCGATTGGCGCCCCTTCGACGAACCCGATTTGCGTGTCGGCGCGACGCAGATCATCCGCTTGCAGAACGATCCCGTCTTCCCAGAGCGCGGTTCGCTCATCGTGCACGCGCGCGCCGGAGCCTAGGCCATGGCCGAACCGTGCTGCCCCTGCGACATCCTCGGGCATCCGCCGCCGCCGGATATCGCGCCCGGCCTTACGGTGCTGCCGCGGCAATCGGCGGGGTTCGTCGAATACCGCCGCGCGATGCTGAGCGAGATCCCTCTGCACGGCGCTCTCGCGGCGTGGCGGGCGCGTGGCACCGGCGATCTCGGAATCATGCTGCTGGAGATGTGGGCCTACGTGCTCGACGTCATCGGCTTTTACGACGCGCGCATTGCCGATGAGAGTTATCTCCGCACGGCGCTGTTGCCGTTGTCGGCGCAGCGGCTCGTCGCCCTGCTGGGATATCGGCCGAAGCCGGCCGTGTCCGCAGCCGTGCGGCTGGCCGCGTTCGCCGACGGCGCCGATCCCGTGCTGTTGCCGGCCGGCACCGCATTCCGCTCCGAAGCCTTCGGGAATGAGCCGCCGCAGATCTTCGAGACCGGCGCCGCGACGACCATCTGGCCGCAGCGCAATTCATGGCGGCTGGCGCCGATCCGCGGCGATGTGTTCGACGGCCGGCTGCTTTTCGCGGGCAATCGCGCGCGGCTGGCGGTCGGGCAGATCGTCGTGCTCGCACAGGGCAGCACTCGCGCTGCGGCGCGGGTAACGGCGCTTGTCTCCGAGGCAGCCCTCGATGGCGACACGTATGTTCATGCCGTGCTCGACCCGCCACCGAGTTCGCTGACCGGCGTTTCGCTCGCCGGGTTGAAGATCACCGCTGTGACGCAGCAGGCCAGCGCCAACTCATTCGACGCGTCGGCCTCTCTCAGCGGAACAACCGCGTCAATCACACTCGATCGCGTCTACCCGCAACTGCATGCCGGCGATGTCGCGGTTATCGACGTGGCCGGTCAGCTGATCGCGACCACCGTCGCTTCGACCGCGGTCATCATGGTGCCGGTTCCGGTCACGACGCCGTCTATCAGGCCGCTGCACCCGCTGATCGGTCGCGTCGCTGCATTGGAACCCGCGCCGCAGCCGGCGGCGCCCGCAACCCGTGTGGCATTGATGCTGGCGGCGGCTCCTCTAGCGGGGTGGCAGGACCATTTTCAATTGCGCTTTGGCGCGCTTGACGGCGGGACGCCCACCTCACCGGCAAAGACGCGCATCGCGAACGACGATCTCGGCGCGGCGGCGGCTCTGGCCGGCCCGGTCGAGCCGCTCGACAGCGCGTTGAGTCCAATTTCCGTTCTGGCGCAAGGCGCGGAAGCCGCGGGAGCGGAAATCCCCGGCAGCGTCGGCATCGACGGTTCCGGCAACGGCATCTTCCATCCGGCGGGCAGCGCGCCGCCATTCGATCCGCTGCGCACGCCGGTCGATCTCTTCGGCAATGTCCTTGACGCGACGCGCGGCGAGACCGTCGGAAACGAGATCCTCGGTTCGGCGGACGCGTCGCAAGCCTTTCAGAGCTTCACATTGAAGAAGAAGCCGCTGACTTACGTGCTGGATCCCTCCGCGCCCGACCGCATCCGCGCCGTATTGCAGGTGCGGGTAGGCGGAATCCTGTGGCGCGAAGTGCCGAGCTTTTTCGGCGCGAAGCCGAGCGATGAGGTTTACGTCGTTCGCGCCGATCCCGACGGCACGCCGCGCATCACCTTCGGCGACGGCGTACGCGGCGCCCGCCCGGCTTCGGGCGTCGGCAATGTGAGCGCGAGCTACCGCTTTGGTGCGGGCGCCGCAAAGCCGCCGGCCGGCACGATCACGCAGATAGCGCGTCCGGTGAAAGGGCTTCGTTCCGTGGTTGACCCGCTTCCGGCACGCGGCGGCGCCGATGCCGAGAGCGGCGCCGTGTTGCGAACTGCGGCGCCGCGCAGCGCGCTGACGCTGGGCCGCGCCGTGTCACTCGATGATTTCGAGGCGTTGGCGCGCGGCTTCCCGGGCGTCGTCAACGCCGCCGCGGCCTGGGCCTTCGACGGGCGGCTGCAGCGCGCGACCGTGAAGATCTGGATCATCTCCGACGGCGGCGATCCCTCCGCTGACCTGCGCGCCAGCTTGCGCGGCAATGCCGATGCGCAGGTGCCGATCGTCGTGACGCTCGCAACCCCGGTGCCGCTCGACCTGAGGGTGTCGCTTGAGATCAGCGACACCGCCGATCCGGCCGTGGTGCGCCCGGAGGCACGCGCGGCATTGCTAGACCTGGCGAACGGGCTGCTCGCGCCGGCCAATGTCGCAATCGGCCGACCGCTGTTCCGTAGCGAGATCACGGCGCGGCTGCTCGGCGCCTGCGGCGTGCTCGGCGCCACCGTGATGCTCGGCGGCGCGCTTGCGCCCGTGGCGTTCATGCCCGGCGAGGGCGCCTATCCCGATGCATCGGCATTGCAGGTGTCATAGCGATGGCGCTCGACCCGCAACCGATTCTGCGTTCCGCCGACGACCGCTTCGCGCGTTATTACGCGGAAAAGCTGTGGGATTGGATCCCGGAGATCTATCGCACCGAAGACGGGCTCGCGCAGAACCCCGGTGTGTTGCGGGCGATCATCGAGCTGGTCGCCAATCAGGCGGCGATCGCACGCCGCAGCATCGACCGACTGTGGGAAGACGCACAGATCGACACCGCCGACGAATGGGCGGTGCCCTACATCGGCGATCTCGTCGCGACGCGGCTGTTATCCGCGCTGAACCCGCAAGGTCGCCGTGCCGATGTCGCGAAGACGATTTTCTACCGGCGCCGCGCCGGCACCCCGCGATATCGGTCGCTGGGATGCGGTTGTCGTCGAGGCATTCAAGCGCCTGGCCCGCACCCGCCACGGCCTCGATCCGGAGCCGGATCCATTGCGCGGGCCGGTGACACGGACCCCGCCGGGCGGGCTTGCCGATCTGCGTGCGGCGCGCGGCGGCGATCTCGTCAACGGAGCCTTCCACGAGTACGCGCGAACGACCGATTTCCGCCGCCTCTCGGGGCTGAAGGGGCGCTGGAATATCCCAAAGGTCAATGTGCACATCTTCCGGCAAGCCGCCTTGCGCCTGAGCCGGGTGACACCGCTCGATCTCGGGAATGGGCGCTACCTGCTCGATCCATCGGGGCGAGACGTTGCGCTGTTCCGTCCGGGGCTGCGCGGCGACCCGCAGAACTGGCGGCCGGTGCGCGAATGGGAAGTCGCCGCTCCGATCCCGTGCCGGCTCCTGAACGATGCGAGCTTCGTCCTCCCGGAAGACGGCATTCCGGCCGGCCTCGAACCGCAGCTCGCGCCGCTCGTCGGACAGCTCGTGCGCGGCGCCGCGCGCCTGCGCGCGACCTTGACGGCATTGCTCGGCGGACCGCCGGCCGACGATGTGATGGCGGCGATCCTGGCGAGCGCGATCACCGCGGATTCGCCCAAGCGCAACCTCATTCCGAGCGCTGTCGCGCTCGCGATCGGTGCGAATTCGGGCGCGGCGCCGCTCGAACCGCAATTCGTCACCGCCGGCGATCTCGGGCGCTGGGGCGCTGGGCTCGCGCCGCCGCCCCCGACGACGATGATCGTCGACCCGACGCGCGGCCGGGTGTTGCTCGCCAGCGCAATGCGGGCCGGCGACAATCTGTTTGTCGAGGCAATCCATATTGGCGCGTTTGGCGAGATCGGCGCCGGCGCCTATGACCGCCGTGCCGGATTGGCCCGCGACAATGTCACGGTGTTCAATCCCGGACCGCAGGATGGCAACGGTAACGATTTGTCGTCGGGTCCGGTGACCGGTTTCGCCCTGCCGCTCGACGGCGTCCACGAATTCGCCGACAGCAAGACCTACGTTCCCGATGCGCCGCCGCTGAACAGTCTCGGACGCATAGATCAGCTGACCCTGCAGGCGCGCGACCGTACGCGCCCTTACATCCGCCTCATACCGGATGCGGGTGCAAGCGAGATCACGCTCGCCGGCCCCGTGCCCGCCGCGCCGCCGCGGTCGCTGACGATCGACGGGTTATGGATTTCTGTCCTGCCTTCGGGGCTCGCCGAGCAGAACCTCGCGGTGGAGACCGACGAATGTGCGCCGGTCGAGACGCGCATCGTCATCGACGGCATCTTCGACCGTGTCACGATCCGGCGCACGACGCTCGATCCGGGCGGCGAGCGCGCCCGCCTCGACCCGCTGATCGGGGTTCCGATCCCCTATGTCGCGCTGGAGGTGCGCGGCCAGGTCGAGGAGCTCGTCATCGACCGCGCTATCGTTGGGCCGGTGCGTGAGGCGTCGGCGGCGGGCGATCCCTGCTCGATCGGCCGACTGACGATCCGCGACTCGATCGTGCAGAGCCTGACCGATGCGCCGGCGATCTCGACGCGCGTCGCTGCGGTCGCACTTGAGCGCAGCACGGTGTTCGGCGATGTCGATGTCGACCGGCTCGAGGCGAGCGACAGTTTGATCCAGGGCGTCGTGCGCGTCGTCGACAATCAGCATGGCTGTTTCCGTTTTTCCGCCGCGGCTGCAGACGAGACTGCGCGGCTGCCGCGTCAATACCAGTCGCAATTGGTGGCCGGCGGCGTACCCAATCATTGGTTTGTCGCGCGCCGGTTCGGCAATGCGGGTTACGCGCAGCTCTCCGAAACCTGCCCCGAAAGCATTCGCCGCGGCGGCGAGAATGGCGCCGAGATGGGTGCCTTCAACCGGGTCATCGATGCGATCCGGCGCGACGACGTGCGCATCAAGCTCGACGAGTACGCGCCGATCAGCGTCATCGCCGATCTCGTCATCGACACCTGAGGGAAGCACCTGATGTCGAGCGTGGATATTTCGCGAAAGCTGTTTCAGCCCGCCAAGCACTATGCCGGGACGGTTTATCAGCAGGGCCGCGTCACGCTCGACAGCGATCAGAACGAAAACAACCTTCTCGCCGGCGAGGAATTGCAGCGGCTGATCGCCGAGGCGATCTGCAGCGGCGGCTCGCCGAACGCCGGCTTTACGATCAGCAATGTGCATGCGGCGGCGCGGCCGGGCGAAGAAGGGGCCGAAACATACGATTTCGATGTCGCCGCCGGTTCGTTCTATCTCGGTGGCCGGCGTTTCACGGCCGAGCCCAGCGACACGTTTCTCGCTCAGAGCGACTGGCTGCAGATCGCGCTCGACGGCAATCTGCCCGCGCCGCCCAAGGCGGGCGATCTCGCGAACGGCCCGCGCCACGATTTCGTATGGCTGGAAGCCTGGGAACAGTGCGTCACCGCGACCGAGGACAGCGAGATCCTGGAACGCGCGCTTGGCGGCCCCGATACGACGGCGCGGCTCCGCCGGATGCGCCGCATCCATGTGGTGACCAACACCGCTGCCGATTGCAGTGACGCCCTCGCCGGTCTCGGCATCGCGATCGATCCGGACAGCGGCGCGATCCTGTCGCCGACGCGTCTGACCGTCGGGTTCGATCCCGCCGGGGTCACCGACGACCCGTGCAAGCCCGCGACCAAAGCCGGATTTCTCGGCGCCGACAACCAGACGTTCCGGGTGCAGATAACGGCGCCCGGGCGGTTCATTTGGGGCGCCGACAATGCCTCGCCGCTCTATCGCGTGCAGGCGCAGGATTTCCAGGAGCCCGGAGGCGGCCCGGCCACGCTTCGCCGCATCCACTTCCTGACCCCGCCGCCCGATCAGGCGCATTACCCGCTGGCCGGCCAGACGGTCGAGCTGATGCGCTGGGGCGCGCTGCTGCCAAACCACGAGAAGGTCGCCGAACCGACCGGCATGCTGGCGACTGTCGAGGCCAGCTACGATCCCGACAGCCAGTCGATCGTCATCGCGACTGCGGTGCCGCAGGCCTGGGTCGACTGGTTCGCGGGCGCTACCGCGCTCAGCGACCACGACTTGCCCGAAGATCGCGAATATTTTTACCTGAGGCTTTGGACTGGCGGCTCCGGGGCGGGCGGGGCTCCCGATTTTGCTTTCGCGCCCAACGCCGCACAGCCGCTCGCCGGCACCGGGCTGACGGTAACCTTTTCCGATAACGGACGGCTCGGCGAATACTGGATCATCGCCGCGCGTCCCAACACGCCCGACATCGTCGTGCCCTGGGCGTTGCAGCAGGGCCTGCCGCCGATGGGGCCACTGGTGTTTCTGACGCCGCTCGCGATCATCACCTGGGCGCTCGACAACAACAACCAGCCCGCGCCTTCGGTGCACGATTGCCGGCATCGCTTCCGTCCGCTTTGCGAGACCAGCTGCTGCTGCACGATCACGGTCGGGGACGGGCGGAATTCTTTCGGCGATGTCGCGTCGGTCCAGACCGCGATCGAATTGGTCCCGAATGGCGGCGAGGTGTGTGTGCTGCAGGGCACCTACCGTGAAGCCATCACGATCGACGGCCGCCACAACCTCACGATCGTCGGGTGCGGACCGAACAGCCTGCTCATGCCGCCAGCCGAGAATGCGGGGGCGGCGGTGCTGACGATCCGAAACTCGAGCGACATCGAATTGCGCGAGCTCGGCTTCCAGGCGCTCGAAGTACACGCGATCCACATCGACGGAAACGATGCGGCGCCGGTCCGGAACACGCGGTTTGAGAGGCTCGGTATCCGGGCGCGCGATGTCGCCGCGGTAGTCGGCACCGGTTTGCGCGATCTCGAGATACGGCGTTGCGACATCGACGTGCTGCCGCTCGCCGCGCCGCTCGCCGACAATCCGGCGATCGGACGGGAGCCCGCGATTTATCTCGCGGGCGACGATCTGCTCGTCGAAGCATGCCGCGTCGAGGTGGAAGCGCGCACCCTGATCGTGCGCCAGCCGCCCGGCGGCATCGACATTGCCGGCGGCATCGAACGGGCGCGACCGGCCGACAACCTGGCCCGCGGCGGTTTGCGCCGGCCCATCGAGGATCTGCAACTCATCGGCGGTGCACGGCGGCCGCTCGGCGGCATTCAGATCGGCGGCGGCTCGCATCGGGTGCGGCTACGCGACAACCTGGTCCGCGGTGGCAACGGTCACGGCATCATTCTCGGCAGCGTGCGCTTCGTGCGCGTCAACGCGGAGGGCGTTGGCGGTGTCGAAGGCGGCGATCTGACCGCAGCCGCGCCGCTTGGCCCCGGCGCGAATGGCGGGGCCTTTGTGTTTATCGGGCTCGCAGTGTCGATCGACGAGAATGGCTGTATCGTCATCGATCCGCAGCCGCCCGGCCCGCCCGGCGATGGCGGGCTGGTGCCGGTTTCGGAAGGCGCGCTCATCGACATTGCGATTCTGGACAACCGCATCGAGAGAATGGGCGCCTGCGGCATCTCGGCGGCACGCTTCTTCGACCTCTCCGGCGCGGTTCCCGAATACATTTCGATCGAGGGACTGGAGATCGCGCATAATCGCATCACCGGCTGCGTGACGCTGGAAGCGCCGACGCTGTCGCTTGATCTGCGGGTGCATTCGGCGATGGGCGGCATCGCCTTGGCGCATTGCGAGCGCCTCACAATCCGCGACAACGACATCGAGAAATGCGGCCGAAACTCCGGTGACCCGATCTGCGGCGTCTTTGTGCTGTTTTCCGAAGGCGCCGTCGTCGAGCGCAACCGCATCGCCGACAACGGCACCGCGTCGACCGAGGCCTCGCCGCCCCGTCCCGGGCGCCGTGGCGGTGTCGTGTTCGCGCTCGCGCTGCCGGGCTCGTTCCCATTAACGATCCCCTTGCTCCGCCGCCCCGGGCTGCGCCAGGACGGCGCGCCGGCGCTGCGCGTGCACGACAACATCATCGTGACGCCGCAAGGCCGCGCTCTCGATGTCATCGCGGTCGGGCCGGTCGGCGCCTGCGACAACCAATTCACGAGCCGCGGCGGCGCAAGGCAGTTCCGCACGCCCCCGCCGGTTTTGGCGACGGGCGCCGGCGGGTTCGGTCTGCGGCGCTCGGCCGCTCTCGGCCTCACCGGCGTCGCAGCGCAAAGCGGCGACCCGCTGCTCGCCTTTATCGATCTGCTCGGCGGACTCGTCGTTGCAATCGTCGATCTGGGCGTATCGAACGAGCTCTACGGGCAGCTGCTCGGCTTCAGCGGGCTTGGCGTCGTTGACCGAGGCCCTCCGGGGCTCGCGGCCTTCAACAGCGACGAGGACGATCTGTTTTTTGGCGGCGAGGTATTGTTCGACGACAATCAGGTGTCGCTCGACGCAATGGCCGCTGACATTCAAACCGGCGCAAGCGCGGTATTGCTGCTCAGCCTCGATGATGTCGGCATGACATCGAACCAGTGCACCTGCGATCTGTTGCTCGATTTCATCCTGACGAACGCGCTCGTCCTCGGCTTTTCGCTGCGGGTCACGGACAACCGGTTCAAGGAGCCGGTCGGAATACCGGGCGTTTTTACACCGGCCTTCCTCTCGGCTGTGACGCTCGCGCTGATGAACCAAACGAGCCTCAATCAGGGCACCCATTGCTTTTATGCAATCGGCGCGCCGGCGCTCAGCGTGCTGACGCCGAACCGGGTGCTGATCGAAGCGTTCAACCGCGACATCTGTGCTCGGTTCGAGCGGCAGAGCGCCGGCGCGACGGGTCACTTTGCGTTAGGACAGCCGGTATAAGGGGGCTGAGCGATGTCGGATCGCAGCAGCGGACAAGCCGCCGCGAGCACTCCGGGCGGCGGCCCGGATGAAGCGGCCGCGCTTGCCGATCTGGATGCCCTCGGGCCCGCCGCGGATCGTGCGAGATTGGCGGGGCTCGCCGCGGCACGCCCCTTGATGGCGGCGCGTGCCGCGCAGCTGCAGCGCGAGGCCTATCGCGCTCAGGCGCGGTTCGGCGAAAACGATCCGCGAGCGCAAGAGCTGGCGCTCAAATCGGAGCGGCAAGGGGTCCGCATCGCCCGCTTCGAAACCGAGATCGCGCGCGCCCAGGTGACGACGCCGGCGGCAAACCCGGAGGCCACCGTGATCTGGGGCCGCGTCTCCGAAGGCGGCAAGCCAAAGGCCGGCGTCACGGTCAGCGCTCGCGGCGCGAAAGGCGAGGTCCAGGCCTTCGATTGCACCGATGCCGTCGGCGGGTTCGCAATGACCGTGCCGGGCCGAGGCCCGGTCCAGCTCCGTGTCGACGATGCGAATAACGCAGTGCTTTATGCCGGCACCGAACAGATCGCGATCTCACCGGGGGCGGTTTTCTTTCGCGATATCAGGATTGGCGAACAACCCATCGACATTTGCCAGCGGCCGGCCGACGACGCCGGGGGTGATGCGCGCCCCGGCACGGTGCGCGTTCCCGACCTTGTCGGACGCAGCGAAGCCGACGGTGTGCGCCTGTTGACCGCGGTCGGGTTGAAGGCCGGCGACCGTACCGAAGTGCAATCGGACCAGCCGGCCGGACAGATCGTGAAACAGCTGCCCGACGCCAATGCGGAAGTCGCGCCAGGCAGCGCGATTGCGATCGAGGTTGCAGCCCGCAGCGACCGTGTCGTGCCGCACCTCATCGGGCTGCACATTGCGGAGGCGAAAGCCGCGCTCGACAAATCCGGGCTTGGCGCCGATCTGGCGTTCCGAGCCGACCCGCGCCGCGCCGGAATCGTGCTGGCGCAGGACCCGCAACAAGGCGCCCGCACCGATCCGGCGCAAGGCGTAGAGCTGGTTATCGGGCTGCCGGAAAAGCCGGTTCCGCTGCGGCTCGTGCTCGACCTCGTCACGCTCGACGGGCGATTCCAGGCGGTCCGCCTCACCGGACAGCCGCTCTCCGCGCGGGCGGAACAGCTGGGTCTGCGGGACCGCCGTGGTTTGGCCGCGTTCGCCGCCCAAGACGACGCGAAGGTGCGCGACGCGCTCGGCGTGCCGGCATTGCGCGATGCGCAGATCGTCAAACGCGTGTTGCGCGACATGCTGGCAAAAACCGAGTAGCGCCGATGCCTCTTGCCGCGCTGAAGAAAAAGTCCGCACCGAGCAAGCCGGCGCTCAAACCTAAGCCGACACCCGCGCCGCCGGTTCTTGCCGCGCCGGCGCGGATGCAGGCGAAGCTCGAGGTCGGCCGGGCCGGCGACCGTTTCGAGCAGGAGGCGGACCGCACCGCCGACTCGGTGATGCGCATGCCCGACTCGGCAATCGCCATTGCGGCAGCGCCGCTGCAGATCAGCCGCGAATGCACGGTCTGCGAACGGGAAGAAACGGACGACAAACTATTGCAAAAAAAATCGGCGGGTCCTGCCGAAGCGAATATCGGCGGGGCGCCGGCCAGCGTGCATGCCGCGCTTCGCTCCCCCGGGCGGCCGCTTGACGACGCGTCACGCGCCTATTTCGAGCCGCGCTTCGGGCAGGAATTCGGCGAGGTTCGCGTGCACACCGGGATGGTAGCGGCGCAATCGGCGCGCGACGTCAGCGCGCATGCCTACACCGTCGGACAGAACATCGTCTTCGCTGCGGGCCGGTTTGCACCCGCAACTCAAAGCGGCCGCCGCCTCATTGCGCATGAGCTGACGCACGTCGTGCAACAGAGCGGCACGCCGCAAATTATCCGGCGCGCTCCGGCAAACTACCCGAGCAACCAGCCGCTTCCCGCCAAAACCGATGTGAAACGCGATACGCCGAGTCCACAAGTCTCGAATGACGACCTGATTGGGATAATGGTGAGCCTGCGCGAGCAATCTCCGCAGGACTTCCTAAAGCTATTGGCAGGCAACGAAGATTTCTTTTACAGGCTCCTGTCACCTTACGGATTTCATGGCTCGTGGACGAAAGACGAGGCCTATCTCGCCGATTTCGATGCGGCGGTGAAGAAATGGGGCAAGGCATCCGTCTATTTACAAAAGTTCGGGTCGGTTCGCGCTGTCCCGGTACAGCCGAAACCGAAATCGCGGGAGGAGCGGCAGTACGAGGACGCCCAATATCTCGTCATTGACATGAATCGCCACGGGTATAGGCGCGGAGAGGTCAATGACGCTCTCGAATCGGCCGGCTTGATGGAAGATCTGGAGGCCCACGGCTTCGAGCGGGTCAGTAGTCATAGTTTTAAGGATCATGAAGTGTACGCGCGGGAGGCGATCGATGCGCTGAACGGTTTTATCGGCCGGTATCAGACGGCGCACAACATTATTCTTCCAACCACAGCGAGCGTCCCGACGCCGGACCCCGCCGAGTATTACAGGGTGTGGCTGGAAGGGCTGAATTATATCACGAGTTCCTTCGTCGGAGCCGAATTTGCGGAGCTTGCGAGCAAGTTCACCGACGACCCTAGAAAAATCACTGCGGCAGCCGGTCTGGGCGCCGCAGTTGAGGGTGCCGCCGGTTCATTCGCGATGCAGCCCGGCAGCTATTCGCCGGAAGTCGAAAACAAGCCGAGTTCCGTCGTACTCCAAGAGCTGCGGTACAGCGGAACCCAACCGATCAAATCCCCTGTCGATCCGACCAAGGTGGCACCGCCGCCGCTCGCGGAGCGCATTCCACCGCCGGACCTTGCTCTATCGACACCTCCTACTCCGGAGCCCCAAATCCCAGCGCCCGCGCCTGCCGGACCATCGCCCCTTCCGTCCGGTTCCATATTTCTGTCGGAGCCGCACGCACCGAGTTTTGTGCCGCCGTCGGGCGGACAGGGGGCGCTTCCACCCGGTTCCGTATTCCTGTCACAGCCGCAGGTGCCGAGCTTAGTACCCCCGCCGCCTCCTGAACCGGCGCCGCTTCCGCCCGGTTCCGTGTTTCTGTCCGAGCCGGCCGCACAGACCTTTGCGCCGCCATCGGGCGGACAAGCGTCTCTTCCGGCCGGTTCCGTATTCTCGCCGGAGCCGATCCCTCCCGCTCATGTGCCCGAGGATATCCGCGGCATTGTAGATCCGAGCGGTGGCATCACGATCCGCGGCGCTCCATCGGCGCAGCCCACCAAAGAAGCGGTTAGCAGGGCGGAGCAAGCGGTTACCGCGGCCAAAGCGCCGGCTGCACCCGATCCGAGGGTCACACAACAAGAGACAACGGTCGCTCGTCGAATGGACGCCGTAAAAGTGGCGACTGAGAACTACAACCGAGTCTCTATAGAGGTCAATGAGGCCGAGGCCGCGGTCGCCTCGGCGAAACAGCAAGTGGACGCCGCCAAAGCCCAGGCGGAAACGGCGCGCAAGGCGGCCGAGCAAGCTGCGGCCGCAGCGCAAGGGCGCAAACGCAACACCGCCGAGTCTAAGAACGCCAATGCCACGCGCAATGAAGCGGCGAGAGCCGAGAGAGCGGTTCCGCGCGCTGAAGGAGCGCTCAAAAGGGCCAATGCCGATCTCACACGGTCTCGTGGCAACGCAGTCAAAGCCGCCCAACGTGCCAGCGATGCAAGGGCTGCCCTGCAGGCGTCCCAGAAATATCTCGATCGTCTCCGCAGCGACCCCAATTACGGAACGAGGCAACTGACTGTTGTGCAGCCGGAGCGTACGCTTCAAGGGCCATCCGGCGGCACTATCGTGGACCACGGCTATGAGGGAGCGCGGGGCCGCGAGTTTTTCGGTCGACTTGGTTTGCGGAGTTCCCGATGGGCGCACACCGACGCGAATTACCAACTTATGCTCGACGGGCGTCCGCCGGTTGGCGAGGATGGGGCTCCGATCAACCTTCATCACCGAACTCGTGGCCCGATGTCGCGGCTGGACGAATACACCCAAACACAGCATCGCGAGTTAAATCTGCACGAGCCCGGCCTCGATAGCGAGATCGATCGCCGGGAGTTCGACCGGGAGCGGGAGCGTTACTGGGTGCAACGGGCGCGCGACCTGCTGGACAAACGCTAAGCTTGACGGGTTTCTCGCCCCGAAACATTGGAAGTCGAACTTACCGGACGATGTCGAAAAAATAGCTGAGCACGTGGTTCGCCGGTGACGATTGCGCGCAAGCAATGCATGAGCGCTGAATATAGCGTAAAAGTCAGATTAAAATCTGTCTGCTCGCAATCCTGGAACCCGACTCGACACTCAGTCCGTAATGCACCTCGCCAACCTGCTTGGCCACCCGCCGCGCTTCCAATTCTCCCAACGCATGGAACTCGATCTGATCGAGAGAGACATTAAATCACTGACCGTGGCGTGGTGCCTGCGCTCGTTGAACACGAACACGTCGTTGCCGCCATTCCCGCTCAGGATTTGTCAGTCGGGACACTCACAGCCGCCGCTCCGGAATTGTTCATGCTCGAAGATGCCGTCCTCGATCAGGTTTCTGGCCAGGTGATCGAGAGTAAGGGCGCCTACAGCTCCAAGGAGGCGGTTCTTGTCGGGCCTCCGGGTCAGGAGATCGTGGTAGAGCTGGGCTCGCTACTAATGTGGGAAAGACTGGCGTCGTGCCGATCGGGACCGCCCTCAACGCCAAGAAAGTGCCCTAGCGTCTTCCCGGCGTTGCTGACGTCGGCACGGTTGCCCGACATACCGGTCGAACCCAGCTGCGTCGTAACCGCGCGTCCGGCGCTGCCCCCGAAGAGAATGCAGATCCGGGCGGGTAGCGCGGCAGTTACACCTGCGCGGCCAGCTGCCCCGGGGTGATGACCGAGACGACGCCCGCCCACAAACAGTTGCAGGTGCAAGCGCTGTCGAGCGCCGGCAGGCCGCCGATCGTCACCGTGGGCGACCCCGGAACCCAGGGCGACGCCGTCGCGGGGATGCAAGGCTTTGGTGTGAAAGGGGGGACGTTGACCGCCGGGTTCGCGAGGCTGCTGCACAGGCCGAACGGCCTGATATTTACGAAAGGCGCGAAATCCATGATTGTCGCGGCGCCGGCGCTGGTTCCTCCGGCCGGGCTCGCGGGCGACGCCGCCAAACTCGACGGCGCCGTACCGAAGCTGCAGCTCAACACGGCGCCGTCGACAACCAGAACGGCCATGGCTTGAAACTCGAGTTGAAACCCAAGAACAGCGGCTCAGCGCGAACCCGTGTGCGGGTTTCCCGCGGGCGCCCTCGAGCGTAGCAAGCGCTCCGCGGGCGGTAAAGCGCACCTCGTTTCGCAAGGCCGGCGAGGATATCGGGCTGCCGCGCGCCGACTTGGCACGAAGCTCAATCAGCACGAAACACGGCGCTCGCGCCAAGGGCCCGCTTTGGAATGCCGGCCGACTTTGAAGTAAATGAATTAGCCGCGCTGCGGGTCACACGCAGGGCACAGAACACGATGTGCCCCAAAGAAAATTGGCCGAAGCACAAGGCTTCGGCCAAGTTTGAACAGGGAGGCTTCACGTCTAGGAGACGTAAGGGTCCGTAGACCCTCTTCCCGGGCGCAAGTCCCGGAAACTCTATCGGGGTCCCCCGACCCCCG
>Ga0310810_10002135_pt1 | contig 21051 bp, 22 predicted proteins | sample NCmetagenome_FD_207641 | JGI IMG/M metagenome (GOLD analysis project Ga0310810, IMG submission 207641) | Soil microbial communities from experimental microcosm in Duke University, North Carolina, United States - NC | ecosystem: Engineered > Artificial ecosystem > Soil microcosm > Unclassified ...
GGCGATGCGCCGCCGCGCGCACGCGCCGCCGACGAGCACCGCGGCCGCGAGCGCGACGAGCGCGCCGCGCCCGAGGCTACCGGCGCGCCTCGGCGAGCGCGGCATCGAGGCGCTCGAGCGTCGCGGCGATGTCCGCGTCGCCGTGGGCGGACGACGTGAACGCCGCCTCGTACGGCGACGGCGCGAGATACACGCCCCGCGCCAGCGCGGCGTGGAAGAACCGGCGGAACAGCTCGACGTCCGACGTCCGTGCGTCGGCGTACGAGCGCACCGGCTCGGCGCGGAAGAAGAACCCGAACATGGAACCGGCGGACTCCGCGGTGAACGGCACGCCGCGCCGCGCCGCGATGCCGCGCAACCCTTCCACCAATCCACGCGTGCGCCGCGCCATCGTCTCGTGCACCTCCGGCGTGAGCGCCGTCAGCGTGGCGATGCCCGCCGCCATCGCGAGCGGATTGCCCGAGAGCGTGCCCGCCTGGTACACCGGACCGCTCGGCGCCACGCGCGCGAGGAGATCGCGCCGGCCGCCATACGCCGCGACGGGCACGCCTCCGCCGATCACCTTGCCGAGCGTCGTGAGATCGGCGACCACGCCGAACCGCTCCGCCGCGCCGCCGAGCGCGATGCGGAAGCCCGTCATGACCTCGTCGAAGATCAGGAGCGCGCCATGCTCGTCGGCGAGCCGACGCAGCGCGGGGAGGAACGCCGGATCGGGCGGGATGAAGCCCGCGTTGCCGATCACCGGCTCCACGATGATCGCGGCGACGCGCCCCGCATGGCGACGGAGCAGCTCCTCCACCGCGGTCGCGTCGTTGAAGGGGGCGACGAGCGTCAGCGCGGCGAGCGCCGCCGGCACGCCGGGCGAGTTCGGCAGCCCGAGCGTGGCGACCCCCGAGCCCGCGCGCACGAGGAAGCTGTCGCCATGGCCGTGGTAGCAGCCGTCGAACTTGAGGAGCAGGTCGCGCCCCGTCGCCGCGCGCGCGACGCGCAGCGCGCTCATCGTCGCCTCGGTGCCGCTGGACACGAAGCGCAGCATCTCGACGTGCGGCATGCGCGCGCGCACGAGCTCCCCGAGCTCGACCTCCAATACGGTCGGGATGCCGAAGCTCGTCCCCCGCGTCATCGTCTCGCGGAGCGCGTCGAGCACGACGGGCGCGGCGTGGCCCAGCACGAGCGGCCCCCACGAGAGCACGTAGTCGATGTACTCGTTGCCGTCGACGTCCCGGATGCGCGCCCCTGCTCCGCGATCGACGACGAACGGCTCGCCTCCCACGCCGCCGAACGCGCGCACCGGCGAGCTCACCCCTCCCGGGAAGAGCTCGCGCGCGCGCGCCATGATCTCGCGCGACCGGACCGCCTCGCGTTCCGCGTCGATCCCCGTCATCGGCCGAAGCTCCCGATCGTGGTCGCGGCGCCCATCACGGGAAGCGCCCGTCGCGCGGACGCTGGGCGCGTGCCGGCGAGATCGACGACGCGCAGCAGCGACGCGCGGACATCGACGTCCTCCTCGATCCCCTCGATCACGGCGTCGACGATCGTGCCCGGCGGCAGCGACTCGGCGCCGTCGAGGAACGTGACGCCATCGACGTCGTCCGCCTGCCAGACCGCGCGCCCCTGCGCCTCGCCGTCGACGACGCGATCGACCATCGCGCGCGCCGTGCGCCCGACGAACCGCTCGTAGCGCTCCGCCGTGATCTGGCGCTGCAGCTCGAGCAGCCGTTCGAGCCGCTCGCGCTTCACCGACTCGGGGACGTCGTCCTCCATCGCGGCGGCGCGCGTCCCCTCCTGCGGCGAGTAGGTGAACGCCCCCACCCGCTCGAACTGGACCTCCTCGAGCAGGGCGAGCAGCGAGGCGAAGTCCTCGTCCGTCTCTCCGGGGAATCCCACGATGCACGTCGTGCGGATCGCGACGTCGGGGACGATCGCACGCACCGCGCCCACGCGCTCGCGGATCGTGCGCTGCCGCTCGGGACGCCGCATCCGCGCGAGCACCGCGTCCGACGCATGCTGGATCGGCATGTCGAGATACGGCAGAATGCGCGGCTCGCGCGCCATCGTCTCGAGCAGCCGCGGGGTGATCCCGGCGCCGTACAGGTAGAGCATGCGGAGCCAGGGGATGTCCGTCTCGCGCACGAGCGTGTCGAGCAGCTCCGGGAGCGTGAACCCGTCGCGGCGATCGCGCCCGTAATGCGCGAGGTCCTGCGCGACGAGGTTCACCTCGCGTGCGCCCTGCGCCTCGAGCAGCTGCGCCTCGCGCACCACCTCGTCGAGCGCGAACGAGCGATGCTTGCCGCGCATGAGCGGGATGGCGCAGAAGGCGCATCCATGGTCGCACCCCTCGCTCACCTTGAGGTAGCGGATGTGGGGCGCGTCGCCGACGAAGAGCCGCACCCCCGGGTGCGGCGCCCGCTGCGGGCCGATCAGGCCGCGCGCCTCGAGCTCGGGGACGAGCCGGTCCATCTCGGACGCTCCGAGGAAGAGGTCGACTTCGGGGAGCGCCTCGGCCAGCTCGTCGCGGTGGCGCTGCACCATGCAGCCGACGGCGACCACCGCCCGACAACGGCCATCGTCCTTCATGCGCCCCGCCTCCACGATGGCGTCGATCGATTCCTTCTTCGCCGCGTCGATGAAGCCGCAGGTGTTGATCACGATCACCTCGGCGTCGTCGAGCTCGTCGGCCAGCTCCGCGCCACGGTCGGCGAGCTGCGCGAGATAGCGCTCGCTGTCGACCGTGTTCTTGTCGCAGCCGAGGGTGACGAAACCGACCTTCATGGCGGGGACCGGCGCTGGCGGGCGGCAGTGGGCCCGGCGGCGGCACGCATGGCGTGCGGCGCGGGGCGGAGGGAGGAAGATAGCGGACGGCTCCCGAGGCCTGCAGCGGCCGGCGCGGAGGCGGGCGGCGCCGGTGCGGGATCCACGCTTGCGCGAAATTACTTTGTATTGTAAAGTCCTTTTCATGCCGACTCCCGCCGACTCCCTTGCCGCGACGACCGCCCACGACCATCGGGCCGCTGCTCCCGCGCGCGCCGTGCGCGCCGACGCACCACCCGCGCGCACCCTGCTCTGGCAGGCCGCCCTGCTCGGCGTCTCGGGAGACGCCCTGCTCCGCGACGGGCCCGTGGGACCGGGCCTCGCCATCTGGATCGGCGTCCTCGCGCTCGCGGTGCTCTCGCTCACCTGGAGCGCCGGTCGACGCGTCCCTCGCGAATCGGCCATCTGGCTCGGCGTGGCCGGCGTCCTCGGCGCGCTCACCGCATCGCGCGCGAGCGAGGCGCTGCGCGCCTTCGACGTCCTCTTCGCGATCGCGGCGCTCGGTCTCGCCGCCATCGCCCTCCGCGATCGGACGCTCGCGCTCCACGCCGAACGGCTTCGCGACACGCTCTGGGCCGGCGCGGCGATCGTGCGCAACACGGCGCGCGGGATCGTGCCGCTCGCGCTGCGCGAACTGTTCGCCACGGATCATCGGCGCACCGACCTCGCGTCGCGAATCCGCCTCGGTGCGCGGCTCACCATCATCGCCGGCACGCTGCTGCTGGTGTTCGGCTCGCTCCTCCGCAGCGCCGATCCCATCTTCGCGCGGCTCGTCCGTCTTCCTGACCTCGACGTCGAGACGCTGGTCTCGCACCTGTTCGTCGCCGGCTTCTTCGCCTGGATCGCCGGCGGCTGGGCCTACGGGGCGCTGGTGGAGTCCCCCGCGAAGGGCCGTGCGCCACTCGGGCTGCCGTTCACCCTCCGTTCGCTCGACGTCACCACCGCGCTCGGCACGCTCGCGGCGCTGTTCTCCGCGTACGTGCTCACCCAGCTCGGATGGTTCTTCGGTGGCGAGCGGTTCCTCCACGCGACGACCGGCCTCACCGCGGCCGAGTACGCGCGCCAGGGGTTCTTCCAGATGGTGTGGGTCGTCGCGCTGGTGGTGCCGGTCCTGCTCGTGACGCGCGCCGCGCTCGCGCCGGAGACGGCGCTCACGCGACGGCACACTCTGCTCTCACTGCCGATCGTCGGACTGCTCGGCGCGATCATCCTCTCCGCCGCCCTTCGGATGCGCCTCTACGTCGACTACTACGGGCTGACGACGGAGCGCCTGTACACGCTCGTCATCATGGGCTGGCTCGCCATCGTCCTCATCCTGCTGGCGACGACCGTGCTCCGCGGCCGAGGGCGGCCGTTCGTGGCCGGCAGCGTGGCGACCGCGCTGATGCTGCTCGCCGGGCTGCACGTGGTGGTTCCCGACGTGCTCGTCGCGCGCGTGAATCTCGCGCGGGCGGAGCGCGCGACGTCCGAGCTCGCGCCCGCGCTCGATCTGCGCCACCTCGCGACGCTCAGCGGCGACGCCGCGCCGCTGGCGGTTCGCGCGACGCTCGATGCGCCGCTCGCTCCGCCTGCCGGCGCGACGGCGGACGCGTGGAACGATCAGCGGTGCGACGCGGCCTCCTCGCTGCTCGAGCGATGGGGACCGGCGTCGCACGTCGTTCGCGCACGGTCGGAGGCCGGCGCGTGGCGCACGTGGAACGCGGGCGAGACGGCGGCGGTGCGGGCCGTCGGCGCGCGCTCGGCGGCGCTCCGCGGCGTGGTGCACGACGCCTGCGCCCGGGTGCGCGCCGCGCGGCGCGCGGCGCCCTACCGGTAGTTGCCGAACTTCAGCTCGACCCCGAAGTCCCTGCCGCGCAGCAGCGCGATCGCCTGCTGGAGATCGTCACGCGACGGCCCGCTCACGCGCACCTGATCGCCCTGGATCGCCGCCTGGACCTTCTTCAGCTTCGCGTCCTTGATCGCCGCCGCCACCTGCTTCGCCGTGTCGGCGTCGAGCGCCATCTTGAGCTTCACCTCGCGCCGCACCGTGTCGCCGCCGGCGGGCTTCAGCTCTCCGATGTCCAGATTCTTCACCGGCACGCCGCGCTTGATCAGCTTCGACTGCACGACGTCGAACAGCGCCGTCATCTGGAAGTCGCTGTCCGCCACGAGCACGAGCATCCCGTCGCCACGACGGAACTCGATCGACGCCTTGGAGCCCTTGAAGTCGTAGCGCTGCGCGATCTCCTTCTGCGCCTGATTCACGGCGTTGTCGACTTCCTGCAGGTCGACGCCGGTGGTGACGTCGAAGGAGGCGAGGGGGGGCATACGGCCGTTGGTCGGTTGACGGTTTATCGGTAGACGGCCTGCCACGGGAAGCTACTCGATGCAGGATGCACTGGTAGGGTGCGCGTGCCGAGCCGGGAGCCCGCGAAGGTTCGGGCATGCAGAGTCCCTCGCGCCTGCGAGTGTTTCATGAAGCGGAGGAGTTGGCGGTGTCGGTCTACCGACTGACGCGCACGCTGCCCTCCGACGAACGGTTCGGGCTCGTTCAACAGATGCGACGCGCAGGCGTATCGATCGCCTCGAACATCGCGGAGGGGTGCGGCCGAGGCGGGAATCGCGAGCTGATCCGATTTCTCTCGATCGCACTCGGCTCCGCGACTGAGCTCGAGTGTCAGCTTCGCCTGGCGCAGCGACTCGGGTACATCGATGCCGAATCCTACGAGGAAACGGCGGAACGCGCCCGTCGCCTTCAACGCATGCTCACTCGCCTCATCGTGCGACTACGGCCGACTCCGGGAGCATCCCGAGGCCGGCCGTGAACCGATGAACCGCGAACCGACGATCGCGCGCGCGTCCGCGCGCGCTACCCCAGATACGACTCCAGCGCCCTTGCCCGGCTCACGTGCCGCAGCCGCGACAGCGCCTTCTCCTTGATCTGGCGCACGCGCTCGCGCGTGATGCCGAGGAGTGAGCCGATCTGCTCGAGCGTCATCGGCTCCTCGCCGTCGAGACCGAAGTAGAGGCGCAGGATCTTCGACTCGCGCTCCTTCAGGTGCGCGAGCGCCTCCTCGATGCTCTCGGTGAGCGCCTTCTCGAACGTCTGCTCGTCCGGGGTCGGGTTCAGGTTGTCGGGCAGGTAATCGAGGAGCTTGTTGTCCTCGCCGGGCGTGAGCGGCGCATCGAGCGAGAGGTGGGTCTGCGAGATCGACATCGTCTTCGCGACCTCTTCCTCCGTGATGTCCATCCCTTCGGCAATCTCGGCGTGGGTCGCCTCGCGGCCGAGCTCCTGGAGCAGCATGCTCGCCCGCTTGCCGATGCGGTGGAGCGTGCCGGCGCGGTTCAGCGGCACGCGCACGATGCGGCTCTGTTCCGCGAGCGCCTGGAGGATCGCCTGGCGGATCCACCACACCGCGTACGAGATGAACTTGATCCCCTTCGTCTCGTCGAACTTGTGGGCCGCGCGGATCAGGCCAAGGTTGCCCTCGTTGATCAGATCCGACAGCGAGACGCCCTGGTTCTGATATTTCTTCGCGACGCTGACGACGAACCGGAGGTTCGACCGCACGAGCTTGTCCAGCGCGTCCTGATCTCCCTGGCGGATGCGCTGCGCGAGGACCACCTCATCTTCCCGCGTGATGAGGGGATAGATGCTGATGTCGCGCAGATACTGGTCGAGCGAGCCCTCTTCGAACGAAGACTTCCTGCTGTTCGGAGTGGTGGCCATGCGGGTGGTTCCAGGGATACTGCGGCTCCGCTGAGATGCGGCGGGATCGGCGGAGGCGAAGGGTCGAGCGGGCGTGCTCGCGAGCTAGCGGTTCAGTGCACGCGCGACCCGAGCCGCGCCCATCGGACGTGAGTCAGCCACGCGAGATCCGCGGAGGAGTCGGGCGAGAAGGAGAAGTACACCACCTCGGGTCGCCCGCGCAGCAGCGAGTCGGGCACGAAGCCCCAGTACCGGCTGTCGAGCGAGTTGTCCCGGTTGTCGCCGAGCACGAAGTACTGCTTCTCAGGGACGACCAACGGCCCCCAGTTGTTTCTCGACGGGTGGTACGCGACCGCCGCTCCCGCCGTCTTCACGAGGAAGTTGCTCTGCCAGCGGAACTCCTCCCAGACCGGGTCCGCTTCGGGGTCGGAATGCGACACGTACGGCTCGGAGACCGCGACACCGTCGCGGATCAGCACACCGTCCCGCATCGCCAGCGTGTCACCGGGCAATCCGACCAGCCGCTTCACGAAGTTCTTGCTCCGGTCCTTCGGCCACTCGAACACGATCACGTCGCCGCGCGTCGGCTGGCGCAGCGCGGGCAGCCGCTTGTGCACGAGCGGCACCTCGGCACCGTACACCACCTTGTTCACGAGCAGGAAGTCCCCGACGAGCAGCGTGCGCTCCATGCTCCCGCTCGGGATCTTGAACGCTTCCATCAGGAAGGTCTTGATCCCCACGAACAGCACGAGCGAGATCGTGATGACCTTCGCCCAGTCCCACAGGAACACGAGACCGTCGTGCCCGCGGTTGACGTGCTGGAGCGCCTCGAGCCGGCGCTCGGGCGTGATCAGTCGCTGCAGCGGAGGCTGAATCGGCTCCGGGGTTCCTGACATGGCCACCTGCACAATTAATCCCGCTCCGCGAAGCGCAGCAAGCACGCCCACGGGGCCCCGGCGCACGCACGGTCAATCGGGCGTGCCGAGGTAGTTGTCGATCTGCGCCCGCTGCAGCGCGCCGGAAAAGTCGCAGTAGCCGACCTTCGTCTCCGAGTAGAACTCGTAGACCTCCCAGCCGCCCTCGCGGTGCCCGTTTCCCGTCTGCTTTACCCCGCCAAACGGCAGATGGGCCTCCGCGCCGATCGTCGGTGCGTTGATGTAGGTGATGCCGTTGTCGAGCTCGTTGAATGCCCGGAAGGCGAGCCCCACGTCCCTCGTATAGAGAGACGACGAGAGCCCGTATCGGACACCATTGTTCACCCGGAACGCCTCGTCCGCGTCGGCGACGCGGATCACACTGAGCACGGGGCCGAAGATTTCCTCCTGCTCGATCCGCATCCCCTGCTCCACCCGCGCGAAGATGGTCGGCTCGAAGAAGAAGCCGTGCTCGAGCCCTTTCCCCTCGGCGCGCCGCCCGCCGCACACGAGGTCCGCGCCGTCCGCCTGCCCGACGTCGACGTAGCGCTCCACCTTCTCGCGCGCCGCCTCGTGGATGAGCGGCCCGACGTCCGTCCCCTTCTTCCGTCCGTCGCCGAGGGTCATCGCACGCGCGCGGTCGATCAGCCGGCTGAGGAACGCATCGTGGATCCCCGACTGGAGCACGAGCCGGCTCGTCGCCGTGCAGCGCTGGCCCGTCGTCCCGAACGCGCCCCACAGCACGCCCTCGAGCGCGAGATCGAGGTCCGCGTCGTCCATCACGAGCATCGCGTTCTTGCCGCCCATCTCGAGCGAGAGCCGCTTGTGCATCCGGCCGCACGTCTCGCCGACGAGTCGGCCCGTCTCGGTCGAGCCGGTGAACGAGACGACCGGCACACCGGGATGCGCCACGATCGGTGCGCCGACGTCCTCGCCGAGTCCGTGCACGAGCTGGATCACCTCGGGGGGAAGCCCCGCGTCGAGCATGATCTCCACCAGCACGTGGCCCGTGTGCGGCACGTCTTCCGCCGGCTTGAACACGCACGCGTTCCCGCACACGAGCGCGGGGAACATCTTCCAGGTGGGGATCGCCAGGGGGAAGTTGAACGGCGTGATGATCCCCGCGACGCCGATGGGGCGGCGGAAGCTCATCGCCCACTTGTCGGGCATCTCGCTCGGCACGGTGCGCCCCGGGAGCTGGCGGCCCATCGTCGCGGCGTAGTACGCGGTGTCGATCCCCTCCTGCACGTCGCCGCGCGTCTCGGTGAGCGGCTTCCCCATCTCCCGCGTCATGAGGTCCGCGAGCTCCTCCTTGCGCTTCACGAGGAGATCGCCGACGCGCCGCAGGACGTCGCCGCGCGCGGGCGCCGGGACGCGACGCCACCGCTCGAATCCGAGTTGCGCCGACGCGACCGCACGGTCGACGTCGGCCTTGCCGGAGAGGGGAAACTGCCCGATCACGTCGCGGGTGTCGGCGGGATTCCGGTTCTCGAAGTACTCGCCGCCCGCGGGCGCGCGCCAGGCGCCCTCGATGAAGTTCTGGAAGGTCTTCGTCATCGTCGAAATCTAGCGGGGGACCCGCGTCTTCCGTGCGCGCCGGCGGCGGAGACCCTCAGCGCGGCACGAGCATCGACGCGCGCGCGGCGTCCGCCGCGCCGCAGGTCCAGCCCGCGGGGCGCGAGAGGTCGGGTTTCGCGTAGCCCACGCGCGGCAGCAGCTCGATCCCGCCGAGCACGAGCCCCCAGAGCACGAGCAGCAGCGAGAGGACGTGCGCGCGCGCCGTGCGATGACGCCACGTCCAGATGCCGCTCCAGATCCCGCCCGCCACGATCGCGGTGACGGCCACGAGATAGCCGGCGAGCCCCGCGCCGCAGCGCGTGGGATAGGGCCAGAAGAGAATCCCGACGCCGAGCGCCGTGGCGAGCGTGAGGCGGAGAAATGCGCCCCACGTGCGCGTACCGGCGCGCTCCGCGGCCACGTCGGCGCGCGCCTGCGCGGGCGCGCTCGCCGGCGCCGCGGGAATGAGCGCCGAATCCGACATCGACTCGAGCTGCTTGTCGATCTTCTTGAGCTTCGCGTCCCAGTCGCTCATGCGTCGTCATCCTCGTCCGCCGCGGAAACCGTGGCGGGCAGTGTGCCGCCTTCGCGGCTCAGGCCGTACCGCTCGATCTTCTTGTAGAGGTTCGAGCGGGGCATGTCCAGCGCGCGCGCCGTCTCGCTCACGTTCCAGTCGAAGGCGCGCAGCTTGGCCACGAGGTACGCGCGCTCGGCGGCGTGCTTGAACTCCTCGAACGTCGGCACGTCGAGCAGGCTGCCGAGGCCGCCCTCGCCGGACTCCGCCCGGCGTCCGACGAGCCGCTCCACGTCGTCGACGGTGACGCGCGCGCCGCTCGCGAGGATGAGCAGCCGCTCGATCGTGTTGCGGAGCTCGCGGACGTTGCCCGGCCAGTCGAGCTGCGAGAGCCGCGTCACCGCGTCGTCGGTCATCGCGCGGGGCGCGAGGCCGCCGGGCCCGGTGAGCTGCGCGACGAAATGACCGATGAGCAGCGGGATGTCCTCGCGCCGCTCGCGCAGCGGCGGCACGTGGATCGGCACCACGTTCAGGCGATAGTACAGATCCTCGCGGAACCGCCCCCCTGAGATCTCCGCCTCGACGTCCTTGTTCGTGGCGGCGAGGACGCGGACGTCCACCTGGATCGGCTTCGACCCGCCGATGCGCGTGACGACGCCGTCCTGCAGCACCCGCAGCACCTTCGCCTGCGCGGCGAGGCTCATGTCGCCGACCTCGTCGAGGAACAGCGTGCCGCCGTGCGCCTGTTCGAACTTGCCGGCGCGATCGGCCACCGCGCCGGTGAACGAGCCCTTCATGTGCCCGAACAGCTCGCTCTCGATCAACTCGGACGGAATGGCCGCGCAGTTCACCTCGATGAACGGCGCCTGCGCGCGCGTGCTCTGCGAGTGGATCGCCCGCGCGACGAGCTCCTTGCCCGTGCCGTTCTCTCCGGTGATCAGCACGCGCGCCGGCGTCTTCGCGACGCGCTCGATCTTCTCGATCACGCCGCGGATGCCGTAGGACGTGCCGACGATCTCGAACCGCGAGCGGACCGCGTCGCGCAGCCGCGTGTTCTCCTCGTGCAGATCGAGGTGCGCCAGCGCGTTCCGGAGCGTGACGAGAATGCGATCCGTGTCGAGCGGCTTCTCGAGGATGTCGTACGCGCCGTGCTGCGTCGCCTCGACCGCCGTCTGGATCGTGGCGTGCCCGCTGATCATCACGACGATCGCGCCCGGGTCCTGCTCGCGAAGGGTGCGCAGCGCCTCCAGCCCGTCGATCCCGGCCATCTTCACGTCCATGAAGACGAGGTGCGGATGGAAGCGACGGTACTCCGCGAGCCCGTCGACCGCGTTCGCCGCGGTGCGCACCTCGTAGCCCTCGAACTCGAGGAGCTGGCCGAGCGCGGCGCGGATCCCCTGTTCGTCGTCGACGATGAGGATGCGCCGGCTCACGGCGCGGCTCCCGTCGTCGTCTTGTAGAGCGTCACGTGCCCGTTCGCGATGCGCACGTCGGCGAGCGAGCGCGGAGTCGAGACGGGGAGCGCGTCGGGCGCGACGCCCGGCGGACGATCGCGTCGCGAGATCTGCCGCACGAGCCGCGGAATGGCGCCCGACGGCACCGTGAAGTCGCGCAGCTTGATCTCGCGCACCTGGAATTCGCTGAGGCCCGGACGAATCACGTGGAAGCTCCCTCCGAGCTGCAGCCGCTCGCGATCGTTGAGCAGGCCGGCGAGCGGCCCGAGCACCCCCGAGCCCGCGATCTCGCGCATGGGCACCACCGCGCGCACGTACAGCGCATCACCGATCACCGCGGCCTCCGCGCTGTCCGCCGACTCCGGCAGCGTGTGCGCCAGCGTCTGGAAGACGTACGACGCCACCTCGCTCGCCGAGAGATTGGTGAACACCGGGCCCGAAGGCTGCGACAGGCTCTCGACCGCCCGCTTGCCGCGTGCGCCGGCCGCGGGCGACAGCGGCTGCCAGACCGACGCCGTGCTCGCCGTGACGCCGTGGCCGGTGAGCCGCGGCAGCCACCGGTCGCGCGTCAGCCAGCCCGCCACGGCGAGGAAGACCAGCAGGATCAGACACCCCAGTCGCGCCAGACAGCCCATCGATCAGGACCCTCGGAGAATCGCGGAATGGAGCCGGCGGTAGCGTGACCCCGACGGCGCGTGCGTGCTCTCGAACAGCGTGATGCGATGCACCTGGACCGTCGCCGACGTTCGCACCGACCGCGCCAGTCGCGCCAGGGCACGCATCCGCTCGACGGGCAGCGGCGTTCGGACGCGCGCCAACGTGATGTGCGGCCGGAACGGCCGTCCCTCGACCTCGAAGCCCTCCCGCTCGCACTCCATCTCGAGATCGTGATGCAGCAGCTCCAGTCGTGGCTCCTGCTCTACCCCGATCCATACGACGCGTGCCCGCCGAAAGTTCGGGAACGCGCCGATCTCTCCAACCGACATCGCGAGCGGCGCGCTGCGCTCCGCGGCCCGCTCCGCCGCCTGCACCAGCCGCGGCTCGCCCTCCGCCTCGACGTCGCCGAGGAACTTCAGCGTGACGTGGCGCTGTTCTCCCGACGTCCACGAGAGCTCCGGCGCTTCCTCACGGAGGCGCGCGGCGGTCTCGTCCAGCAGGTCCTGCAACGCGTCGTCGAGCTCAATCGCGAAGAACAGTCGCATCGGCCGGCGCGCTCGACGTGCGACGATCCTTCGGCAGCTCCACCGCCACGTGCGTGAATCCGAATCGCCGCGCCAGCTCCACGACGGTCCGTCGCGTCGCCGGCACCTCGAGTGCCGCGACGCTCTCCGCCACGGGAAGGAGCAGCGCGAGGCCCGCGCGCGCCTCGACGGCGCATCGCACCCCGAGTGCGGCGATCTCCCTCGCGAGCGCGGTGGCGTTCCGCGCCGTGCGATCGCCGCGCTCCGCGTCGGCGCTCATCGCGTCACGCCGTGCAGCACGTTGAGCGAGCCGGAGCGGAATCCACCGAGATCGATGGCGACTCGCTCGAACCCCGCCGCGCACACCGCCGCGCGCATCGCCGCCGCGCGGTCGGCCGCGAGCCACTTCGGCAGCTCGCCGGCGCCGAGCTCCACGCGCGCGAGCTCCTCGTGGTATCGCACGCGCAGATCTCCGGCGACGCCCAGCGCGCGAAGCGCCGCCTCGGCGCGCTCGATCTGACGAAGCCGCTCGAGGGTGACGGCGGTTCCGTACGGGAGCCGCGAGGCGAGACAGGGGGAGGACGGCTGCTCCCAGGTCGGAATCCCTCGCGCGCGCGAGCTCAGGCGGATGTCCGACTTGGTGAAACCGAGCTCCGCGAGCGGGCTCGCGACCTCGTGCTCGCCGGCCGCGCGAGCGCCCGGGCGCCAGTCGCCGCGATCGTCGGCGTTCGTGCCGTCCGCGACCGTGCGGAAGCCGCGCGCGTGCGCCACCGGCACCACACGCCCCCACAGCTCGGTCTTGCAGAAGTAGCAGCGGTCGCTGGGGTTCGCCGCGTAGCGCGGATCGTCGAGCTCCGCCGTGTCGAGCTCGAGGACGGGGACGTCGAACTCCAGCGCCACCTCGCGTGCCGCGAGCCACTGCTGCTCGGGATACGATGGACTCCGCCCGATGATCGCGAGAACGCCTTCGCGCCCGAGCGTCTCGCGCGCCGCCACGGCGAGGAACGCCGAGTCGACGCCGCCGCTGTAACCGATCGCCACGGGACCATGCGCTCGCAGCCATTCGGCGAGCGCGGCTTCCTTCGCCGCGAGGAGGGGCTCGACGGCGTCGCGAGCAGGATTGGACATAGGTGATAGCTAAGGTATGCGTCGCCTCATCGGGAGGCTGCGCGGGAGGTGCTCCGGGGCGCTCGGATCTCGCGCCGCGGCGGTGGCGCGGCGGATGCAGGCTTGACGTCCGGCAGGGCGCGCCCTACGTTCCGGGAACCAATCGAACGCCGTGGTGATTTGCCGCCTATTGCCGCCACGTTAAAGAACGAGCTAAAACGCGAACGTGCCCGGCGGCGCTGTCGCTCGGGCGCTTTTTGCATGCACCACCCGCACCGTCTCGCTCCGCAAAGAATCCGACCGTGAACTCCACGTTCCGCCTCTCCATCGCCGCTGACCGCACCGCCTGCGCCCTTCGCGCGGTCGGGTGCACCTGCGCGTGTATGGGCAAGGCCATGGCGATCTGCTGTTGTTCGGCGAAGCGCCACCACGTCACACGCGGCCGGGAACGGAGTAGCTGAGATCGCGCGCACTCTACCCGCACGGGAAACCGAACCCGGCCGCTCACTCGAGCGGCCGTTTTTGTTATCCGGAACCAATGACCTCACCCGACTTCCACGTACTGCGCTCTCCGATGCCCTCGCCGTCGCTGGCCGACCGCCGCGAAGGTGATCGATGACGGCCGTCGATTCGGATCGCCCGACGATCGCCGAGGCCGCGTCGGCGGAGGCGCGGCCCACCGCGACGACCGTCTACGCCACGTGGCAGGGTGGGCGGCGATACGAGATCGGCCGGCCCGGCGGTCCGTCCGTGACGATCGACGGCGCCGCGCAGGCCGGACTCGGACCGGTCGACACGATGCTCGGCGCGCTCGCCGCCTGCTCCGCGATCGACGTCGTCGAGTATCTCGCCAAGCGGCGCACGCCGGTCGAGCGGCTGGCGGTGCGTATCGACGCCGAGCGTTGCGGCTCGGTTCCCCGCCGAGTGCTCCGCGCGCGGCTCGAGTTCGCGATCGACGGCGCCGGGATCGACGCCGCGCACGCCGAGCGCGCGATCGCGCTCTCCTTTCGCACCTACTGCTCGGTCTCGGCGTCGCTGGCGCCCGATCTGGCACTGGAGACGCGGCTCCTGCTGAACGGCGCGGAGCACCCATTGGTGGTGCAGCGGGGCGAGGAGGTCCTGTGAGCGCCGCGCCGGGATCCCTCTCGACTGCTCCGCGTCCGGTCCGCCTCGACGAGGAGGGTCTGCCGTTCGAGAGCGACGCGACCTCGGGCGCCGGCGTGGCCCCGCACGCGGCCGAGATCGAGGCGCGGATGGGGATCGTCATCGTCGGCCACGTCGACCACGGCAAGAGTACCATCATCGGCCGGCTGCTCGCCGACACCGGGTCGCTTCCCGAGGGAAAGCTCGAGCAGATCAAGGATCTCTGCGCGCGTACGTCGAAGCCGTTCGAATATGCGTTCCTGCTCGACGCGCTGAAGGACGAGCGTGCGCAGGGCATCACGATCGACGCGGCGCGCGTGTTCTTCCGCACGCCGAAGCGGCGCTATCTCATCCTCGACGCGCCGGGCCACGTCGAGTTCCTCAAGAACATGGTGACGGGGGCGGCGCGCGCCGAGGCCGCGCTGCTCGTGCTCGACGCGGGCGAGGGGATCCAGGAGAACACGCGCCGGCACGCGTATCTGCTCTCGATGCTCGGCGTGCGGCAGATCGCCGTGCTCGTGAACAAGATGGATCTGGTCGGCGGGAGCCAGGCGGCGTTCGACGCCTTCGCGCGCGACCTCACCGCGTTCCTCGGCTCCGTCGGCCTCGAGCCCGCGGCGATCATCCCCGTGACGGGTCGCGACGGCGACAACCTCGCCACGCGGTCGGCGACGATGGCCTGGTATACGGGGCCGACGGTGCTCGAAACCCTCGACGCGTTCCGCAGTCAGGGCGAGGCGGTCGACGGCCCGTTCCGGATGCCGGTGCAGGCGGTGTTCAAGTTCACGAACGACGGCGACGATCGCCGCATCGTCGCGGGCACCGTGGAGAGCGGACGGGTTCGCGTCGGCGACGAGGTGGTGTTTCACCCGTCGGGCAAGCGCGCGCGCGTGAAGTCGCTCGAGGGATTCAATCGCGTCGCGCCGAGCGACGTCGAGGCGGGCGAGTCCGCCGGCTTCACGCTGGCGCAGCAGATCTACGTCACGCGCGGCGAGGTCGCGACGCTCGTGCACGAGCCGCAGCCGGTATCGGCGACGCGCCTGCGCGCCAGCGTGTTCTGGCTCGGCCAGCGGCCGCTGGAGGTGGGGCGGAGCTACACGCTCAAGCTGGGCACCGCGCGCGTGTCGGTGCACCTCGAGCACATCGAGCGCGTGCTCGATGCGTCGACGCTCGAGGCGGTGACGGATCGCACCGCGGTCGTGCGCAACGAGGTCGCCGACTGCGTGCTCCGGCTGCGTCATCCGATCGCCTTCGATCGCGCGGCCGATCTCGCGGCCACGAGCCGGTTCGTTCTCGTCGACCACTTCAGCATCAGCGGCGGCGGCGTGGTGCGCGATGCGCTCCCGAGCCTCGAGCCGCGGCACGGCGCGGACGGCGCCGACGCAGCGGTCGCGTTGCGGCCGGCCGTTCTCTGGCTCACCGGCCAATCGGGAACGGGCAAGTCGTCGCTCGCGCGCTGGCTCGCCGCCCGCGCCGCAGGCGATGGCGCGCGCGTCGAGTTGATCGACGACGACGCGGTGGGCGAGCTCTTCCCCGCTCCGGCGACACGGGCCGAGCGCGATCTCCGCGTGCGACGGCTGGCATGGCTCGCATCGCGGCTCGAGGCGCACGGCGCGGCGGTGATCGTCGCCGTCGGATCGCCGGACGAAGAGGCGCGCCGCTACGCGCGGGAGCTCGCCGCCGATTTCGTGGAGATCCATCTGCACGCCGAGCCCGACGTGATCGCACGGCGCGCGGTCGCCGGCGTGGCGGACCCCTACGAGCCCCCCGTGCAGCCCGAGCTCGCGCTCGACACGGGGCGCCTCACGATCGACGACGCCGGCGCGCAGGTGCTCGCCTGGCTCGAGGAATGGAGCACGCGATGACCCCGACGCTCGCCACGCAGCCGCAGCCGCGCGCCAGCCGGATGGATCACCTCGACCGCCTCGAGCACCGGAGCGTGCACCTGCTTCGCGAGGCCTACGCGAGCTTCCCGCAGCTCGCCATGCTCTGGTCGATCGGGAAGGACAGCACCGTGCTGCTCTGGCTCGCGCGGAAGGCGTTCTTCGGCCACGTGCCGATGCCGCTCGTCCACATCGACACGAGCTTCAAGATCCCCGAGATGATCCGCTACCGCGACCGCCTCGCGGCGGAGTGGCGGCTCACGGTGATCTACGGGCAGAACGAGGAAGCGCTCGCGGCGAAGCAGACCTTCCCCGACGGCAACGTCGATCGCCTCACCTGCTGCGGGCTCCTCAAGACGGAGGCACTGCGGCGCACCCTGTCCGGCGAGGGCACGCGCTACCGCTTCGACCACACGCTCGGCCGCTACGTCGTCGACACGAACCGGGAGCCGTACACGGGCGTGATCGTCGGCGCGCGCGCCGACGAGGAAGGGAGCCGCTCGAAGGAGCGGTATTTCTCGCCGCGCTCCGGCGAGAACAACTGGAACATCGCGGATCAGCCGCCCGAGTTCTGGAACCAGTACGCGACGGAATTCGCGCCGGGCACGCACGTGCGCATCCATCCGCTGCTCGATTGGACGGAGCTCGACATCTGGGAGTACATCGAGCGCGAGCGGATTCCCACCGTGGCGCTCTACTATGACCAGGGCACGGGCGAACGCTATCGCTCGCTCGGCTGCTATCCGTGCACGAAGGCGGTGACGTCGGACGCGAAGAACGTCCAGGAGATCATCGTCGAGCTGAAGAGCGGCCGCTTCGCGAACATCGCGGAGCGCTCGGGCCGCGCGCAGGACAAGGACGACGGCGGCGGCCTCGAGGCGCTCCGCCGCGAGGGGTACATGTGAGCACCGCGACGAACGGCGCCGGCGGCGGCGCGCGGAGCGGGTTCACCCTCTGGCTCACCGGACTCTCGGGCGCCGGGAAGTCGACGCTCGCCGGCGCGCTCGCGCAGCGACTGCGCACCGACGGCGTCGCGGTGGAGGTGCTCGACGGCGACGAGGTGCGGGAGCATCTGTCCCGGGGGCTGAGCTTCTCGCGCGAGGACCGGGACACGAACGTCCGGCGCATCGCGTACGTCGCCAAGCTGCTGACGCGCAACGGCGTCGGCGTGATCACGGCGGCGATCTCACCCTACCGCGCGACGCGTGAGGAAGCGCGCCGGCAGATCGGCGACGGGTTCATCGAGGTGTACGTCAACGCGTCGCTCGACACCTGCATCCGGCGCGACGTGAAGGGCCTGTACGGCAGGGCGCTCGCCGGAGAGATCCCGTCGTTCACCGGCGTGTCCGATCCGTACGAGGCGCCGGCCGATCCGGACGTCGAGGTGAACACCGAGCACGAGACGCTCGACGAGAGCGTCGAGCACGTGCTCGACGCGCTGCGCGAGCGCGGGCGGCTCGGGCGCGTGACCGCGAGGGCGCTCCCGTGACGGCGCCGCTGTCCGCGAGTGGCGCTCCCGACCAGCTGCTCACCCCTGCCGTGCTGCGCGCGGAGGCGGCGCGCCTGCGCGATCGGCGGCCGGAGGAGATCCTCGCGTGGACGCTCGCGTCGTTCCCCGGGCGCACGGGGGTGACGGTGAGCTTCGGGGGACCCGGCGTCGCCCTCGCGTTCATGGCGAGCCGGATCGAGCCCTCCACGCCGATCGTGTTCCTCGACACGGGCATGCTCTTCCCGGAGACGTACGCGCTGCGCGACGAGCTCGTGAGCCGCTACGCGCTCAACCTCGTCGAGTACACGCCGGCGATCGATCCGGGCCCGCTCTACGAGACGGACACCGACGCGTGCTGCGCGATTCGGAAGGTCGAGCCGATGCAGCGCGCGCTGGCGAGCTTCGACGCGTGGGTGAGCGGCGTTCGCCGCGATCAGGGGCCGACGCGCGCGAACACGGAGGTCGTCGAGCATCACGTGATCGACGGGCGCCCGCTCGCGAAGGTGCATCCGCTCGCGTACTGGAGCCGCGGTCAGATCTGGGGCTACCTGCTCGAGCAGGGCATCCCCTACAACCCGCTGCTCGACCGCGGCTACGCGAGCCTCGGCTGCTGGCCCTGCACCCGCGCGACCGTCGCCGGCGAGGACGAGCGTGCCGGCCGATGGGCCGGCACCGGCAAGACCGAATGCGGCCTGCACACGTTCACCTCGTCGTCCGATCGGGAGCGCACCCGATGAGCACACCGCTGGTCAACCTCGCCGTCGCCGGTCTGCTCATCGGCTTCATGATCGGCCTCACCGGGGTGGGCAGCGGAGCGCTGATGGCGCCCGTGCTCCTCCTGCTCGGCATTCCGCCGCAGGTCGTCGTCGGCAGTGATCTGCTGTTCGGATTGTTGACGAAGATCGTCGGCGTGGGATCGCACATTCGGCACCGGACGATCGCCTGGCGGTGGGTGTGGCTGATGGCGGTCGGGAGCCTTCCCGGTGTCATCGCCGGCACTCGGCTGCTCGCGCGGTACGGGAGCGATCCCACGACGGTGCGCACCTGGATCGGCACGGTGCTCGTGCTCACGCCGATCATCGCGATCGGGATGGAGGTCGCCCGCCGGCGCGACGCCGCGTGGGTGGAGCGACTGCGGCAGCCGAGCGCGCCGACGATCGCGCTCCTCGGCGCCGTCATCGGCATCACCGTCGGCGCCACGTCCGTCGGGAGCGGCAGTCTCGTCGACATGGCCCTCGTGCTGTTCTCGCCGCTGTCGGGCGGTGTGCTGATCGGCACCGGCATCGCGCACGCCGTGCTGCTCAGCGGCGCGGGCGTGCTCGCGCATTGGCGGATCGGCAACGTCGATCCGCTGCTCGTCGGGCAACTGCTCGTCGGATCCATCCCCGGTGTGCTGCTCGGCGGCCAGGTCGCCCGCCGCGCGACGCCGGGCGCCGTGCGCTGGGGCGCGACGACTCTCGTCCTGCTGAGCGGCCTCACCCTTCTCACCCGAGCCTGAGTTACATGACCGGACCCACCACCACCGCCGACACCACGACCCCGCTGACGCCGGTCAAGGAGACGCCGGCCCAGAAGGTCGAGCGCATCAAGCGCGAGAAGGCGTCGTGGTCCATCATGGACGACATCCGCCGCTACTCCCGCGAGGGCTTCTCGGCGATCGACGCCGACGACCTCACGGTGCGCTTCCGCGCGTGGGGACTGTACACGCAGGGCGACGGACGCGGCACGCGCGGCGAGGAGATGCCCTTCTTCATGATGCGCGTCCGCACGCCGAACGGGTTCATCGATTCGCGCATGGTCCGCCGCATCACCGAGATCTCCGACCGGTACGGCCGCGGCAGCATCGACATCACCAACCGGCAGAACTTCCAGCTTCACTGGCTGCGCATCGAGGACATCCCGACCATCTGGGAGTCGCTCGCCGAGGTGGGCTGGACGAGCATGGGCGCGTGCGGCGACAACCCGCGCACCGTCACCGGCTGCTCGCTCGCCGGCGTCGAGCACGACGAGCTGATCGACGCGAGCCCGATCGCGCTCGCCGTGGATCGCTTCCTCAACGGCAACCCCGAGTACGGCAACCTGCCACGCAAGTTCAAGATCACGATCACCGGCTCTGGTGCTCCTACCCGGAGATCAACGACATCGGCGCGACGGCCGTACGGCGCGCCGACGGCGTGGTCGGATTCCACGTCCGCGTCGGCGGTGGCCTCTCCACGAAGCCGCACCTCGCGGTGTTCATCCCGGCCTTCGTGCATCCGGAGCAGGTGCCCGCGGTCGTGGAGGCGATCACGGCGATCTTCCGCGACTCGGACGAGCTGCGCGTGAATCGCGCGAAGGCGCGGATGAAGTTCCTGATCATCAACCACGGCTGGACGGGGGAGAAGTTCCTCGCCGAGATCGAGCGGCGCATCGGTTACACGCTCGACGCGCCCGCCGAGGAGCATCCCCCGGAGGGACCATACCGCGACCACGTCGGCGTGCATCCGCAGAAGCAGCCGGGGCTCAGCTACGCCGGCTTCTCCGTCGTGTCGGGGCGCATCTCCACCGACAAGCTGCGCGGGATCGCCGCGCTGGCCGACGAGTTCGGCGACGGCACGCTGCGGCTCAGCGCGATGCAGAACATCCTCATCACGAACGTTCCGACGGAGCGCGCCGCGGAGCTCGTGGCGCGGAGCCGCGCACTCGGCGTCGCGCTCGACGGCTCGCCGTTCCAGCGGGGGACGGCCTCGTGCACGGGGACCGAGTACTGCAAGCTCGCGATCACGGAGACCAAGATGTTCAGCATCCGGCTCGCGCAGGAACTCGAGGACCGGCTCCCGGGGTTCACCGACGCGGTGAAGCTGCACGTCGCCGGCTGCCCGAACTCCTGCGGGCAGCATCCGATCGCCGACGTCGGTCTGCAGGGCGTGCTGCTCAACCAGGCGGGGACGCAGGTGGAGGGATTCGACTTCTTCGTCGGCGGCGGCCTCGGGAAGAACAGCACGCTCGGGCACCGCGTCGGTTTCCGCGCGCCGGCCGACGACGTGCCCGAGGCGCTCGAGCGGTTGTTCTCCGCGTACGTCGCGGAGAAGCAGGAGGGAGAGACGATCCGCGCCTGGACCGGCCGCGTCGGCGACGCCGAGATCAAGCGCGTGCTCGCGGGCACGCGGCCGGCGGCGGGCGTGGTGGCGTGAGCCCGAGGTGAGGCGCGCGACGGAACCGTGGACTCGGAGGGGACCAGGTGAGCACAATCGCTGAAGGCGCGGTGCACGGGGCGACCGTGCCGCCGGGAGAGAGCATGCCGGTGGTGCCGGGGCACCGGGTCGACGCC
>Ga0310810_10002136_pt1 | contig 21047 bp, 21 predicted proteins | sample NCmetagenome_FD_207641 | JGI IMG/M metagenome (GOLD analysis project Ga0310810, IMG submission 207641) | Soil microbial communities from experimental microcosm in Duke University, North Carolina, United States - NC | ecosystem: Engineered > Artificial ecosystem > Soil microcosm > Unclassified ...
GGCTACGGAGGAAACAGCTCCGGATACATCGGTTCTTCCTTTCCCGGCAGCAACAGCAACATCTCACACGGAAATTTCCGACAAAGACGAGGAGGCAAGGGATTCAACATCCCATTTAGCATCGCCCGGGGAGAAAAGGGAAACAAGGGAAACAAGGGAGACAAAGGAGACAGAACCTCAGCCGTCATCGGTAATCGAGCTCCCGGAGCCGATTGCAAACGGACTGGTCATGGTTGAAACCATCCCTGAAAAAATAAAACAAAGTGAAAGCAAGGCCGAGGCGGAATCGACATTACCTCAGAGGCGAAGAAAACGCCCCCACCCCGTGCCGCCTGCATCGCAGGATGAACCAATGGTACAGATTGAAACCCATAGTAAATAGCTTCCCCGGAGTAACTGAGCGGGGTAATAAGCTCCGCTTATTACCCCGCTCAGTTACTCCGTGTGATTAATCCATCGCGATTAATCGGGGCCGATTAATTCATGCTGATTAACCCGTTTGTATTAATCCACGCGCCCTGACTTCATCCGCTTTACTCCATCATCCGGATTAATCTCATCATTCTGTCTCACATTCAGCCGTTGTTTCTCATCCTGAATACGGTTGAGTAATCCTCTCCCTGCCTCCTCCACCAGATTCAGCACGTGCTCGAAACCGCGTTGCCCTCCAAAGTAAGGATCAGGTACTTCTTTTATACCTTCAAAGCTCCTGCTGTACCGCATAAGCAGGCCGAGCTTATAGCTGTATTGGGGTGGACACTCTTGTTCCAATATGGCGAGATTTGACTTATCCATTGCCAGTATGTAATGAAAAATCTCGAAATCTTTTTCGTGTATGCGTCGGGCACGCAGCCCATTTGTATCATAACCTCGCCTGGTTGCTGCTTTCTGGGCCCTCTCATCTGGAGGTTGGCCAACATGATAGTCGTGTGTACCCGCCGAATCGATATAAATCTCGTTTTCAAGACCAGCAGTTTCGACCTGATGCCGGAATACGGCTTCCGCAGTGGGTGAGCGGCAAATGTTGCCCATACACACAAACAAAACATTCGTTTTGATATTTTCTTCCAATTTCGTACTATTCCAAAATTACGCTGATGAGCAAACCAGGCGTTCAAGGCTTCTGTTTCTAATATGGCAATATCGCGTCCGGTTTGGCCTGCAGGATCACCCTGCTGAAATCCTGCTGTATATGCTTCAGCGCAGCTTCGCTATCCGCTTCAAAGCGCAGCACAATCACAGGCATTGTATTGGATGAGCGTGCCAGACCGAAGCCATTCTTATATTCCACTCTCAACCCATCGGTAGTAATAACGCGCTCGGGGTTATCAAAACGGGCGTTTTTTTGCAGTTTTGCGATAAGCGAATAATTCTCGCCCTCTTTCAATTTGATCTGCAGCTCAGGGGTGCTGATTGCATCAGGAATGGCATGCAAAACGCTATTAACATCGGTCTCGTGGCTGAGCAGTTCCAGCAGGCGCGCCCCTGCGTAGAGACCGTCATCGAATCCGTACCAGCGCTCTTTAAAAAAGATGTGGCCGCTCATCTCGCCAGCCAGCAACGCATTGGTTTCCTTGAGCTTACCCTTGATAAAAGAATGCCCGGTTTTCCACATGACAGGCTCGCCACCATGCTGCACAATCCACGGCGCCAGATTACGCGTACATTTCACATCAAATATTATCCGCGCGCCTGGGTTTCTGGACAAAACATCGGCGGAAAATAGCATCAACTGGCGATCGGCATAAATAATGCCGCCGTCAGTGGTAATCACGCCTACACGATCGCCGTCGCCATCGAAAGCCAGACCGATTTCTGCATCGGTAGTTTTCAATATGTGAATCAGATCCTGTAGGTTTTCAGGTATGGAAGGATCAGGATGGTGATGGGGAAAAGTACCATCGATCTCGGAATACAGTTCCAGGACCTCGCATCCCAGTCGACGATATAGTGCGGGTGCAAAAGGGCCTGTAACACCATTGCCGCAGTCAATTGCGATCTTCATGGGACGTGCCAGCTTGATGTCGCTGGTTATGCGCTCAAGATATGTTTCAGCAATGTCATGCTTGCGATAAGTGCCGTTGCCATACGCGAGATCATTATTTTCGAGGCGCAGACGCAAGCTTTGTATTGCTTCTGCGGCAAGCGTTTCGCCAGCCAGCACCATTTTGAGCCCATTATATTCCGATGGGTTATGGCTGCCTGTAACCATTACACCCGAGTACTCACAAAGTGTATGAGCTGCGAAATAAAGCATAGGGGTGGCGACAACTCCCACGTCTATCACGTCTATCCCGCTCTTTTGCAAACCTCTCGCCAGCGCTGGCGCCAATTCCGGACCCGATAACCGGCCATCGCGTCCAATTGCGATCACGACCACTCCCCGCACCCGCGCTTCGGTTCCGATTGCATGACCAATAGCCTCAACGATTTCGGCGGTAAGCGTTTTCCCAAAAATGCCCCTGATATCATAGGCCTTGAAAATTTCGTACGGCAGTTTGTGCATAAGAGCCTGAGAATGAATATGAAGTCGTTAACGGCAGGTGCGCATGGCCAAGCAAATATACCAAAATACTAAAGCAAAGGAGCAATCGGGGCTTCGAGTGCCCTGGCTGGCAACGCTCCAGATAGCCTCCGCGTAATTTCCGAGTAATTCTAAGGGCGCACTCTAACGGCGCACAAGCAGCTTATCAGGGGAAATCCTGAAACTCTATTTGCTGCCGCTTTCGCCTTTCGCCTTTTTAGCGGCTTTGCCGACCTGATTTATAAACTGCCATTAATGGTGTCCAATAATAGCGCCGCCCTTGAGTATATATTGCGTGCCGCAGTAAGGACACATCGCCTCGCCGGTATTTTCTATCGGCAGGTAAACTCTGGGGTGAGAATTCCACAATAGCATCGAGGGCATGGGGCAGTGGAGCGGCAAGTCATCAGGAGTGATTTCGATCTGACGAAGTTTGGCATCGGTAGCTTGCTTCTGCATGGACAGTTCCTTAATTGTATTCAGGTCAGACACAATCAGATGTAGTTCAGACGTAGGTGAGCCAGGAGGCATGTTTCTCGGCCTTGCCGCTTACACAATCGAAAAACATGGCTTGCAGCCTGGCAGTGATCGGGCCGCGCTTACCGCTACCGATGCTGCGGTTGTCAAGCTCCCGAATCGGCGTAACCTCCGCTGCGGTACCCGTAAAAAAAGCCTCGTCGGCACAATAGACTTCGTCGCGAGTAATGCGCTTCTCGATTATCGGAATGCCGATCTCTCCTGCGAGCTCTATGATGGAAGCACGGGTAATTCCTTCCAGACAGGAAGTCATGTCCGGCGTATAGAGTTTGCCACGCTTGATGATGAATATGTTTTCTCCCGCCCCCTCCGCCACATACCCATCCACGTCCAATAGCAGGGCCTCGTCATAGCCATCATGGGCTACTTCCTGATGAGCCAGAATTGAATTGGCATAAGTGGTAACCGACTTTGCGCGGCACATGTTGACATTGACGTGGTGGCGAGAGAAGGAGGACGTTTTGACGCGAATTCCTTTTTCCAATCCTTCTGATCCAAGATACGCACCCCATGGCCACGCTGCAATTGCCGCATGCACTGAGAGCGTTTTCGCTGAGATACCCATCGCTTCCGAGCCGTAAAATACAATCGGCCGGATATAACAGGACTCAAGCCCGTTCTGCTTGACGACATCGCATTGCGCCTGCGTCAGGGTCGCCTTGTCGTAAGGCATTTTCATCATGAAGATATGGGCCGAATTGAACAAGCGGTCGGTATGATCCTGAAGGCGGAAAATTGCGGGACCCCGAGGGGTGCGGTAGGCGCGCAAACCTTCGAAAACGCCCAGCCCATAGTGGAGGGTATGGGTAAGTACATGGATGGTCGCCTCACGCCACGGAATTATTTTTCCATCGCTCCAGATCACGCCGTCGCGGTCAGCCATTGACATTTAGAAAACCCCGGAGAGAATTTAAACTGCTTATTCTAGCGTATTTCAGCGCGAAAAATGAAATGATGTCCGGATGAAACGCTGCCCGGATGGATACGGGTGGAGCCAGCACACATGAGCTTGGATGGAACGCAGTATTTTTCGCGCTTTCTGAGTTATTCGCACTTTTCCAGGGAATGTACTGGGACAGGGGCCAACAATTAATTTGCGATTAACTTGACTTGTTACCGCCATCATTCAACTCGAAGCCGGGATGAGGGGAAATCACAGGCTTATCCGGAAGCTGCGAGTGATGCGTTTGTGTCCCAAATACCTCGTCCCAGAGTCGCGAGACAGCAGCAATGCCATCGCGCAAACGGCCTGCTTCGACGCGCGCAAATTTTTGCGTTTTGCTATGAGAGAGCGATCTACCCGCCAAGTCGGAATCTCCGCTCAATCGTAACCAATGCTGAATGCGCCGGAATTCCCGATAAGCGTTGAGCGCTCGTTCAGCGGTTTCAGCACGTACAAGACCCAATTTTTGGAAAAGTTTCAGTAACCCGATGTTGCCTACATTACTTGTTAATTCCGCGTAATCGCATGCATGGCTCAGGATCAGATATTGCACGATGAATTCCACGTCAATAATGCCTCCACGGTCATGCTTGACGTCGAATAGTCCGCTTGAATTGGGATGAGCGTCCAGCATTTTTTGCCGCATTGCCAGCACCTCACGTTTCAGGCTCGGCAAATCGCGCCGCTGACGGAGAACATCCCTGCGCGTCCTCTCGAATGCTTCCCCCACCTGCCTGTCCCCCGCGACGAAGCGAGCCCGTGTTAACGCCTGATGCTCCCAGACCCAAGCGTGATTCCGCTGGTATTGATCAAATGCCTCTACCGGGCTTACGAGCAGGCCACTGCTGCCATTCGGTCTAAGGCGCAGATCGGTTTCATACAACAATCCTGCTGACGTGTAGGTGGTTAGCCAGGCATTGATTCGCTGACTCAGTCTCGCGTAGATTTCCGGTGCATCGGGATGGGCATCATCATAGAGGAAAATGATATCGAGATCGGATGCATAACCCAGTTCCTTCCCGCCCAGCTTCCCGTAGCCGATGATAGCGAAAGCAGGCTCATGCCGATGCTTGTGCCTCAATCCCGACCAAGCCAGGCGGAGTACCTGACCGAGTATCAAATCAGCCAGGTCGGTGAGATGGTCGCTCAGCGTTTCGAGTGGGAGCAATCCTTCCACATCCCTTGCGAGCAACTGAAATACCTGCGCGTGGTGAAAATGCCGCAGCACATCCATTTGCTCTTCGATATTCTTACCATCAGGACCGCCTGCATCATCGAGTTCCTGCCTCAGCCTTGCGCTCGCTCGGGACCAATTTGGCATGCCCTGAAAATCGCTGGGGTTAAGCAACTCATCCAGCAAAATGGGATGGCGACTCAAATATTCGCTGGCCCACGGACTGATGCTGGCAAGCTTCGCCATCCGTTCCAATGCCTCTGGATGCTCTCGCATCAATGCCAGGTAGGCTGCGCGCCGGCTCACGCTTTCCAGTAATTGCAGCAAGCGCTCCAGGGTAGCGTCTGCGGAAGCGAATCTGGATGCGGTTTCGATTAGAGCAGGGATTAGCGCGTCAACCCGCTGTTTGCTTGAATCCGGCAACTGCCGGTAACGGCTGCCCGCGTAGAAATCCTGTAAACGCTGGATAATTTTTCCCGGATCAGAATATTCCATCGCATCCAGTTGCGCGGCCGTTGCCTGGGCTTCAACACCATCCTGTGCTTTCTGCTGTCCCAGCCATGCGAACGCATCCAGCGTTTTAGATTCTTTGGGCGCGGCAAAAATATGGTCAAAGTGACGAATGACATTATGCCGATGGCTATCGAGCTGCCGTAGAAAATCGACATAAGTAGCAAAACCCATGGCGCTCCCTATCAATGCCTGATCTGCGGAACTCTGCGGCAATGCCTGGGTTTGCTGGTCGTCCAGATATTGCAGGCGGTGCTCAAGATTGCGAAGAAAACGATAAGCGTCCGAAAGTTCGGTTACCGCTTTTTCCGGTAACTGCTGCTTTTCCCCCAAACGCTGCAATATGGCAAGGGTGGGCCGAAGGCGTAGATCGGGATCACGCCCTCCGCGGATCAGTTGAAATACTTGCGCGATAAATTCGACTTCCCGAATGCCGCCGGGTCCCAGCTTGATATTCTGATGCATGTCCTTACGCTTCACCTCCCGCCGGATCTGCGAATGGAGACTTCGCAGTGACTCATAGGCTCCGAAATCGAGATATTTTCGATATATGAACGGCCGCGTTATTTCCATCAATGCAGAAGCCTCGGCAGCCGGGCCGGCTATCACGCGGCTCTTGATCCATGCGTAGCGTTCCCACTCACGCCCTTGAGTTAAAAAATACTCTTCCAGCATGGCGAAGCTCATCACTAGAGGTCCGCTCTCGCCATAAGGGCGCAGGCGCATGTCCACCCTGAAGACGAATCCGTCGGGTGTTACGTCGTTGAGACTTGCGATCAGCTTTCGTCCAAGACGTATAAAAAAATCATGATTGGCTATGGACCGGCACCCGCTGGTTTCTCCATCTTCAGAGTAAACGAAAATCAAATCCACATCCGACGAAACATTGAGTTCGCCACCGCCGAGCTTTCCCATGGCGATCACCAGCATGTCCTGGGGCGCCTTGCTCTCTGCACCCAGAGGCAAGCCAAAGCGATCCGGGTTGCCAAGCCACATCTTCTGACGCTCCAGTGCAAAACGGATAGTGACTTCGGCCAGATCGCTCATTGTTGACATCACTTCGGCAAGATCTGCCAGCCCTCCCAGGTCGCGCGCTGCCAGGCGCAGCATGACCTTATTGCGCAGTCTGCGCAAAATAGCCTTCATGCCCGCTTCGTTATTTGCAGCATCGAAATATGCGTCAAGTATTCCCTCCATTTCCGCTCGGACCCACGGTTGATGCAAGCGCTGCTGAAGCTCAGCCAGTAGCTCGGGTTCGCCCTCGAGCAGGCGCTGCATATAACGGCTAAAAGGGAGAATCGATCTGATAATTTCTGCGGCTGGGGTATCGGCATGCATGGTTAGGAATTCGGGGTTAAAATAGGCATAAAATATTCTATTCCAACGGCATTGAGATTCAATTAGGATCCTGATCCGGACTGTTTTGGAATGGAACGAAGTACCGCAGGCCGTATCTAAAAAACCTTTGCGCAGACTTCTCCTGGATCGATGGCTTTGTTACCCTGACTCCGCATGCCGCGCAGCGATGGCGCGAGCGGTGCAGGCGCCTTCCAGTGTGGAGGAGCAACAAGAGTGGCCTGAACGGTGTCAGCCGGAAATGCACTCCTACCCATAAAGGGAAAAAAAGGGTTACGGTGAAAATCACGATTTTCTTGACGATGGCGACATTCGCCTCCTAATCCCAAGCGATCAGCCAGATTTAAGGTAAATCGATAAATCCTTCAGACTTTTGCCGCCTTGCCATACCCCTATTAAGATTGTTTTGCGCGTTGTGCCGAACTCGGGAAGTCAGATTGCCTCGAGTATAAAACTGGAACTATTTGTTGAACTTATCAGCAATTTTAGCGATCGCCCGCCGGAGCAGTATTCTGATCAGATGGTTTGCATGGGTTCTGATTCTCCTTGCCGCGTGCTTTTCTCTGCTGCTGCTATCGCTCCGCTACTGGTTATTACCGGATATTGAACGATACCGGGAAAATATCGCATCTGCGATAAGCGAGGCATCCGGACAACACGTAACCATAGGCGAAATTAGTGCGGACTGGGACGGTTTTCGGCCCCATATGATGCTGGGCATGATTCAGGTGCACGACAAGCAAGGCAACACAACCTTGCTGCTGCACCGATTGAGAGGCACGCTCTCGTGGCTCTCGATATTACACGGTAATTTTCATTTTCGCGAAATCAAGATAGATCGACCCGATCTGGTCGTGCGTCGCGATAAGAGGGGTGTGATCCACGTAGCAGGCTTTGCTCTTAACGCAGAGCTGGCCAACGATGAAAGCGGCTTCTCCGACTGGCTGTTGCGCCAGAGGCGGGTGATAATCAATAACGCCAGCATCGTCTGGCAGGACGATCAGCGCGCCGCACCGGAACTGGAACTGCTCATCAACCTGCGCCTTGAGAATCGCGGGAATCACCACCGATTTGGCATACGAGCGGTTCCCCCAGCCGGCCTTGCCGCACAAATGGATATGAGGGGAGACTTCATTGGCCAGTCCCTGAGTGTCCCCGAGCAATGGCGGGGCCAGCTGTTTATTCAAGTAGATCGAGCGGACATTGCTGCCTGGTACGCCTGGTTACCCGTGCCGCAGCAAATCAAGCTGGACCGTGCCGCAGGAGCGCTGCGCCTATGGGCTGGGATAGACGGAGCAGATATCAGGAAACTCACGGCCGACATGCGCCTGCAAAATGTTAAAGCCCAATTGGCGGAAGGCTTGCCGGAACTGGAACTCATTCGCTTGCTCGGCAGGATCGGATGGCAGAAAATAAACGACCGCGGGAGAGAAGGCGCCGAATGGTTCGCGCAGAGGCTGCGTGTGGGAATACCGGGCAAACAGCAACTGCAACCAGTCAATTTCCTGTTGCAGGTCATACCAGCTCACGCTGAAAAAACCGGTAGCGGAAAATTGAGCGTTGAGGGGTTGAATTTAAAAACGCTTGGGAACCTGGTGGAGTACTTACCGGTCAATGGGGCCTTCCGCGAGAAAATCAATACGGCCTTGCCGCGTGGAGAAATACACTTCGCGCGCGCGCACTGGAGTGGGGATTGGTCAGCACCTCTACGCTTTAATGCGAGAGGGAACTTTACTGATCTCGGTATGAGGAAATCCCGACATTTGCCTGCATTCAGCGGTATTACCGGAAATATCAATATCACCGAGAAAGGCGGCACCCTGAACCTCAAGTCAGAACGTATCAAACTCGAATTTCCTGATGCTTTCCATGAACCTCTGCTACTGGATTTCCTTACTGGCCAGGCAAGCTGGAGCGTACCAGAAAAGAATTCGGTCGCATTCAAATTCAGCAATATTTCTTTCTCCAATAGCAATGTCTCCGGATTAGCTTATGGAACTTACCATCTCAGGTCCGATGGTATCGGCACTATTGATCTGACCGGTCATCTGGCGCATGCCGACGCCCGTTATCTGGCGCATCATATCCCGGCTCAGATGGCAGGCTCTACTAAGGATTGGCTTGAAAAGTCGGTCGTTGAAGGAAAATTTGCCGATATCCGGCTTCATCTCAAGGGAAATCCTGCTGACTTCCCTTTCTCCCGGGCTGGCACATCCATTTTCAGGATGCACGCGCAAGCCTCCGGGATTACGCTCGATAACCTTCCGGGCTGGTCCAGGGTAGAAAACATTTCGGGAAATTTACACCTGCATGGCAACCGTATGGAATTCGACGCTGCAAAGGCCGATACCCTCGGCGCTCAATTAAGCAAGGTCGAGTTGACAATCCCCGATACGGCTGCCCCTGAGGTGATAGTGCAAGGCAAACTCCAGGCGGACGGCCCCACCCAGCAATTTTTGAAAGTTGCGGCAATGTATGCGGGTAATGACTATGGTGGTCTGGCGGACAATTTAAAAATTATGGGAAACGGGCGGCTACTGTTGAAGCTTGATATTCCATTACTCCATGCCGGAGGTGCCCGGGTGGCGGGAAACTACGAGTTCATCGATAATCAACTCGATGCTGGGGCCCGTACGCCTGGCGTTAGCAATATCAATGGCACGCTGGTTTTTAACGACTCAAAGATTCGGATAGAAAATTTAACAGGCCAGCTCCTAGGTGGGCCCGTAGTCATCAATACTGCCGATACGCCAGAGGGAGGACTTCTCCTTTCCGCCGCCGGCAAGGTTAACCTGGACAATCTTGACGAGCCGGTACTAAGCAGGCTCACCGGCTCCACCCTGCCCTGGCGGCGGTATTTACGTGGCAGCACCGCGTGGCGGGCATCCGTTCGCATGCGTAATAAGCTGGCCAACGTGTCCATCGATTCGACGCTGCAGGGTATCACGTCAAGTTTTCCGGAGCCGTTTTCCAAGGCGGCCGCCGATATCGTACCTTTGCGCTTTGAGAGAAAAGCCGGAGACCCGGATAAGGATGAAGTGGTCCTGACCTACGGCGGCCGGGCTGCTGCGAGGTTCAAGCGCGCCCGGACCGCCGATGGAGGCTACCGTGTGGAACGCGGCACAGTAAGTTTTGGGGGAGTGTCCGCAGCCTCGCCCGGCGAGGCAGGTATAACCGCGAATGGTATCTTGCCGGCACTCGACCTGGATCAATGGTTTGGATTTCTCAAGCAGTTCAATTCGGAAACCGCATCTTCTCCCGGCTTGACGGGGATCGATGTACAGATCGGCGTACTTGACTTTCTCGGGCGGCGGCTCAACGATGTCGCGCTAAGCGCCAACAGGGAAAATGGGACATGGTACTCCAGCGTCATATCCGAGGAAATTAACGGGAATATCATCTGGGATCCATCCGGCAACGGCAAAGTCGTAGCGCGATTGAACCGGCTAGTTATTCCCGCCGCCTCACCCCAGGCAAGTGCGGTAACGCAAACCCGCCCGCGCGAAAAGGACCTTCCCGCGCTGGATGTGACCGCAGACAATTTTGTCGTTGATGAGAAAAAATTAGGCCAACTGGAATTGATAGCCAGTCCTCATGCCAGGAATTGGCGCATCGAAAAACTGCATATATCCAATCGCGACAGTTCTATTGACGTAAGGGGCGTGTGGCAGAACCAGGCTACGCCACCGCGCGTACAAGCCATGCTCACGCTGGAGGCAAACGATCTCGGCAAGCTTCTTACACGCCTGGGTCATCCTGATCGCGTCAAGCGCGGCAGTGGTAAGCTTGAGGGATCGTTGTCGTGGTATGGCAGCCCGCAATCGATAGATTACGCCACCTTGTCCGGCAGCTTTAAAATAGATGCCGGACGAGGTCAATTTCCGAAATTTGAACCGGGTATTGGAAGGTTGTTTGGCATTTTTGATTTAAGAGCGTTGCCAAGACGGATTACGCTGGATTTTCATGATGTTTTCAGTGAAGGGTTCGGCTTTAACGACATTTCTGGCAATATTAAAATTGCCCGAGGCATAGCAGTTACGGATGATCTGAAAATCGAAGGGCCCGCTGCAAAGGTCATCATGACAGGCGAAATAAATCTGGAAACTGAAACTCAAAATCTGGAGATGGTCGTCACGCCTTCACTTGGGTTGGCTACCCCCGTGGTCGGTGTAGCCTCGATGATTGCAAGCAAGACATTGCAGAATCCCACTACCTCAAAGGAATATAATATTACCGGTACCTTGTCTGATCCGGTAGTTGTCAAGATATCGGGAGAGGCGAAACGACCGGAGGAAGCCGGAAATTAGTTGCCCGACCGTGCGCGCTAAACCCGGAGGAACTCCGCGTATGCGTTTGCGCGAAACTTTCATTGGCGAAACTGCGTCTTGACTAGATTTAGGAAGATCAGGAAAAGCGAGAACAAAAACCGATAGTCTGGGTCTACTTTTTTGGGTCTGCTCTTATTTGGCCTGAATTATTGCGATCTACTACGAAAATGAAACCTGTACCCGGCCCGCATATGCGTCTGTAAATATCGTAATAAACATTATGCCAGACAATTTAATTGATCAAGCCGGGGTAGTTTCTGCAGAAGCGCAGGTTGACCCGGCAACCGCTTTTATCCGTAATGGCTCTGTTCGTGTCGCCGCCATTCAAATGACAGCAGGCCCGGATATCCCGGAGAATCTTGACGAAGCCGCGCGGCTCCTCGATATGGCCGCTTCGCAAGGCGCGAAACTGGCGGCACTTCCGGAATATTTTTGTTTAATGGGAATGAACGATACTGATAGAGTGGCGGCGTGTGAACAGAATAATTGCGGACCTATACAGGAGTTTCTCAGTAATATGGCCCGCCGCCTCGGTATCTGGCTGATTGGCGGTTCGGTGCCATTGGCCTCCTCAAGGCCCGACAAGGTACGGAATAGTTGCCTCGTTTATAACGATTGTGGCGAACGGGTTGCACGTTATGACAAAATACACTTATTTGGACTGGAGCTCGGCAATGAGCGCTATGCGGAAGAAGAAACCATCGAGGCGGGTGGTGGCGTGGTTTCACTGGAATCGCCATTCGGGCGCATAGGTTTGTCCATTTGCTATGACCTGCGTTTTCCCGAGCTCTACCGTTCCATGGGAAAAGTGGATATCATTTTCGCCCCGGCCGCTTTCACCGCAACCACCGGGAAGGCACACTGGGAAACGTTGATTCGCGCACGTGCCATCGAAAATCTCGCGTACGTGGTGGCGCCTGCGCAGACCGGCCATCACCTAAACGGCCGCCAGACTCATGGGGACAGCATGATCGTGGATCCATGGGGAGTTGTGCTTGATCGGCTTCCAAGCGGATCGGGAGTCGTGATTGCGGATATAAATCCAGAGTATCAGGCCAGCCTGCGCGATAGCCTGCCAGCATTGAACCATCGCATCCTGCGCCACTGTTGAGTCTTAACCGCTACTTTTCTCGGTCCAATATCATGATTACAGAACAAATTCTTCAGCCTGCCGATCTTTTCGCCACTGCAAATCACTGCCTGCTAGCCCCGTATGAGATTGACACATCCGGGCTACAGCATGTGTTCGGGGAAATACTGACGCACAGAATCGAATATGCCGATATTTATTTTCAATATAACCGCGCTGAAGGCTGGTCTCTTGAGGAAGGCATCGTCAAGTCCGGCAGCTTCAATATCGAGCAAGGAGTGGGCGTACGCGCGGTGAGTGGCGACAAGACCGCATTCGCTTACTCAGATGACATCAGCATGCCAGCGCTTGTCTCGGCGGCGCAAGCTACACGCGCCATAGCGCGCCACGGCGCAGCGCAACAGGTTCAAGCGGTCAGGCGCAGCAGTGGGCGGGAGCTTTATTTGCCCCATGATCCTATCGCGAGCCTCAAAGATACAGAGAAGGTTGCACTGCTTGAAAAGCTTGAAGGCTATGCTCGCGCGCTCGACAAACGCGTCATCCAGGTTATGGCATCTCTCGCGGGAGAATACGAGGTCGTGCTGGTCGCCCGCAGTGATGGCCTTGTGGCGGCTGACGTGCGGCCCCTGGTGCGAGTATCGCTACAAGTCATTGCCGAGGAGAACGGCAAGCTGGAACAAGGCGTGGCGGGCGGCGGTGGCCGCTTCGATTATGCGTATTTTACTGACGAAGTATTGCGCGACTATGCCGCGAAGGCAGTGCATCAGGCAATAGTGAACCTGGCAGCCAAACCGGCGCCGGCAGGTACCATGACAGTTGTCCTGGGCGCTGGCTGGCCGGGAATTCTATTGCATGAGGCCATCGGACATGGATTGGAAGGGGATTTCAACCGCAAAGGCAGCTCCGCATTTTCAGGGCGCGTCGGAGAGCGGGTTGCGGCTGAAGGGGTGACTGTAGTGGATGACGGCACGCTTGCGCGACGGCGCGGCTCGCTCAATGTCGATGATGAGGGGAATCCGACGCAATGCACGGTGCTGATCGAAAACGGGGTGCTCAAGGGCTATTTGCAGGATAGTTTGAATGCGCGTCTGATGAACGTTCCTGTTACCGGTAATGCAAGACGTGAATCCTTTGCTCACATTCCGATGCCGCGCATGACCAACACTTATATGCTAAACGGTGACAAGAGCCCTGAAGAGATTATTGCGTCAGTAAAACATGGCCTCTATGCAGTAAATTTCGGAGGCGGCCAGGTGGATATTACCAGCGGAAAATTCGTCTTTTCCGCGGCAGAGGCTTATATGATCGAGAATGGAAAAATTTCTTATCCGGTCAAGGGCGCGACGCTCATCGGGAATGGCCCAGATGTACTGACGCGAGTGTCCATGATCGGCAATGACATGTCGCTTGACCCCGGAGTGGGCACATGCGGCAAGGAAGGTCAGAGCGTTCCGGTGGGGGTCGGCCAGCCGACCCTGCGCATAGATGGATTAACGGTGGGCGGAACCGCTTAGGTTCACCGGTACCTGGCAAGCGCCAACCCTTTGGGGCAACTCAATTCCTGCGAATCCGGAGATGCGCGGTGTTCTACGTTCCGCTTCATCTTCGCGGCGATGCTTTCCTCAAACCTTGACGTTGACAATCCTGGTGCCCGCCAGCCTGTCATGCAGGAACAGGCCGTCGCGATCGATCAACGCCCAAAATATTCCGCAACCAAGAAAAAGAATTCCGATCACTGCGAATAAATAGCGGGCAAGCGCCTGCTTCAGGCATAAGCGCTGCCCGTCCGAGCTGATCACGCGAAGTTTCCAGGTTTGCATTGGCAGTGTTTGTCCACCATGGGTCCAGAACCAGGTAAAATAAATACCGGCGATAAGCAGGAGATAAAGCTGAAATGCAGGGCGGAAGAGGATAGAGCTTGTGTCCCTGAAGATAAGGTGAAAAATAAAACTGGCAATAAACAGGACCGCAGTCAATATCAGCGATTCGTAAATCATGCTCAGCAGCCGTCGCCAAAATCCCGGCGCGAACGCTTTTATCATATCTGGAAATTTTGCCCGATAAATAGTTGAGACACGTTTTCGGCTGAAATCATTCTCATGAAGCGCGGCAACAAGCCGGGAAGGTCCGGCACATGCTCATGGCGCTTCTACTTGCCCTTCTACTTGCCCACGTCCGGGCTCTTGCCTTTGGTACCCGCGCCACTTCTGCTTGATTTCATCGCGCTTGTCCGGCGGCAACTTCTTTATCGTCTTATATTTTTCACGAACTATTTCCCGCTGTTCAGGAGTAAGGGAATACCAGTCCCGCATTTGCAACTGTGTGCGATGCTGCTCCGAGGGCTTCATGCCTGGATAGCGTTTGGCAATACCCAGCCATTTTTTTCTTTTTGCCGCATCCAGGTTATTCCACTCCTGGGCAAGCGGAGCCAGGACTTCCTTTTGCTGAGGCTTCAACTGCTCCCAGGACGGTTGCGCGGACTCAGCCGAAGCGTACGCGGAAAGCGAGAAGCATAGCCAGAACGCTGCCCATGCCATCCTTACGAGCCGTTTAGCCATTCATCGAACTCATCGTCGAGATAGGCGTTTACCGGCAGGTCATCGACAAGAAGCATGATGTCGATATCCTCGCTCTCGTCGCCCGGCTGGAGAGTCTGCCAATAGGTGATACCTGCTATGACAAACAGCAAGGCTATCACCGAGAGCAGTTTGCGGGCTCTATAATGCCAATCATGCCCATGCGCGGAGGCGCCCTGGCCGACACTGATCGTCGCTTCCGCCAGATGATAATTTTCCAGGGCCGCCCTACGCGCGGCTTGCAGCCGATTTAACGTCCCCTGCTTCATATCGTCCAGGCCGTGATCCAGCATTTGGGTAATTTTTCTTCCGATTTCGGGTTCACTCATAACTCAATTCCTTCTTTTTTCAAAGCCATGGCGAGGGTATGGGCTGCGCGCGAGCAGTGGGTTTTTACGCTTCCTTCAGAGCATCCCATCGCCTGTGCGGTTTCTGCCACGTCTAGTTCCTCCCAGTAACGCAGCAGGAAGGCCTCGCGTTGACGCGGAGGAAGGGCCTCTATAGCTTTCTCGATCAGCTTGATAAGCTGCGATTGCTCCAATTGTTTGTGCGGATTGTCAAAATTCGACGCTCCGTCAGTCTGCAAAGTTTCCAATGGATCGTATTCTTCATTTACGCCTTCCGGGTTGACGGGCGTCAACGATGAAAACAGAACGGTCCACAAAGAACGCGTTTTCTGCCGCCGATAAAAGTCTCTTATGGTATTTTGCAGAATGCGCTGAAACAAGAGCGGCAATTCTTCCGGCGGCTTGGCGGCATATTTCTCCGCGAGCTTCATCATGGAATCCTGAACGATATCCAACGCCAGTTGTTCGTCGCGCGCGGCGAACAATGCCTGCTTGTAGGCGCGCCGCTCCGTTTCAATCAGAAAATTGGAAAGTTCCTGTTGAGTAGCCAGGACAGTTGCCTATAGTGAGAACGAGAACTTGAATAAAAGACAAGATTATCTTAATAATTTGATTTCCCCCAGCCCAGCAATATTAACAAATCATTGGGAAGCTTACCGGACAACGGCAGGGAACACGCGTGCGCTCGGGCAGGAGAAGAAACGGGACTATGAACAAGGATTGGCGGACTGCCGTTTCTGCAGGAGCAAGCATGCGGGTCCCGCCATTCCCGGGGTTAAGAACCAAACGCCTGAATTCGAGTCATAACCGAAAATTATAATTCCAGATCTGGTCATATTTCCACATCTCGTTCACCTGCGACAATTTGTCGCATTGTACAAGCCGCTTTTCCCCTCTACCATTAAGGTCTTCCGGCTTTGAAATAACAGGTCTGGAGGCCACGCACAAAACTTTTGTATATATGAAGGTTAGTGGTAAAATTATAATGCGACTGATTCTTAATTAGATTTACAATTACGACGCGGGAATTACCCGGAGCCGTTAGTTAATGCCCCATCCATCAGGGTGAAATACGGACATTCATCAAAAGACTCCCATGCAGCCTATTATCAGCACTTTTATCGCAAGAATATGCGGACCTTCCGTTTCCGCCTTCGTCGGCGCGAGAGGCATGAGAACGCTCGACCTGCTTTTTATGCTGACGCTGAGCTGTGTAATGGTGGCAGTTTTAGCTGTCAGTACGGTTTCCAATGCGGCGGAAAGCGTTCGCCCCTTTACTCCAGGGAGTCTTGCGCGAGTTCTGGAAGCCCGCCAGGGCAAGCCTTTCATTCTTATGCTGTGGTCGCTTGAATGCCAATACTGCCCGGCAGAGCTAAAAATGCTGAGCGAACTCAAGCGCAGCAATCCAAAAATGGATGTCGTGCTGATCGCAACCGATACGGTAAGTGATGTGCTGCAACTGAAGGCCCGCGCGCAAAGCTATGGGGTGGGCGAGATCGAGCAATGGGTCTTCGCTGAAGACATGCCGGAGCGTTTGCGCATGGAAATTGATGGCCGCTGGTACGGAGAGGTTCCCCGGACCTATTTTTACGATCGAAAACACCAACGCGAGGTCAAGACCGGCTTGGTCAATAAAAAGTTTTTTGAAGACTGGCTGGCGCGAAACGCTGTATCCGGGCCCGGAAGTTGACAACAATGATACTCAAGCGTAATCCCGCCTTCCTGCCTGGCCTGATGTTCGTCATAGCGGTGCATGGCGCACTCCTCTATTTCCTGCTCAAGCAACAGTTCATATCTCCTCCCAAGCAATTGGAAACGCTAATGGTCAACTTTATCCCAGCGGCCAGACCGAAGGAGGAACCCAAACCCGAACCTCCTGTACCGCCTAAATCCCAGCCAGTGAAAAAACCCCAACCCCGTCAACTGGTAGCGGAAACGCCGGCTGTACTCGAAAGCGAGCCGGTTGCACCACCCCCTGAGCCTGAGCGGGAGCCCGAGCCGGTCGCGGTGGCGGAACCCCCGCCGGCGCCACAGATGCCAGCCGGACCGGTGACGCTTTCCTCCGAGTTATCCGTTGCCTGCCCGGAATTGAACGCCCCTGCCTATCCGGCCCTTTCACGGCGGCTGGGTGAAGAAGGCAAGCTGGTGTTACGCGTGGAGCTGGATGAAAAAGGCCGCGTTAACGTGGCGCAAGTGGTAAACAGTAGTGGTTTCAAACGTCTCGACGAAGCCGCGATGACGGCGGTGAAAACCTGGCGCTGCAATCCACCCGTACGCAATGGCCAGCCGGTGCGAGCCGTTGCGCTGCAACCCTTCAATTTTGTACTGCAAGGAGATTGATCTCATGGAACAAGGCCTCGGATTCTCGCATTTTCTGACCCAGCTCGATGGAGTGGGCACTGCTGTTCTGGTGTTACTACTCGCACTCTCGGTAGCAAGCTGGTACCTCATACTTACCAAGGGCCTCACCAACTTTATGGCGGGCCGGCGGGCGGACGCTTTTCTCAAGCGTTTCTGGAACGCAAACTCATTGCAGGAAGTTAACTCGACGCTAAAGGAGAGTTCTGACGATAATGCATTCGCACAGCTTGCGCGGTTGGCCATGAATGCCGCAGCGGACTCTGAGAAACATGGATTGCAGAAACTTGCCGCAGCCGGCGGAGCAAGCGAGTTCGTTACACGCGTCCTGCGCAACGGGCTCGACCAGGAAGCGACACGAGTTGAAAATGGACTTACGGTAATAGCATCCGCCGGCTCGGCTGCTCCTTATATAGGTCTGTTTGGCACAGTGTGGGGTATTTATCATGCACTGGTTCAAATCGGCCTCTCCGGCCAGGGGACCCTGGATAAAGTTGCAGGTCCCGTGGGTGAAGCCCTGATCATGACAGCGCTGGGGTTGGCGGTGGCGATACCTGCAGTTCTGGCCTATAACACGTTCGTGCGCCGCAACCGCATCTGGCTGGCTCGCCTGGATGCCTTTGCACACGATCTCTTTGTGCTCGTGGCTGTCGGGTCGAAAACGAATAGCTCGGCGGGGGATGAACGGCCACTGCGGGTCGTTTCCCCCGTCGGGGCGGCGCCCAGTGAAAGGAGGTCGTAATGGCATTCGGTAGCATGGAGAGCGGCAATCGCCAGATGCCAACCGCTGAAATCAATGTCGTGCCGCTGGTCGACGTCATGCTGGTGCTGCTGGTGATATTCATCATTACAGCCCCCTTGCTTACGCATTCGGTTAAAATCGATCTGCCAAAGGCGGCAAGCACCCCCAACATTACGCAACCGGATCATATCGAGTTCGCGCTTCGCGATGACGCCAGTCTTTACTGGAATGGCGAACCGGTGACCATGGACGAGTTGGCTCCGCGCTTCGCTGAATCTGTGAAAGCAAATCCTGACATCGAGCTTCATATCCGTGCGGATAAACATGTTCATTATGAGTATGTGGCGCGCGCCATGTCGATTGCCGCAAAAGCCGGACTTGTAAAGATTGGATTCGTGACCGATCCTTCACAACGATAGGTTTCTAGGGAACCGCTGAACAAATCTCCGCTGGCGCGACGGCAGCTTCGCGGGATGGGATGCGCGAAAGGCTCCTAGCGAATGGCTGACCCCCTTCGCTAGGAGCCTGACAAGGCAGACCGCCTGCAAAGCCCCGTCCCTCCGGGTTGCGGTAAAATCGGGCGCTCATGACGTTGCGCTCCTTGGCATCGTAGTCTCAGCTACGACCAGCGTCGCGCGCCTTATGATCATCCCGATTTTAACAGCAACGCGCTCAGTGAGGATTTGTTCAGCGGTTCCCTAGCTGGATAGGCCTCCCGGCTTCGTGAACTGCGAGATATCGGTTTCCATCGCCGCTACCGATGGCATCACTATAAATTGATGGTTTATCGGAAACCCTACGGATGCATAATGGTCTGATGGTGTATTCGTCCATCCTCTTGCCTATTGATGCAGCCCCCAAAGCCACCTGTTACAGTTGCAAAGTCGAAGACGCGTGCCTTCAGATGGCCGCGTTTTTTTGTGCACTTTTCGATCGTCATTACGGCGGTATCGCTCGGCGTCATGTCATGGCTTATCGCAAAACCGACCTCCACCCGAATTCATCAAACCATTCCAGGGCAACGCCTCACTGTCACGGCGACGCCGGATATCGACATCAGCCTTGATCACGACAGCACCGTAACTGTCAGCAATACGGAACCCCCAGGGATTGAGTTGCTGCGAGGCAACGCCTACTTCGACATCAAAAACAAGCGTGAAGAAAAGTTGCAGGTGAAGGTGGGCACTACTCATATCAAAGATCTGGGTACACGTTTCAGTATCAGGAAGCGATCTGATGGCGGCAGCGTTGCCGTAGCCGAGGGCCAGGTTCAAATTCAGGTCGAAACCGGAACGTATCTGGTCAGCTCGCGTGAACGAGCGGATTTTGACGGCAAGCGTGTCACGGGCCATAGAATGATCTCGGAAGCCGATATCGCTCCGTGGCGAACGAATAAATAACCGGCATCTGCATCAGTGCCTGTGCATGATAACTGCATGGATCTCGACCCCTGCCCGCCCTCTTCCCATTCCCTGCCTGATTTAGCATTTAGTTATTGAAGCCCGGCTGAAAGCAGGCCGCTCCGGACCATCACAGAGCATTATGGGGAGATAAGACTCATGAAGCCCGTTGCAATTTTCAGGCATATTCCCATCGAGGGCCCAGGCTATTTCGCCACTTTTCTGGATTCCCATTCCGTCCCGTGGCAATTGATCAAGGTCGACTCGGGAGAGGCAATTCCTCCAGACACCGACTCGTTTAGTGGACTGGCATTCATGGGCGGGCCCATGAGTGTCAACGACGATTTGCCCTGGATTTCACCGGCACTTGCACTCATCCGGCAGGCGGTAGCGGATGATGTTCCCGTTCTGGGCCACTGCCTCGGTGGACAACTGATGTCAAAGGCACTCGGAGGAACAATTAGCAGGAGTCCGGTCAAGGAAATCGGCTGGGGAGAAGTCAGTGTCATAGATGACCCGACTGCCCATGAGTGGCTTGGTGAGGTATCAACATTCGAGGCGTTCCACTGGCATGGAGAAATGTTCACCCTGCCGGAAGGTTCAACTCTTCTTCTTTCCAGCCCCTATTGCAAGAATCAGGCGTTTGCACTTAGCAAGCATCTTGCGCTGCAATGTCATGTCGAGATGACGAAACAAATGATCGAAACCTGGTGCAAAAAAGGTGTCGAAGAAATTGCCGCCACCATCAGCCCAGCTGTGCAGCGAACAGAGGAAATACTGACGGGCTTGGCTGAGCGGGTGCCGGCATTGAACAATGTCGCTAGTCACCTATACCAGAAGTGGATCTCGGGCCTTAAGAGCTAAAAATTGCAGATTCCCGCTTCCTGTGCACGCGCGCATTTTATGCCATCCATCTGCCAAGTCGAGATCGGCAAGGAGAGCATGTGAACATACAGCCTCGCAGTCTTGATGCGCGGATCAAAAGCTCTAATAGATTGTTCGCAAGCCCGATACAGACACCCTGTCTTTAGACTGATAACTTCTCGGCATCCGAATGACTCTATTAATATTTATGAATGATAAAGGACGTTATCATTCATAAACGGCACCATACGAGGGAGGATAAAAAGAAGCTGTAGACAATGTTAATTGAGCTGATTAA
>Ga0310810_10002138_pt1 | contig 21030 bp, 19 predicted proteins | sample NCmetagenome_FD_207641 | JGI IMG/M metagenome (GOLD analysis project Ga0310810, IMG submission 207641) | Soil microbial communities from experimental microcosm in Duke University, North Carolina, United States - NC | ecosystem: Engineered > Artificial ecosystem > Soil microcosm > Unclassified ...
GAGGAATAGTTCATCCTCCAGCAGCCGGCGCTTCATCTGATGCTCGCGGCACCACTGCTGGCGCTGATGCCCGCTCGGCGCGTTCGGCAGCAGGCGTTGATGCCACTGGCGAACGCACTCGCGTGTGACACCAAACTCGGCTGCAATGCGCGCAAACGTGACGCACGGTTGCTCGAGCATCGCTTTGAGCCGCGCGGCAGATCCGTCCCCATAGCGATCCTCGAACAACGCTCGCCACCCGCGACCGGTGACAGCTGCATCGTCTGCCTCGACTTCCGTGATCATGGACATCCCTGATGGAGGCGCGGGAGGGAGTCGAACCCTCGCATGGCGGTTTTGCAGACCACCGCGTTGCCGCTTCGCCACCGCGCCAATCCGGTTGCTAGTTGCGCGACTCGGCCGATGCCGCGCTTCGAGGGGCAATCTTCACGAGTACGCCGCCCTCGGCTTCGTAGTCCTGTGCACCGGCGGCACCGGCCACGTTGAAGCCGTTCTTCTGCAAAAGGTCCGCCGCACGTCGGGCGCGCGACGCGTGATTCGATACGGTGATGATCACGCGCTCCTTCGCAATCGACGGGAGCCGCTTCTCGAGGTCACCGGCTTGCACGTTCAGATAGACCGGAAAACCGCCGATCGACGTGATCTCATCGGGACGCCGCACGTCGATGACGAGCACGGTCGCCGGCTGCGCGAGAAGGGCGTCGATCTCCGCACGCTTGAGAACCTTGGCGTTGGAGGCTGGACGTGACGCTTCCTCCTGTCCCTGCACCGTGGCGCCCAACGTGACGAGGGCCACCAACACCATCACACTTGCTGTCTTCATTGACGTTCTCCTGATTCGATACATGTTCGTCAGCCCTCACTGGCCGGAGGACACCGGATAGAACCTGTCGTAGTCGAGCGTGTAGCAGTAGTTCTCGATCAGCTGGAAGTTGGGTTCGCGGTGCCGATGCAGCATCACGCTCAGGCTCCACGGTCGCGTGTAGACCGCCGGGTCCTCGAGCGTCGCGGCGTACTGAATCGTGTTGGCGTCGAGGAAGGACCAACGCTCGACGACATGCAGTTGATCGCTGTGGAAGTTCCCGGCGCGATCGAGCCACGTCTCCCCGTTGAAGTCGACGACATCGACGACGAGCGTGTCGCCATCCCATCGTCCGCGCGAGTCGCCGAGCCAGAATCCGATCGGACCCTTCGGGTGACGGGTCTCGTTCGTATGAATCGTCCGAACCGAGTGCCCGAACTGAAAGACCAGCGTCAGGTCGCGCGAGCGCTGAAAGATCTGAAACGGCTCGGCCGAGTAGATGCCTCGCGGCGTTCCAAGCGTGAAGCACTTCGTGCGCGGGTCATTGGTTGCGCGAGCCTCGAAGTTCTTCGTGCGCTGCCGCAACGCCTCCGGCCGATACGGGATGAACTGCCCTTCCACGATTCCTGGCCCAGGCGGTGCGTCCTTACGCGTCGAGTGCGGTTCAAGGTCGTACTCAGCTGCGGTCAACGTCTGCCAGATCCCCGAGAAGTCAGGCTTACCGTCGGCGCCACGCGGAATGCCCGCCTGTTTCTCCTGAGCCGAGGCGCTGGCCATCGTCAGCAGAGACAATGCAAGCATCAACGTGAACAAGCCTCGCGGCCTCATCGTTCGCCTCCTGCGGACGGCGCGCCAGGGCTGTCTCCAGACGATGCGTAGAAGTTGCGGCCATCGGGAAGGGTCACCGTGCGGGCGTTGGCCACGGGCTTACCGGTCTTGGCGCGGAATCCTTTCACGACAACCTCGGAGCCAACCGGGAAGTCGGTCTTCCGAAGTCCTTTCTGCAGCAGGCTGTACGGCGCACCGAACTCGATCGCCCAATTCGTGACCGCGCCGCTGGCGTCCTTGACGTCGACGTAGATCCATCCGTGCGGGTTCGTCCATTGCAGCCTGGTGACGACGCCCTTCAATTCGACCGGCTTGTTCGAGTCAAACTCCGCGGCGAACGAGTGATGCGCGGAGGCCGGCGCCGTCACGATGAGCGCCCACGTGAGCACGGCGCCGAGTAAAGCAGTTGTTCGTGTCATGACTTTGGAGTGCTCCTCTACTTCGATTCGACAGCCACGCCGCCGTGCTCGCCGTTGTTCTCGACGCACGTGCGCTCGTAGGCTTCGATGATGGGTTCGGTGCCGGAGTGGATCGCGGGGAACGTGATGTTGTTCCAGCCGTCTTGTGGCGTCTTCTCGGTGATGCGGCGGTTGGGAATCGTCACCGTGAACGGCCGCGTCAGCACGGCCGGATCGGTGTACGTCGCCTGATAGGTGAAGCGCTCACCGGCCTTGTCGAAGATGAAACGTTCTTGAATCGTGGCGTGCTCGCTCACGAACTCGCCGGTCCGCGCGAAGCGCCACTTCGAGTTGTTGTTGGCCACATCGACGACGAGCGTGTTGCCTTCCCAGTGACCGCGCGAGTCGCCGTTCCACAGCTTGACGTTCTCGGCCAGGTGCGGCTTGCCGTCGAGATGAACGATGCGTGTGCCCGAGTCGAAGAGAAACAACACGTAACCCGGGTACTGCCGGATCTCGTAGCCGTGCCACATGAATGACTTCGTCGGGCCGGCTGGCGCGCACCGCGCGAGCGGTTCCACGTACTCGGGACGCGTCGGATCGTCCAGGTGCGAACCGAACTCTTCTTGTCTGGCCCGGGCCCATGGCTGATATGGAATCTGGCCGTCCGGCGGATCACTCACCCTGCTCGGCGCACGGGTCGTCTGGCCCGCGTCGCGCGCTCCACCCCCCGGGGCACCATCGTCGCCCCCCTGCGGACGAGTGAAGTTGTTGTGATTGCCGATCGTGTTGGACCAATGCCCCTGCACGTCGGGCTGCCCGTCGGTGAGGCGCGGCCCCGTCCACTCGCCGGACGCGATCGGCACAACCGTTCGCTCGCGCCATCCCTGTGCTCCTTGTGCGGCCGCAAATGCGGGCGCGATCACGACCATCGCGGCGACGATTGCCGTCGCGCCTGAATACCTATTCGCCATAGAAATCACCTTCGAATCCCGAGCGCCGAATCCCGAGTCCCGGGTCAAAAGAGCAACTTGACCGCGACCTGGCTCTGTCTGGCCGCGCCGGCAGACGAGATGCGCCCGAAGTTCACGTCGCCGACAGTGGTGTTGGGATTGCCGAGATTCACGGCGTTCGTCGCGTTGAACGACTCGAACCTGATATCCGCGCTCACACCGCCAGAAAGGCGGAACGACTTCTGAATCGAGATATCGAGATTGAAGTAGCCCGGTCCGCGAATCAGGTTCTTTGGCGCGTTGCCGTATGTGAACGGCGCATTCGCCACGAAGGCGCTGGTGTTGAACCATTGATCGGCGGTCGGATTATCGAGCTGCCAATCGCCGACCACATTCGGTCGATCGGTGCCGCTCGAGTTCGACGGATTGCCGTTCACCGTCAGGTTGAGCGGAGATCCCGACGTCACAGTGATGATGGGGCTGACGGTCCAGCCACCGAGGAAAGCGTTCGCCAGGCCACCCCAGTCACCACCGATCGATCGATCGCGGCCGAACGGCAACTCGTAAATGCCGCTACCGACGAAGTGGTGCGGCCGATCGGTGGACGTCGGGCCCACTTCGGCGTCGATGTTGGTGTAGTCCTGGTATCCGCCTTCGAGTCCGCGCGTTCCCGACCACGTGTAAGCCGCAAGCAGCGAGAGCCCCTTCGAATAGCGCTTCTCGAACTTCGCCTGCAGGCCGTGGTACTGACTCCAGCCGTCCTTCTGGATCCGCGTGACATTGGCGAGCGTGATGACATCGCCGGTTGGCGGCACGGCGGTCGTCTGATACAGACGCCGGCGATTCAGGTTTCCCGGACCTGGAGGCGCGGGGTTGCCGTCAATCGATCGCCAGTTGTTGACGAGACGGTTGTAGTAGTAACCGACCTCGACGACGACCTGACCGGGGAGCTCACGCTGGGTGTTGACGTTCCACTGATACGCGGTCGGCTGCTTGTCGCTGCGATCCCACGACACGAGGGTGACGTCGCGCGCGTTGGCCACCGACAACGCATCGGGGGCAAAGCCCTGGCTCAAAAAGATCGACGGAATCGTTCTGTCCGTTGTCTGCGCCACCCTGACGTGATTCGGCGGGTTGATCTCGAGCGACGACATCCCGCCGACCGTGATCATGTTTCCGTAGAAGATGCCGGCCCCGCCGCGCACGACGGTCTTGTCGCCAGGGAGCAGATAGGCGAAGCCCGCGCGTGGCGCGAACTGCTTGTAGTTGGTCGCAACCAGCGCGCGCGCGGCACGGTCGTCGCCCTCGGAGCCGGCGAGCACGATGCGCGGGTTCGCCGGATCGGTATCGAGGTCGAAGTTTGCGATGGCGTCGTTCTGATCGACCGAGGGGTAGTTCAGCTCGTAGCGCAGCCCGAGATTGAGCGTCAGGCGCTGCGTCGCCCTCCAGTCGTCCTGGAGAAAGAAATGCGTGTACGGCGATCGAAAGTTCAGCTTCGCGTACGTCGACAGGCTTGCGGAGGAGCCATACCCAAGGAGATAGTCCGCGAAGGGATCGCCGGTGTACTGGCCGTTGAAGTTGAAGATCCCACTACTGCGCTGCGAGCTGAGGAAATCGATCCCGAGCTGATAGTGCTGCACGCCGGTCTTGACGGTGTGGGCGCCCTTCGTCAGTGACACATCACCTGACAACTGGAGATTGGTGGAGTCGTCGCCGTTGGGAACGTTGGACACGCCGAGCGTGCGGTAGCCGGTGATGGCGATCTGCGAAAACCCGGGGTTGCTCGAATCGACGCCTGGAATACCCACACCACGCAGATCCTGCGGCGGCACGACCTCGTCCCAGTCGATGTGGTTGTAGCCGACTCGAATCGACCCGATGACAGTGCGTGACCAGACCGAGTTGTGGACAACGACCACACTCTTGTTGTCCGAGACGTCGCTGGCACCGGATGCGACGTAGTTGCCATTGCTGTCAGGCGGCAGCGGCGAGTTCGGCTTGTTCTCGAGACGCTGAGAGCTCACCCGCACGTAGGCGTTCTGACTCGGGCTGAACACATGGTCGATACGCACATCCCATGTCTGCTGGTCCTGATCCGACGGGCTGTTGTAGACGAAGTTGTTGGTGGCGGCGCCGGTCTGTGCCAGCGGGACGTAACCCAGAATGCGCAGCGCAGCCGCGTCCATCCGCGAGGCCGGAATCTGGTTGCCCGGAAACGACAGCCGGGTCAGTGGATCGATGATCGTCCGCGAGAACTGTCCGCTGCGCGCCGCCGCCGACGGCAGCGTCGAGAGCGTCGTCGTCTCGCGTCGGATGCGGCCGGTTTCGGCATCGCCGAAAACGAACGTCTTGTTCCGAACGAGTGGAAGGCCGACCGCACCGCCGAACTGATGCCTGGTGTCAATCGGCTTCGTGGCCGCGAAGTAGTTGGTCGCATTGAGCGAGTCGTCCCGGAAGAACTCATAGAGGCTGCCATTGAGGTCGTTCGTGCCCGACTTGAGCGACACGCTGACGACGCCGGACGATGAGCGGCCGTATTCGGCCGAGTAGCTGTTGGTGACGACCTTGAATTCCTGGATGGCATCGACCGACGGCTTGACGATTTCCTTCTGGCCCGAATGACTGGTCGAAATCTGCTGGCTGTTGTTGTCGTGGCCATCGAGGAGAAAAGCGACGGCCGCTCCCGATTGCCCGCCGATCACGACGCCCTGATTGCTCGCCGGGCCGGTGCCCGCGGACAACGAAGCCAGTTGCAGGTAGTCACGCCCATTGAGCGGCAACGCCGCGATCTGTTCGTTCGTGATGACGGTGCCGACTGTGGAGTCCGACGTGTTCAGCGGAGGTGGCGTCGCTTCGACCGTAACGGTCTCGGCGAGCGCGCCGAGCTCGAGCGAGACGTCGACGTTACGGACGTCACCGATGTTGAGCACGACGCCGCGACGGACGAACTTGCGAAAGCCGTCGAGCTGAACGGCGAGCTCGTACTCACCGATCCGCAGTGGCGGCGTGCGGTACTGGCCGCGTTCGTCAGTGAGGATATCGACCGCTGTCTGCGTCGCGACGTGCGTCGCGGTGACGGTGGCGCCGGGGAGCAGCGCGCCGGTGCCGTCACTGACGATGCCGACGAGAATTGCGTTGTTGGCCTGCTGCGCCTCGAGCGCCGAGGACGCAGACAGCACCAGGAGTATCGAGAGCACTTTCCGAAACATGTGGGTTCCTTCGTCGTTTTCGCGGGATCGCCATGCTTCGGGGCCGGACTGCCGTACAAAGAAAAAGGCCCGGAAGCGTGAACCTCCGGGCCTTCGATCGGTGGCCGAGCCTGAATGAGATCAGGAACTCAGGGCGTCATGAAAGGCCCTCCACCGCGCGAGTGTCACCGGAGACACTTTCGTTGCAGCGACAACAGCAACAACAGAGGCGCGGTGCGGTGGGCGTCATTGACATTGACTTTGTAGCGCAGGACGGAATCATCGTCAAAGAAAGTTGACTTCTCACTGGTGACCCGCAACTCAAGGCGGGTCTAAAGACCCGCCTCTACTTCCTCGGAAGTGGCGGCGGCAGCGGCGCGGGATCGACGTAGCCGCGTGTGCCATCCGGGCGAATCGGACCCGGTCCGAAGCCGAGATGCGCGGCATCGACGTTGTTCTCGCTGCACGCGTATTCCATGATTTCTTCGTCGGGCTTTCCGAGTACCCACGTTCGCGAGTACGTGAACGGTCGCGTGTAGAACTTCGGATCTTCGATCAGCGTGTCGACGTGGATGTGGTCAGCATCAGGGCGCGTCCAGCGTTCGACCACATGCAGGGCATCGCTGTGCGGATTGGCGTTCTCGTCGATCCAGACCTTCTCGTCCTTGAATCCGATCGAATCGATGACGAGGGTGTCGCCTTCCCATTTGCCAAGCTCCTCGCCGAAGAACGACGGATCGGGATCGTCGGAGTGCTTGCGATTGGGATCGATCGGAATCAGGCGGAAGTAGCTGTACCAGTAGAGGAACGCGATCTTGTTGTTGCCCTGCAGGACCTCGAACGGAAGACCGCTGGCGTTGTGACGCGGGATCCCGCCGATGATGCAGAGGCTCTCCGGATCGATCGTCGCCGTGAGGTTGTGCTTCAGCGCCGCCTCACCCGCAGGCGTCAGCGGCAGCTTCCACCCGGGCAGATCTTTGCCGATGTTGCCACCTGGCTTCGTATCGGTGGTGCCCTTCCAATAGCCGCTGAAGTCCGGCTTGCCGTTGGCCATTCGCGGCGTTGGCCGGTTCGACTTGAAGTCCGGCACCTGCATCTGCGCACGCGTCGCGACAGCACAGAGCGCAAGCGCGCACAAAGCCATTGCCGATGCGAGGCCCATTCGAATCGCTGTCATTGCGGCCCTCCGTCTCCCGCAGACGCGCCTGAGACGATTCGGCCGTCGGCCAGCGTCACACGCCGCGCATCCATCAGGTTCGAGCCGTTCTTCGCGCGATACCCGTCAACGACGATGGTGTCGCCGAGCTTGAGGTCACCTCGCTTGAACCCGCGGCGGCTGAGTGCTCCAGGAGCACCCGATTCGCAGGTCCACTTCACCACGTTCCCCTGTTCATCCTTGGTGTCCAAGTAGAAGTAAATATGGGGGTTGGTCCACTCCACCTTGGACAGGGTCCCGGTGATGCGGATGGCCTTGCTGGCATCGAATTCCGCGGCAAACGAGTGGTGCGCGGCAATCGACGCCCCGGCCAGGCCGGACAGCGCGACGACGGCGAATAGGAAGCGTTTCATGGCCTTAAGCTACTCCTTTTTGCGTTCCAGGCCACTGGCAGGTAGAATCTAGTTTCGATGTCCGCCCGAATCTGTCGCCTTTGTGTCTGCTGTTGTTGTAGCAGGACCTGTAAAGGTCCCCAAGGTGACGATCTGGCAATTGGGTGAATAGCAAAAACACCCAGACACGCTAACGCGATCGAAGCCCGGGGACACGAACCCGGGCTTTTTTATTGGACGTCCTAGGAAGCATGTCGACAGTGGCCCTGACTCCTGACTCGACCGTCACCGCCTCCCGCCTGGATCATCTCCGCGCGCTGGAGGCCGAGAGCATTCACATCTTCCGCGAGGTCGTCGCCGAGTTCGAACGACCCGTGATGCTCTACTCCATTGGCAAGGACTCGTCGGTCCTGCTGCGGCTGGCGCAGAAGGCGTTCTACCCGGGTCCGATTCCGTTTCCGCTCCTCCACGTCGACACGACCTACAAGTTCCGCGAGATGATCGAGTTCCGCGACGAGATGGCTCGTTCCGTCGGCGCGCGGCTGATCGTCCACACGAACGAGGAAGCGATCGCCGACGGCACGCAGCCCTTCAAGGTCGGCACGCAGCGCTGCTGCGGGCTGCTCAAGACGAAGTCGCTGCTCGACGCGCTGCAGGCCGGGAACTTCGACGCCGCCATCGGCGGCGCGCGTCGCGACGAGGAACGCTCGCGCGCCAAGGAGCGCATCTTCTCCGTGCGCGACCCGAACGGACAGTGGGACCCCAAGCGCCAGCGCCCCGAGCTCTGGACGCTCCTCAACGCGAAGCTGCGGCCGGGCGAAAGCATCCGCGTCTTCCCGCTCTCGAACTGGACCGAGATCGACGTGTGGAACTACATCCACGCGGAAAACATCCCCATCGTTCCGCTCTACTTCGCCAGAGAGCGCGAAGTCATCGTCCGCGGCGCGTCATTGATCGTCCAGGAGCAGCCGTTCGTCGTCACGATGCCGGGTGAAAAGCCGCAAATGGTGAAGTGCCGGATGCGCTCACTCGGCTGCTCGCCGTGCACCGGCGCGATCAAGTCCGATGCAGATACGGTGCCGAAGATCATCGAGGAGCTGATCGCGACGCGACAGTCCGAGCGTCAGCTGCGCATCATCGATCACGACCAGGACGGATCGATGGAGTTGAAGAAGCGGGAAGGCTACTTCTGATGCCGGAACCCGGAACGCGGACCATGGAATCCAGCCTCCTGAGAATCTGCACTGCCGGTAGCGTTGACGATGGGAAAAGCACGCTGATTGGGCGGCTGCTTCACGACTCGCAATCGGTCTATGAAGACCAGGTCGCGTCGGTGGCTAAGGCGTCGAAGAATCGCAACGCCGGCCCGATCGACTTCTCGCTGTTCACGGATGGCCTGCGCGCGGAGCGCGAGCAGGGCATCACGATCGATGTCGCGTATCGCTACTTCGCGACGGCTCGCCGCAAGTTCATCCTCGCGGACACCCCCGGTCACGAGCAGTACACGCGAAACATGGCCACAGGCGCGTCAACCGCGGACGTGGCCATCCTGCTCATCGACGCGCGCAACGGCGTCCGCACGCAGTCAAAGCGGCATGCGCGCATCGCGCGGCTCCTCGGCATCACCGACTTCGTGCTCGCCATCAACAAGATGGACCTCGTCGACTTCGATCAGGAGGTCTACGAGAAGATCCTGGACGACTTCAGTGAGTTCCTCACCGGCGCCTCCGTCCATGCGATTCCGATGAGCGCGCTCGAGGGCGACAACGTCATCAGCCGCAGCGAGCGCACGCCGTACTTCGATGGTCCCCCGCTGCTCGAGTACCTCGAGACGGTGCAGGTGCATCGCAATCTGCCGGCGGGGCCGTTCCGTTTCCCGGTGCAAATGGTCCTGCGCCCTGACCACGAATTCCGCGGATACGCGGGACAAATCGTGTCCGGCACTATCAGAGCTGGTGAGCGCATCACGACCTGGCCGTCCGGCCGCAGCGCTCGCGTCAAGCGCATCGTCACCTACGACGGCGACCTGGCGATGGCCTTCGCGCCGATGTCGGTCACGCTCACGCTCGACGATGAGATCGACATCAGTCGCGGCGACGTACTTACGCCCTTCGACCCTGCTCAAGGCGCCCCGGGCGGCAGTCGAGGGGCGGTTGAATCCGCGTTCGTCGGACAGCGATTCGAGGCCGAACTGGTGTGGATGGACGAGCGGCCGCTGGATCCAGGTCGCGTGTACCTGTTGAAGCACGGCACGCGCTCCGTGACGGCCGAAGTCAATCACGCGCTCGTGCTGAATCAGATCGGCAACGTTCAAGTCTCGACGGCGCGACCGCTCGTGTTCGATCGCTACGGCGAGAACCGCGCCACCGGCAGCTTCATCCTGATCGACCCAGCCACGCAATTCACCTGCGGCGCAGGGATGATCACCGATCCGCTTCGTGGCGCCGTCGAAGCCCAGGGCGCACCGCTCACCTTCGCGCAGCGAATCGCGCACATCGCCCGGCGCGCAGGATCGGATGAAGAGGCCGCCGAGGCCGTTCGTCAAGCGCTCGAGGAGATGCTCACGTGAGCTCCGCTCAACTCCCAACGTCCAACTCCCAACTCCCAATCGATGCACGTCGAGTCATCGAGCAGGCTTTGGCCGGGGCACAAACACCCTGCATCACGTCGAGCTTCCAGGCCGAGTGCGTGGTGCTCACACACCTGCTGCGCGAGGTGCGGCCGGATATCCCGGTGCTGTTCCTTGACACATTCCATCACTTCGCGCAGACGCTGGCGTACCGCGACGAACTGTCGGAGCGGTGGGGACTGAATCTGATCAACCTTCGCGCGAAGGCCCCGAGCGTCGGCTTGTGGCAGGCCGAGAGCACCGAGGCGTGCTGCAAGCGTCACAAGGTGGAACCGCTGTTCTCCGCACTCGAGGGCTACGACACGTGGTTCACCGCGTTGCGCCGCGATCAGTCGCCGTCACGCGCGAACCTGCAGGAAGTGGAGCCGTTCAAGCTCCCGGGGCGAATGATCTCGCGTGTGGCACCGCTTGCCGGCTGGACGGTGCGTGACGTGTGGGCGTACGCCAGGGCGCACGACATTCCGCTGTTGCCGCTCTATGAACTGGGCTACACGAGCATCGGCTGCGAGCCGTGCACGGAGCTGCCCTTCGATCCCGAAAACCCGCGCTCGGGCCGCTGGCAGGGCCAGAAGCTCGAATGCGGGATTCATATTCAGGCTAAGTAGACCCCCCCTTCAGCGCGCGCGTAGCTTCGAGAGCTCCGCGCTCATCTCCGAGAGCGCCTTCTGCATGGCTTCGATCTGCGCCTTGCTGGCAAGGCTTTCGATCCGCATCTTCGAGATCTCCGCCTGCGCCTGACGAATCGCTTCCTGCTTGAGACCGAGCTCCTCGGTCGCGCGGCGCAATTCCTTGAGGCTTTCAGCGATCTCCTGCGTCGCGCTCGTCATGAGCTCATGGATCGAGTCTGGGTCCAGGCCGAGTATGTCGACAGGTGGAGCCGGTGGCGCGGGTGGAGCCGGGAGGGCAGGTAACGCAACCTGTGCGCTCGGCGGCGATGGAGGCGCTGGCGGCGCAGGTGCAGCGGGCGCCAGTGTGGGCGGTGCCGTTGGTGCAGCAACAGCACCAGGATGTGGCGGCGTGGGTGGCTGCGGTGGTTGAGGCGCGGGTTCGGCCTCGCGCTGAGGTGTGCGCTGAACCTGACGTCGCGACGGAGGCTGCGGTGCAGGCTGCGGCGCGGGCTGGGCCTGAGGTTGAGCGATTGCAATCTGCAGCCTAAGCGTCTGCGGCGGACTCGCGTGCCCACTGTTCGATTGCAGCGAGGTGACCAGCTCACTCGCGTCAGCGACTGTGAGAGCCGGCATCACCACGATTGCCGTGACGACGGCCAGCGCTGCGGCGATCGTCCACATGGTCGATCGACGTTCCTTCATCGGCGATTCCCCGAGCAGCCGGCGGATCCGATCGAGCAGCCGGCCTCCAGATGCATTGAGCGAGAGCATGGGTTGGAGTCCTCTCAGTTCTTCGAGTTGAGCGAGGGCGGCCGCATACGCCACTCGATTGCCGCCCGCTTCGACCACCATGTCGTCGCAGCAGTGCTCGCGTTCGATTCGAATCTGCCGCGAGCACCACCAGACCGCCGGGTGGTAGAAGAGGAGCGTTTCGACCAGCGACTGCAGCACGTTGACGAGGTAATCGTGCCGGCGCACGTGAGCGAGCTCATGAGCGAGCACGGCGTCGAGGTACGCCGGATCCAGACCGGCAATAACACTCGCGGGAAGCAGGATGACTGGCCGCAGGCACCCCACGACGGTCGGCACGCGGACAAGAGTGGATTCGAATACCCGCACTGGCCTGTCGATGCCGAAGCGATACGCGAGCAACTTCACCCGGGCGACCACCGTTACGTCAACGGTTCGAGTCGCTCTCTTCAGCCGTTCGACGCCGGCATACGCCACAACCAGGCGCACCGACAGCAGGAGCACGCCTGCCAGCCAGACGATCACTGCAGACGGCAGCAGACGATCGAGGGGGACTGGCGGCACGACGTTGACGGAGGCCACCGCAACACCGGTCAGCGGGTCCCCGGCACGATCAGTCAGCACCGCGATGACGGGCACGATCAGCATCGACGCCAGGCTGAAACACGCCACGGCGTACCGCCCGGTGGGCCGCGCGCCAGCAAGCGCACGAAGGGCAAGCGCAGTAGCAATACCAATCACCGTGCCTTGCCAGACGAAATGAATGAGTGCCCAGCCGATCGATTGAATCAGCGGCGTGTCGAGCAGCGGATCAGTCACGGTTCTTCTCCTCGTGCTCTTTCAGGAGACGGCGAATCTCGCGAAGTTCCTGCGCGGAGGCTGGCTTGGCGGCAAGAGCCTGCATCACGAGCTGACTGGGCGACCCGCCAAAGGCGCGATCGACCAGGTCGCGAATCAGGTGCCGCTGCGTCTCTTCCTGCGCGACAGACGCCCGGTACGTATGAACGCGACCATCCTCTTCACGGATGGTCAGGCCCTTCTCTGTCATCAACTGGAGCAGCTTCAGCGTGGTTGTGTAGGCGAACTCACGATCCACGGAGAGCACGTCATGAACGTGCCTGACGGTGCTGGGGCCGCGTTCCCACAGGACGCGAAGGATGGAGATCTCGGCGTCGGTCGGGCGTGGAGTCGGGCGACGTGCCATGTTTTGGAGTCTCCTACGATTGATTTCGTAGTGTCAACGAAATTCTTCGTAGCGCATCACGGACGGCGCTGTCGAAGGCGCCGGTACAAAGAAAAACGACCCAGCCCCGCGAGGGACTGGGTCGTCTTTGGAGCCAGGTGAAATCGAGTGACTACGCTGTCGCCAGCGCGCGACGACGGCGCATGAACGCCAGCGCGGCGAGGCCAGGGACAACGAGCGTCAGGGCCGCGGGACCGGGCACCTGCAGGACCAACTGGTCCTGCGCCTGCGCACCGTTCATGTAAAACAGGTTCAGCACCTTCACATTCGACGCGCCTTTGAACCCGTTCTTGACGGCGTTATTGGCCATCGTGACGAAGGCATTCGAGTTCGGATTGCCCAACGAGATCTCGTTCTCGAAGTACCAGATCGCCGTCTGCAGCAGGTCGGCCATCGCGTTGGTGTGCGCGTAACCGGTGAGCGTGCCCCCGCGCATGTTGCTATACAGCCACTGCGTCTGCAGCGAAATCGGGTCGTTGCCGCCCGGGTCGTCGGCGTAATTCGTCACGCCGCCAACTTTGAACTGCTGATTGAAACCGATGTATTGCGTGCGCTGTAGACAGAACGTGACGAACGACTGCGAGCTCCCATTGACGAACATGTTGAACTCACCGCCACCGGTGGTGCCCGGTCCGTCGGTGATCGTCACGATATCGCCAACCGCAAGGGGCGCCGCCTCAGCACCAACGACGGGTGCCAGGAACAGCAACGGGAGAAGGACCAACAAACGAATCCGCATCAAGTGACCTCGTTCGCGTGGAGCGCGTTTCGTCGGTAGATACAACTCCCGCGCCACATTCAGCCGGTTCATTTTCCCGCCATTCAGGCTAGCACATCAACAAAAGGCTTTCAGCAGGGAGACATTTGTCGTAACGCCGTCGTTACGCGAAGCCTTCCGTGCCACCCCCAATCACGGGTTCCCTCCAGAGGGCCGAACCAGCGGCCAGAACCCGAAGAACACCGCGTGGTAGATGAGGAACGGGAACGTGACGCTGAGAAGCGCATTGGCCAGCCAGATCTCGCGCTCGTATCCGGGCGGGCCCGATGGCAGTGGTCCTGTGACCATCGGGATGAGCGAGATGTAAAGGTGCGCAAGAACCAGCCCCACAGCTGCGGCGGCGATCGTATTCATCACCCCTTTGAGGGGCTGAGTCATCCGCGCAAACAACGAGTTCTGAAGCATGTTGAGGACGATGATCGATCCGAAGATGAAGGGCACCGTCACCTCCGTCAGGAAGGCCATCGGATCTGCCCCTGCCCCATTGACGCCGACCGATATCGCGATCGCCGCACCGATCAACGCAATGGCGGTCCACACCACCCCCAGCACCGGCTGCTTCATGATCGCCGGCGACGATGTGAGCGGCCAGAGATCGAAGCACAGCACCAGGAACATCACGGCAAGCGCCGTCACGTAGAAGACGAGCGCCGACACGCCGTTGAACATCCCCTTCGGTGCCGACGGCAGGTACACCGGGGCGCCCTGCAGGAAGTCGTAGCTGAAGAAGATTCGAAAGACGACGTACGTCAGGACATACGCCGCAACGAGCGTGAGCAGCCCGCTGACGATCGGGTTCGAGCTCGCGCGAGTGAATGGCCAGCCGCCCATCATGATCGTCAGCCAGAACGTCGTGGGCACGACGATGACCGCGTAGTGTGACGGAATCGGTCCGGGCGGCGCGGCGCCCTCACCCACAAGAAGGTGGACCAGCGGCGTGATCACCAGCGTCGCCACCACAGTGACCAGCACCAGGACGATGCCCTTTGCCGGCTGACGCAATCGGCTCGCGAATCCCGGATTGCCGCCCCAGAGCACAACGGCGACGACCTGCATGGGAATGAGCCCGAGCATGACGAACGCAATCCATCCCGCGAACGTCCCGAAGTCGAAGAGCGAGATGAACGCCAGGCCGATCGCCATCACGATGGCGCTCGACAGCAGTCCAAGTGCGGGTTGAGTCACTGAGCCTCCTCGGTGAAGCGTGCGCACTACATTGAGTGATGTTGCGGGAAGCCGGGCCCCTGTGCGGGACCCGGCTGATTGCGTGGGGAGTATAAAGCCTTCGCGTTCTTCGTGGACTTCGCGTTCTTCGTGAACGTCGTCTCAGTTGCCTTTGAGTTCCTCGAAGATCACCCCGAAGTTCCCGCCCGGGCCGCCGCGGCCGCCGGCCAGGTTGTAGTCCTTGAACTTGTCGGGCAGCTTCAAATCCATCATCGCCTGCTCGGGCGTCTTGCCAGCCTTCAGCGATGCGCGCGCGTGCTCGAGGAACAACCGGTTGAACTCACCGTAGTCCACCAGGTCCTGGAATTTCATCGTTACGGGCGAATGCCCATTGATGACGACGTCGACGTTCCTGATGCCCTTCGCAGCTTTCGCGATCGTTTCGGGATACGCGATGCCGCTGCCGCCGTTGTTGCGATCGATGAGCGGCTGCCCTTTGTTGGCAAACGCATCACCGGCGTGCACGACGCGGTCGTTGCGGAAGACGACGAACGTGTCGCCGTTCGTGTGGGCAGGACCGAAGTAGTACAGGTCGATGGCGTCCTTACCACTGAGCAACGTCATCTTGTCCTTGTAGGTCCGATCGGCAAGGCCATGCTTGTTGGCTGCCTCCTGGAACGCCGGCATCTTCTGCATGTTTGCAGCGGTGTTTTCCTGCGTGACGATCTCCACGCTCGCCGGAAAGAAGATGTTGCTGCCATTGTGATCGCCGTGGGTGTGCGTATTGATGATGTGGGTGATCGGCTTGTCGGTGATGGTCTTTACCTGATCGAGGATGGCCTGGCCATTGTTAGGGTTCTTCGTATCGACCAGCACGACACCCTTTTCAGCGACGTAGACAGCCGTGTTTCCACCGTTGCCAAAGATGAAATACAGGTTGTCGGCAACCTTTTCGATGCTCTTGATGCCTCCGGCGCCGCCACCACCCTGCCGGCCCGGTGCAGGTGCAGCTGGTGCCTGCAGCGCCGCCAGATTCGCTCCGGCCGCCACCACAGCACCCGTGATCACGATGATGCCGAGCACATACGTGCGTCTCATAGCGTCCCCTCTATGAAAGACTCTCGATAACTCCCAACTCCCAAACTCCAACTCCCAAGCGACCTGGCGAATTGTATCGTGCCCCGCCCGGATGTAGCCGCGGGTCTTCAGGCCCGCCGACCTACCGTCCGGATCCAACCAGACCGAAGTTCTTCTTCAGCCCTTGCCAGTGCATGTAGTAGTCGCGCTCGAGCAGATCCGACTCGAGCGCGAAGCGCGTCGGGCGAATCGGCAACTGCGTCTCGAACAGAAACACGAGCGTGTCGTCGAGAAACTGTGGCTTGAGCTCCGCCGTCCGTCCACGTTCGTACGCTTCGGCGTCAGGACCGTGACCCGACATGCAGTTGTGGAGGCTCGCGCTGCCGGGACCGAAGTCATCACCCTTGCCGATGTACTTCCCTGCGATCAGTCCAAGGAACTCGCTCGCGACGTTTCTGTGGAACGGCGGTGGACGGAACGTATGTTCGGCCACGGTCCATCGCGGAGGGAAACATCCAAACTCCATATTCGATGTACCTGGCACCGACGTCGGCGACGCCAGCACACAGTAGATCGACGGATCCGGATGATCGAAGGTCACGGTGTTGATGCACTGAAACTTGTAGAGGTCGTACCTGAACGGCAGGTAGTTGCCGCGCCAGGCGACGATGTCGAGCGGTGAGTGATCGATGTCAGCTTCCCACATCCCGCCACCGAACTTCGCGACGAGACGGAAGTCACCTTCACGATCTTCGAAACCCGCAACGGGTGCCTGGAAGTCACGAGCGTTCGCGAGACCGAAGGTCCCGATCGGGCCAAGGTCCGGCAGCCGCAGATGCTGCCCGTAGTTCTCGCAGATGAAACCGCGCGCCGGCCCATCCGGAAGCTCGACACGAAACTTGATGCCACGCGGGATCAGCACGACATGCCCGGGTGGCGCATCGAGGATCCCGAATTCTGTGTGCAAGACGATCGAGCCCGATTGCGGGACGATCAGAAGTTCTCCGTCAGCGTTATAGAAAAACCGATCCCGCATGGAAAGATTGGCCGCGTACAGGTGAATTGCCGCACCTGACTGAGCCGCTGGATCGCCGTTACCGCCGAGCGTGACGATGCCATCCACGAAATCAGTCGGATCTTTAGGAATCGGCAGCGGTCTCCAGCGGAGCTGGTTCGGCGTTGGCGGAACTTCGTTGAACGGTCCACTGCGAATCAGCCGCAGATCGCGCGGCTTGAACGGCTTGTGCATCGCCGATGGCCTGATGCGATAGGTCCACGTGGAGCGGCTCACACCGCGTGGCGCGGTGAACGCCGTCCCGTTCAATTCCTCGATGTACAGGCCCAATGGCGGCTTCTGCGGCGTGTTCTGATCCCGCGGCAATGCGCCGGCGATCGCCTCGGATGCGAACTCATTTCCGAAGCCCGACAGATAGTTGTGCTCGTGAACTGATGGAGAGCTCGGTCCCGTGGATGACATGGCGAACCGTAGGCTATCCCCGCTACTGTGCAAGGTCAACACAAGGCGGCGCGCCGCTTGCTACGTTCCGGATTGGCGACGCGATTTCCGGAATAACCGCGCGAAATACAGCACGGAAGGTAGCGGGAAGCTAAGAAAAAAGTCCGTCGCCGTGGAGACTGTTCAGGTGGTTTCGGAGAGCCGACGCGATGGTCAGTGTTGACCGCCCCGTAGTTCGGATGTTTACCCAGAGCCGCATCACGGTTCGCTGGGAGACGCGAATTGCCGAGGGTCGCGGGCTCGAGTTGAAAGTGTTTGGACCTGGCGCGCTCAGACGGTCGTATTCATTTGTGGATGCGCTCGCTCTCGTCGAATACCAGGTTCAATTCGAGAAGCAACTGCTCTCGAACGGGTACGGGTTGCTTTCGCAGAGTGAACGGCGCACGGGCTACGACCGACGCCGGCAACCGCGTGTAGCAGAAGACAGGCGCAAACAGTGACGACTGAAGGACCCGGGATGCTCCACATCGTCGCCAAGAACGATTCACCGGTGCAGCGTGTCGCTGTCGCGAGACGTCACATCGAAACGGCGATCGCACACATAAACGATGTGGCGCAGACGCGCGTCCTCGAGGCCCGCGGCACATCAGGCGTCGATGAACTTCGGCTGATCGTCCGTGCGCTCGCCGACATCCGCGAAGCGCTCCGCAGTTGCGAGTGGTCGGCGCCCGCCGAGGCAGTCCCGGCCGACGAGGCAGAAACCGTCGCCGTCCGCGTCGAGTAGACACCTTCACGCCGCACCGTCGAACATCGCACCCTCGAAACCTCGCACCCTCGAACCCCGCACCGTCGCTTCGGACCTTCGCACCGTCGTCCCCTCGCACCTTCGCACCGCACACCCGTCTTCGATCTACACTTTGCCCCATGCGCAAAGTGGCTCTTTCATTCCCCTTCATCCTGATCGCCCTTGCCGTCTGGACCATCACAGGCGGTGCCGCGGACGCCGATCGCGATTGGCCCGCGTACGCCGGCGACAAAGGCAGCACGAAATACTCGCCTCTCGATCAGATCAACACGAAGACGATTAAGAACCTGCGTGTCGCGTGGACACGTTCCGGTTTGCCGGAGGAACTGCGTGCAACGTTCCCCGATGCGCAGGCAGCAGCGAACTACCAGCACACGCCTCTCGTCGTGGGCGGCGTGATGTATGTCAGCTCCGCCGTCGGTGCCGTCGTCGCGCTCGATCCCACGACCGGCAAGACGCTGTGGTACGACACGCTTCCGCTCCGTCCGGATGGACAGGGTCCCGCGCGCGGCGGCGCTACACGCGGCCTCGCCTACTGGACCGATGGACGCGATGCGCGCATCGTGACCAACGTCGGCGCGAATCTCGTCGCGATCAACGCGAAGACTGGAAAGCGCTACCCCGACTTCGGCGAGAACGGTCAGGTCGATCTCACGAAAGGTTTCGAGCGTCCGATCACCGGCTGGCGCTGGAGCAGCGGCCCGATCGTCGTCAAGGACGTCGTCGTTGTGGCCGGCGTACCTTCGCCCGCGACCGACATCCTCAACGAACGCGCGCGCGCGCCGAAGGAGATGCCACCAGACGATGTGCGTGGCTATGACGTGCGAACGGGCAAGCTGTTATGGACATTCCACGTGGTGCCGCGCAAGGGTGAGCCTGGAAACGATACGTGGCTCAACGACTCGTGGACATACTCGGGCAACAGTGGCGCTTGGTCGCTGTTGAGCGCTGACGAGGATCTCGGCTACGTCTACCTGCCCTTCGAAGAAGCCACGGGCGACTACTACGGCGGCACGCGACCCGGCAACAACCTCTATGCGGAATCGATCGTCTGCCTCGACGCGCGCACCGGCACACGCGTGTGGCACTTCCAGACCATTCATCACGGTCTGTGGGACTACGACCTGCCTGCCGCTCCTGTGCTCGGCGACATCACCGTCAACGGACGACGGATCAAGGCCGTCGCACAGGTGTCGAAGCAGGCCTTCGTGTATGTGTTCGATCGGGTGACCGGTCAGCCGGTGTGGCCGATCGAAGAGAAGCCGGCGCCGAAAGGCGACGTGCCCGGCGAGTGGTATTCACCGACGCAACCAATCCCGTCCAAGCCGCCCGCTTTCGATCAACAGGGCGTCTCCGACAACGATCTGATCGACTTCACCCCGGAGCTGAAAGCCGAAGCGAAGAAGATCGTCAGCGAGTACAAGACCGGGCCGATCTACACACCGCCGGTACTGCTCGGCAGCGCCGATGGTCCGAAGGGACTGTTGCTCGTGCCAGGAACGAACGGTGGCGCAGACTGGGGTGGCGCTGCGTTCGATCCCGAGTCCGGCATGTTGTACGTGCCGTCCGCACACATGCCCACGGTCATCGCATTGGGCAAGTCGCAGCATCCGGAATCGACGCTCCCCTACGTAAAGCAACAGTCGCCGTGGCCGTTCGGTCCTCAGGGCCTGCCCGATCCGTTCAAGCCGCCGTACTCGCGTCTCGTTGCGATCGACTTGAACAAAGGTGACATTGCGTGGTCGGTCGCCAACGGTGACGGACTCCGCAACCATCCGGCGTTCAAGGGGCTCAACCTGCCACCACTCGGAACGCCCGGCCGTCTCGCCGCGCTCGTCACCAAGAGCTTTGTGTTCATGGGCGAAGGAAGCGACAGCGGTGTGGGACTGCCGCCAGGTGGTCCGTGGGGCGGCAAGAAATTCCGCGCCTTCGACAAGAAGACCGGCGCGATCGTCTGGGAGATGGAATTGCCCGCAGGCGTCAGCAATGCGCCGATGACCTACATGGCCAAGGGCAAGCAGTACATCGTCGTCGGGATCTCAGGACGGCAGTATCCAGGCGAGCTCGTCGCGCTGGCACTGCCCTGACGTAAGGGGTCAGACCCCTTCACATGTTTTCCCGGAGAGGTAGCGGCCGGTCTTCAGACCCGCCGTCGATCGGTCGGTCCATCGCTCGTTCGTTACACGCTCGTCCGGCGTCCGCTCCGCATGGCGGGAAATTGCTCTCCGCTCGTACTCTTCGCTCGCGCCGCGAGTAGTACGCGACTCCGACGCCTGTCATCGCGGCATGCACCGTCAGACTCGATTCCATCAGACGGATCGCGCGGAACGGACTCGCGGCGATGAATCACTGCGATCAATTTCCAGCTATCTGTAACGCCGTGCTCCGAACGGACGCCGGCCAAGCATGTAACGATCGCGCGCTTCATGTCGAAGCTACGAGCCGTGTCTCGAATAGCCTCTCTCCGCGCGGAGCGCAGCATGTGAGAACGGGCTAGGCACCGTCTTCGCCAGCAGCCGACCGCTGACTTCAGTGATTTGTTCGTTCGACATACCTGTCAGCGTCAAGGCGCGGCCGTCGAACATCTGCGCTAAACGCCGACGATCGGCTTGATCTAACTCGCCAGCTTCGTGCCTTCGTACGTGCCACATCGCGAGATCGGCGGCTTGTAGCGGAACGTGTTCTTTGTCGCCCGGAATCACTTCACCGACCAGACTCAACAGGTCCAACCGACTATTCGCCTTGAGCCAATTCCGAAGCTGGTCCAAGAAGCCAGGTATGTAGTGACTTACGCGCTCCTTGC
>Ga0310810_10002140_pt1 | contig 21022 bp, 15 predicted proteins | sample NCmetagenome_FD_207641 | JGI IMG/M metagenome (GOLD analysis project Ga0310810, IMG submission 207641) | Soil microbial communities from experimental microcosm in Duke University, North Carolina, United States - NC | ecosystem: Engineered > Artificial ecosystem > Soil microcosm > Unclassified ...
CCGCGGTTGACCGTCTTCGCGCGCAGGTGGACGAGCGCCCCCGCGGGCTTCATCACGAAGCTCGCGACGAGGTCGCTCGAGATGGCGGTGAGCGGGTCGGCCCCGAAGAAGAACACGAGCATCGGGGTCATCAATGCCCCACCGCCCATGCCGGTGAGCCCGACGACGACGCCGACGAGGAGGCCGCCGAGCGCGAGCGGCAGGTCGAAGGTCATGCCGGGACGGGGAGCACGGGGCGATGATACCTTCGGCCCTCCGTCGAACGAGGTCCGAGAGAGGCCCCTTGAAGTCCCACGTCCTGAGCAACCTGCGCGCGCTCGAGGCCGAGAGCATCTTCATCTTCCGCGAGGTCGCCGCGGAGATGGCCCGGCCGTGCCTCCTCTTCTCGGGCGGCAAGGACTCCACGGTCATGCTCGCGATCGCGCGAAAGGCGTTCGCCCCGGCCCCGCTCCCGTTCCCGATCATGCACGTCGACACGGGCCTGAACTTCCCGGAGGTCCTCGCCTACCGCGACCGGTGGGTGAAGGAGCTGGGGCTCAAGCTGATCGTGGCCTCCGTGCCGGATGCCATCGAGCGAGGCATCGTCCAGGAGGAGCCGAACGGCTCCCGTAACCGCATCCAGACGCCCGTCCTGCTCGAGGCGGTCGAGCAGAACGGCTTCGACTGCCTGTTCGGCGGGGCGCGCCGCGACGAGGAGAAGGCGCGCGCGAAGGAGCGCGTGTTCTCGTTCCGCGACGAGTTCGGCCAGTGGGATCCGAAGAACCAGCGGCCGGAGCTGTGGAGCCTGTACAACGGGCGCGTCCACCAGGGCCAGAGCATCCGCGTCTTCCCGTTGTCGAACTGGACGGAGCTCGACATCTGGACGTACATCGCGGCCGAGAAGGTCGACATCGCGCCGCTGTACTTCGCCGAGGAGCGCGAGGTCATCACGCGCGACGGGATGCTGTACATGGTCAACGAGTTCACGCCCAGGAAGGACGGCGAGAAGTCCGAGCGCAGGAAGGTCCGCTACCGGACGATCGGTGACGCCAACCTGACCGCGGCGGTCGAGTCGGACGCGGACACGCTCGAGGCGATCGTCACCGAGATCGCCGCGGCCCGGATCACCGAGCGCGGCGCCACGCGCGGAGACGACCGCGTCAGCGAGACGTCCATGGAAGACCGCAAGCGCGAGGGCTACTTCTAGTGGCTGCCCAGATGGCGCCGCAATTGCGCGAGACCGACCTGCTGCGTCTCGCGACGGCGGGCTCGGTCGACGACGGCAAGTCCACCCTGATCGGGCGGCTGCTGTTCGATTCGAAGACGCTGTTCATCGACCAGCTCGCGGCGGTCGAGCGCGTCTCCCGCGAGCGCGGGCACGACTTCACCGACCTGGCGCTGCTGACGGACGGGCTGCGGGCCGAGCGCGAGCAGGGGATCACCATCGACGTGGCGTATCGCTTCTTTGCCACGCCCCGGCGGCGGTTCATCATCGCTGACACCCCGGGCCACATCCAGTACACGCGGAACATGGTCACGGGCGCCTCGACCGCCGACGTCGCGGTGCTGCTCCTCGACGCCCGGCGCGGGATCACCGAGCAAAGCCGGCGCCACGCCTTCATCGCGTCGCTGCTTGGCGTGCCCCACATCGTCCTGTGCGTCAACAAGATGGACCTCGTCGACTGGTCGGAGGACGCGTTCGAGGCGATCCGCGACGAGTTCGTGGACTTCGCCACGCGACTCCGGCTTCGTGACCTCTCGTTCATCCCGATCTCGGCGCTCCATGGCGACAACGTCGTGACGGCCTCGAAGAACATGCCCTGGTACGACGGGCTGCCCCTGCTTCGCCACCTCGAGCGCCTGTACGTCGCCTCGGACCGCAACCTCGTCGACGTGCGCTTCCCGATCCAGTACGTCATCCGGCCGCAGTCGAAGACCGTGATCGACTATCGGGGCTACTCCGGGACCGTGGCCTCGGGCGTGCTCAAGGCGGGCGATCAGGTCACCGTCCTGCCGAGCGGCCTCGAGACGACGATCGAGCGGATCGAGACCGCGGACGGGCTGGTCGAGGAGGCCTTCCCGCCGATGGCCGTCACGGTCACCCTCGCCGATCACCTCGACATCAGCCGCGGCGACATGCTCTGCCGCCCGCACAACATGCCGACGGTCGCGCAGGAGATCGACGCCCAGGTGTGCTGGATGGACGAGTCCGCGCCGATGGCCAAGGGCGGCAAGTACGCGATCAAGCACACGACCCGCTGGGCGCGTGCGCTGGTCCGAGAGATCGCCTACCGGATCGACGTCAACACGCTCCACCGCGTGGAGGGCGTCGACCAGCTGGCCCTGAACGAGATCGGGCGCGTCCAGCTGCGGACCACGCAGCCGCTCTTCGTCGACACCTACCAGGACAACCGTCAGACCGGCTCGTTCATCCTCGTCGACGAGCGCACGAACAAGACCGTCGGCGCAGGCGTCATCGGCAGGGCAACGATCGCCGGGTAGTTGACCGCGCGCTCCGGCTGATCGCTTGATCTGATCCACGAGACGGCCCTACAGTAGTGTTGTGGCAACAGTGTTGCCGAACAGGCAACGCGACCAGTCTCGTTCTCGCCCGGTGGCTGCGGTCAGGCATGCCATGGCTGTTCTCCGCGCTTTCTCCGGACCCGAGCCGTCGCTCTCCGTAACCTCGATCTCGGCACGCGTCGGCCTGCACAAGAGCACCGTGTCCCGGCTCCTGGCGACGCTCGAGACCGGTGGCCTCGTCGCGAATGACGCGGAGACCGGCCGCTACCGGCTCGGTCCAGGTCTGGTCGAGCTGGCAGGGCCACTGCTCACGTCGCTCGACGTTCGTGACGTCGCACGGCCGGTGATGGCAGATCTCGCCGCGCAGACAGGCGCCTCGGCGAGCTTGGCGGTGTGGACCGGGAGGGCGGCGGTGAACGTCGAGCAGGTCCTGGCTCCGGGCGTCGTGTCGCACCTCGCCCCGGTCGGCCGCGTCAGCCCCGGCCATGCGACCGCCAACGGCAAAGTCTTTCTCGCGTGGCTCTCGGAGGGGGAGCTCGAAGCCTATCTCGCGCGGCCGCTTGAACCCTTCACGAGCAACACCATCACAGATCCGGAGACATTTCGGGCGGCCCTCGCCAGGGTCCGGACCGACGGGTACGCGGTCAACGATGGGGAACTCGATATGTCGCTCCTGGGTGTGGCAGGTCCGGTGTTTGATGCGGCCGATCGGGTCGTCGCAGCCGTTGGGGTCACGACAGGCCGGCTCGGCCGGGCGCGTGCGCGCGTCGGCGAGATCGCGCTCTTGACGACTGCGGTCCTCGAGGCTGCGGTCCGCATCTCCCGCGGCCTCGGCCGACCGTGACTAATTCCGGGGGGCCGCATCGAGACGGCGCGCAACGGTCTCCGAGCCCCGTCGTGGCTGGGTCGGATATCGGTGGCACGTTCACGGACGTCACGGTCCTGGACGGCGACCGGCTGACGATCCGGAAGGTTCCGTCGACGCCGCCCACGTTCGACGTCGGGGCGAGCGAGGGAATGGACCGCGCGATCCGGGAGGCCGGCGTGGCGCCGGAGCGGGTCGAGGCGATGCTCCACGCGACCACAGTTGCGACGAACGCCATTCTGGAAGGTCGCGGCGCTCGGACTGGCCTGCTCACGACCGATGGTTTCCGCGATGTCCTCGAGCTGCGACGGGCCCGCTCGCCCGAGCTGTACGACCTTTTCTACCGGCCGCCGCTGCCCCTCGTCGAGCGCCGCCTCCGCCGTGGCGTCTCGGAGCGGATCGGCCCGCGCGGCGAAGTCCTGACGCCCATCGATTCCGCCTCGGTGGAGAGGGCGGTCGCCGAGCTTGCGCGGGCCGAGGTCGAGGCTGTCGCCATCTGCTTCCTGCACGCCTATCGGAACGGCGCACACGAGCGGCTGGCTGCCCAGCTGACACGGGCCGGCATGCCGTTCGCGTTCATCACCACCTCGTCCGAGGTCCTGCCGGAGATCGGCGAATACGAGCGAACCAGCACGACCGTGATCAATGCCTACCTTGGGCCGATCGTCGCCGCGTACCTGGCACGCATGCGGACGAACCTCGAAGCGAAGGGTCACCGCGCACCCATCTTCGTCATGCAGTCGAACGGCGCGCTGATGGACCTGGAGGTGGCGGCCCGCCAGCCGGCTCGGATGGTGGAGTCTGGACCGGCCGCCGGGGTGATCGGCGCAATGACGCTTGCGGTGGAGCAGGGGGTCGGCGATGCAATCACATTCGACATGGGGGGCACGACGACAAAGGCCGGCCTCATCGAGGACGGCCGGCCTCTCCTGACGGCCGACTATGAGGTCGGGGCCGGCCTGTCGTCGACGACAGGCCACGGCTCCGGCCGCGGTCATGCACTCCGCCTTCCCGTCCTCGACATCGCCGAGGTGGGGGCGGGTGGTGGCTCCCTCGTGCAGGTCGACGACATCGGCCGGCTGACCGTGGGGCCACGCAGCGCCGGCGCGGACCCGGGCCCCGCCTGCTACGGGCTGGGCGGTCGTGACCCGACCCTCACCGATGCCCTCGTCGTCCTCGGCTGGATCAACCCCGACATCCTTGCCGGTGGGCTCGTCGAGCTTCACGCGGATCGAGCCCGAAGCGCGATCGGCGAACGTGTCGCCGCGCGACTCGGCCTGACCGTCGAGGCCGCGGCCGAGGGCGCACTGCGTGTCGCCCTCGCAGAGACGGCTCGGGCGGTCAAGCACGTGACGACGTTCCGTGGTCGCCGGCCGAACGATTTCGCTCTCATCGCCTACGGCGGTAACGGACCGGTGATCGGGGCGGCCCTCGCCGACGAGCTGGGTATCGAGCGCGTGATCGTGCCGCCGGGGGCCGGCGTGTTCTCGTCCTTCGGGCTCCTCCAGGCCGAGGAGGCACATCATTTCGGCCGGCCAGCCGTCGGTGCGGCAGCCGCGAGCGTCGGTCTTCTCGATGCGGCCTTCCGGGAGCTGGAAGCAGACGCGGCCGCATTTGCGCGGGTCCGAGGTGGCGGCACGGGGTGGACGAGGCAGCGGATGGTCGACATGCGGTACCGGGACCAACGTGCGGTCATCCAGGTTGCGGTCGGCGACGTGGCGACCGATCGACCCTGGATCGATTCAGTCAGGGCAACGTTCGCCGCCGAACACGAGCGGACGTTCGGCTATCGAGCCGCGGATGAGGACATCGAGCTGGTGAACCTGCGCCTGGTTGTCTCGCGCCAGCGCTCCACCACGCGTACCGCTCGGATCGCGCCAGCTCCGGCGCCAGGGCCTCGCGCAACGCAGCGACGCCTGCGTTTCGGGTCGCTTGGCTGGCAGGACGTGCCGGTCGTGAGTCGGTCAGCGATCGGACGGGGCCGTCCAGGTCCGCTCGTGATCGACGAGTACGACGCCACGATCGTCGTCCCGCCACGCTGGCTATCGCGACTCGACCCGCACGGCAATCTCGTGCTCGGCAAGCGTGCGTCTTGATCTGATGAACGGCTCATTCGACATCGTCATCGCCGGCGGTTTGGTAGCCGATGGCTCGGGGGACACGCCGCGGCCACGGGATGTCGGGATCGCGGGCGCGCGGATCGCGGCGGTGGACGACCTGGCCGGGGCGTCACGGGAATCGACGATCGATGCAACCGGCGCGGTCGTGGCCCCCGGATTTATCGACGTCCACAGTCATTCGGACATCGCGCTGCTTGCGGATCCGAGGGCAGAGAGTGGGCTTCTCCAGGGCGTCACGACCGAGGTTGTCGGGAATTGCGGGCACGGGCCTTCACCGATGGCCGACACGCGGGCCTTCCGGGCCAATCTGTATGGCGCGCTGCCTGACCTCGCGCTCGACTGGCGCGACCTTGTCGGCTACCTCGATCGCCTGGAGAAGGCCGTCCCGGCCGTCAACGTCGCGACGCTCGTTCCGAACGGGAACCTGCGCCTGGCGGTCATGGGGACGGATCAGCGAGCTGCAACCCTGGCCGAGCGTCGAGCCATGGCCAGGCTACTCGCCCGCGATCTCGAGGCTGGAGCGATTGGTCTGTCCACCGGCCTCGAGTACCCGCTCGAGGCCGCGACGACGCAGGACGATCTGGATGCGCTCGGCGCCGTCGTCGCCCAGCACGACGGCTTCCATGCGTGTCACACCCGCGATCGGGGCGAAGGCGTGGTCAGGGCGACCGAGGAAGCCCTCGCCATCGGCCGCAGGACCGGAGTGCGGACGCAGATCGCCCATGCCCTTCCGCGGGTTGAGGCGTCCCACGGAACGCTCGAGCGGCTGATGGCCGTGCTCGATCGTGCCCGGGAGGAGGTCGACCTCGGGTGGGATATGCACACCAGGACCTTCGCTGCCGCCGCGCTGGGCTCCGTGCTCCCGCCGGAGGCGCTGACCGCCGGATCGCCGGACGCGATCGCCGCCGCGGGTCGAGCGGCGATCGCGCGAGGTGAGGGCCTCCTGGCCAGCTTTGCGAGGTGTGGCTGGGATCGCGTGACCCTTGCCGGGATGTCCGGCCCGCCCGGCGGGGATTCCGGCCCGGAGGGCGGGAATGGCCGGACCCTCGCGGAGCAGGCCGGCGCGCGCGGGATCGACCCGATCGAGCTCCTGGCCCGGGTATGGACCGGGGCGGGACCGGGCCGCGGCCGGCTGATGGTTCATGCCCAGACCTACGACGAGGACGGGATCGCCAGGATGATCGCCGCGCCTGGCGGGATGCCGGCGTCAGATTCGGTCGCCCAGTCGCGCGGCGGCCCGTATCCAGGGGTCGTCCTGTTCGGCGCCTTCTCGTGGGCCGCCTGGACGTTGCGCCGCCTCGTCCGCGAGCGTCGAGATCTCGAGCTCGGAGAAGCCGTCGCGAGGCTTTCCGCGCGACCCGCTGGACGGGCCGGACTGGCCGATCGCGGCAATCTCGTATCCGGCGCGGCGGCAGACGTCGTCGTCTTCGACCCGGAATCCATCGCCGAGCGGGCGACGCCGGAGCGGCCCCTGGAACCGGCCGTCGGCGTTCGACACGTGCTTGTCAACGGCCGAGTCGCGGTCGCCGATGGCCGGATCACGAACGTCCGGGCCGGTGAGGTCATCCGCGGAGGAAGGACTGGGTGAGGGTCCGGCAAGATCCCGTGCTGCTCGAGCTCGTTCGCTACGGCCTTGACGCGGTCGTCGACGAGATGGCAGTCGTCGTTGCCCGGACCTCGCGCTCGGCCACGATCCGCGATGCGCTCGACTACTCCACGGCCCTGTGCGCTCCAGATGGGGAGGTCATCGCCCAGGGAGTCGGAATCACGCTCCACCTGGGCTCCTTCGGTGCCGCGGTCGATGCGGTGCGGGCGCGTTATGGGAATGAGCTGCGGCGGGGTGACGTGTTCATCCTGAACGATCCGTATCTTGCGGGCGGTATCCACCTGCCGGACATCTACGTCATCAAGCCGATCTTTGCCGGGGCGTCGCTCAGCGGCTTCGCGGCGGTCGTCGCTCATCACTCCGACATCGGCGGAGCGGTCGCCGGCAGCAACTCGACGAATACCACCGAGATCTACCAGGAGGGCCTGCGGCTCCCCTGCCTGCGGCTCCACGACGCGGGCCGGCCCAACACGACGCTCCTCGAGCTGTTACGTGCAAACGTCCGGGTGCCCGCGGACGTCGAAGCAGACGTGTCTGCCCAGGTGGCAGCGGTCGAGGCGGGCGCCGCGTCCTATCGGGCACTGATGCGTCGCTACGGGCGGACTCGGCTTGCCGCGGCGGTAGCCGGCGTTCTCGACCAGACTGAGGCCACGGCGAGGCTCGGCATCGCCGAGCTCGGGAATGGAACGCATCGGTTCACGACCCGGATCGACGGCGTCGGCCGGCCGGCGCGGCCGGTCCGCATACAGCTCGCCCTCGAGATCCGTGACGGTGCGGTCATCGCCGACTTCGACGGCAGCTCTGGGGCGGTGGCCGCCGGCATCAACTGCCCGCTGCCTTTCACGCGTTCCGCCGTCTATGCGGCGATCCGGCTCGTCATCAACCGTGACATGGCCGCCAATGGTGGATTCTTCCGCCCGATCAACGTGGTCGCGCCGGTTGGGAGCGTCGTCAACCCGGTCGCTCCGGCCGCCTGTGGGGCACGCGGGATCACCGGGTTTCGCGTCATGGAAGCGGTCTTCGGCGCGCTCGGACGCGCAGCGCCCGAGCGTGTGCCGGCAGACGGCGAGGGCGGCAACACCCTCATCTCCATCGGCGGGGTCGGCGACGATGGTCGCCCGTTCATCTACACGGAACTGTTCGCGGGCGCCCGCGGCGGGTCGGCCCGTGGCGATGGCCCGGCCGGTGTCCCGCACCCCGGGTCGAACAACGCCAACATGCCGGTCGAGGTCGCCGAGGCGCGCTATCCGATACGTTTCCGCGAGTACGGCTTGGTTCCCGACAGTGGCGGCGCCGGTCGGCATCGGGGCGCGATGGCACAGGTTCGGGAGTTCGAGTACCTCGGCCCACCCAGCGTCGTGCAGATCCGGTCGGACAAGCGTCGGTTCCCGCCGTACGGCCTGGCGGGCGGAAGCTCTGGCAGCCCGTCGATCAGCATGCTGAACCCGGGCACGCCCCGGGCCCGCATCCTGCCGGCGATGGGGCCGAACCCCATCGGTTCGGGCGATGTATTCCGGCACGTGATCGCTGGGGGCGGTGGCTGGGGATCGCCTGCCGACCGTCCGGCTGAGGAGGTGCTTGCCGACGTGGAGGCCGAGCTCGTGTCTCCCGAGGCAGCCCGCGCGATCTACGCCATCGAGCTCGACGATCCTCGCGACCCAGCCCCGTAACGCTCGAGGGCAACGGTCAGCACGCCGAACTGGTCGGTGAGCATGCCCTCGTAGCCACACGGCGTTCCGTCCCAGGTCCGCAGATCGACGCCTGATGTGCAGCCGCCGAAGGCGGAGCCGTCGGCGAGCGCCGCAAAGATCCCATCGAGCACCCTGTCCGCCTCGGCGACCTTTCCGACTCGCCGGAGAGCAGCGAGGAAATGCCGCGCCCCAGCCAGGGAAGCGGCGCCGTTCGTGTTGAAGCCATGGGGCATCACGAAGCCCCACGGCATGCCCTCGAAGCGCTCGATCATGTCGCCCCGCGCGATGGAGCGAACGTTCAGCGGCAGGCCGAGGTGAAAGTCATCGAATCCGCCGTCGACGAGCTCGGTCCACAGCCGATCGATCGCCGTCCATGCGAGGTCGTCCGGAACCAGACCGGCGTTGACGGCAGCGCCGTTCACCCACAGAAACCCGGCATCATGCAGCTCGCCGTCGACGCTCCGCCAGCCGGCAACCCAGCCGTTCGCATCGTTCCAGAACGCGGGCATGTAGGCGGCGCCGAGTCGGTTGGCCCAGGATCCGAGGTCGCCGCGGACGCTCGCCCACCTCTCGCCGGGCAGGCAGGCCTGCAGACGCGTCAGGGCGTCGAACAGGATGGCGTTGGCGTAGGCGTCCTTCCAACCGAATGACACGTTGTCACAGAGATTCGTGCTCCACTCGCCGCTGCCGGTGACGCCCCTGCGGAGGGTGCTCTCGATGAGCCCATCGTCGTCGACGTCGAGCGCCGCCGCTCGCCGCATGAGGCCCCGGATGGCCTCGCCGCGAGCTTCGAGCCAGGCCTCGTCCGGCGCTGCGGCGATGCAATGGGCGATGCCGAGCAGGACAGCTGCGTCCGTGGCCACGTACTCCTCCTGGAGCAGGCCCGGATGGAACGACGTCCTTCCCGCACCGTATCCGGGAGCGCCATCCAGGTAGCGGTCCACCGTGTCGCGGACGAGATCGAGCGCGGTCGTCGTCGTGTTGATGCGGCCGATCGCGGCGGCCTCCGGTGCCCATGTCTCGAGCGACGCCGGGACGTGGATGGAAGCCCCGTTGTTCGACAGGGCCGTCGTGTCCAGGCGATAGGTCATCCCCGTCAGCCAGGCTCGACGAATGCCGGCTCGGACGGGGGCCGGAGCGTCGTCCACGAGCGCCGGGACGGGACCGTGCGTGACCGTCAGGCTGATCGAGCCGTCGGCGTCTCCGGCAGGCAGCTCGTGGTCACCGAGTTCGCCTGGGTGTTCGCCGAGCTTGATCTCGAGGGCGGAGGTCATGACGGGCCGGGCCGCTTCGAAGCGAACCCCGATGTCGCCGGTCGCCTCGATCGCAAGGCTGCCGTGGCCTGGGACGTGCAGCGTCGCCGGTGGGCGGCAGAGGCCCGTCTCGCCATGCCGCGTCGGCCGGCCCAGGAGCGCCGGCGGGCTGACCCGACAGTCGAGCCCCACGTGCCACACGCTTGACTCGACTGTTCGCAATGAGTGGTCGAGGTGCCGATGGGCGTCGAGCTGCAGACGATTGGCGTCGACGGTCCAGTGGAGCTCCAACGATCCGTCGAGGCCGGGCAGATCGATGCGGTAGGTGATCGTCGCGCCGCGAACCGTCACGTCGCCAGCCTGGAGGGCCGCGAACTGGCCGATGTGCGACAGGCCATCCGGCGTCACCAGCTGGGGTCCGAGGGCGAACTGGCCGAAGAGTGGCTCATTCGGGATCCAATCGCCGCCATCGCCCTCGTACAGGTTCGGATGGCGCAGCAGGTCAGTCGCCCGGTCCGGGAGCCCATCCGGTTCGAAGGCCAGGAACGACATGGCCGGGCGCCCGAGCCGGAACCCGACCTCGAGGGTCCGAGAGCGATAGCGGATCTCGCCGCCCACCCGCCTTGCCTCGAGCCCCGCCCGCAGCCCTGTCAGATCGACGCTGGCGGGAAGGGGCGATGCGGGCGGTCGCCGTGGCGCGGCGTCCGGTGCCGGAGCCTCGACGACAACGCCCCGGGAGACGAGGTTCCAGGATGGCCACCAGTCGTCGATCCAGCTGCGCCGCACCTCGACGAGGACGCCGCGACACGAGGTCAGGTCGGCGTCCAGCCAGGTGAGGCCGTCCTCGCCCGACCCCGGACCCGGGAGGTCTCGGGCCTCGAAGGCGAGGCCCCAGGCCGCTCCATCCCACGCGTGGATCCGCAGGTCGCGGATCCAGTCCGTCTCGTCGCGGCTCCCGCACTTGCGATAGGCGCGGGCGGGCTTGAGCCCCACGCGTGCGGTGCCGCCACCCGGCATGCCGGCGTGAACCACGTGAATGATGCGGCGCTCGGGTGCGCCAGCCTCACCGTCGGCCGGCGCCGTCCAGACCGCATGCGCTCGGGGCCGGCGAATCTCCACGCCCGGGAGGGTCACCGTCGGAGAGCGCCGGCCGTGATGCCCGAGATGAACTGGCGCTGCATGAACAGGAGGATGACGGCGACCGGCACGAGGGCGAGGATCGACGCGGCCATCATCTGACCGTACTCGAGGTGGAAGAGGCCGACGAGCAGGTTCAGGCCCAATGGATACGTGAGGTTGTCGCGGCCGGTGAGCACCACGAGCGGCCAGAGGAAGTCATTCCACGAATCGAGGAACAGAAAGATGCCGAGCGCCGCGATCCCCGGCACGGACATCGGCAGCGCCAGACTGCGCCAGATCCGGAATTCGCTGGCGCCATCGATGCGCGCCGATTCGAAGACCTCCCTCGGGAGCGAGAGCATGTACTGGCGCATGAACAGGATGCCGTAGGCACTCGCCGAGAACGGCACGATGAGCGCCCACAGCGTGTTGACCAGGCCGAACTGCACGACCAGCTCGAAGGCCGGAACGATCATTACCTGGAACGGCAGGGCGATCACCAGGAACAGCATCACGAGCAGCGGCCCATTGAGGCGGGTCCGGTACTGCGACAGCGACCAGCCGCCCAACGAGCACCACAGGATCCCCAGGCTGGTGTAGCCGACGGCGGCGAGGATGCTGTTCCTGAAGAACACTTCGAAGTGCTCGTCGGTGAAGATCGCGGTGTAGTTGTCGAGCGAGAACGTCTGCGGAATGGGCGACACGGGCAGCTGGAAGATCTCCGCCAGGGGCTTGAACGACCACGACAGCGCGACCCCGAATGGGATCAGCGCGAACAGGGCCAGGAGCGTCATGGCGACGTTCAGGGAAACCGTTCCGGCGAGGCGACGAGTGCGCAGCATCAGGTCTCGCTCCTGAGCGCGCGGACGGCCACGATACTGGCCAGGATCGCAGCAGCCACGCTGACCATCGCGAGGGCAGCGGCGTAGCCGAACCGGAACTGGCGGAAGGCAGCCTCCCAGATCATCATCGCGATCGTCAGGCCGCCCTGCCCTGGCCCGCCCGTCCCTTTGGTCATCACGTACGGCTCCGCGAAGAGTTGGACGCTGCCCAGGATCACGAGGACGACGACGACGAGGAGGATCGGCTTGGTCAGCGGAATGAGGACGTAGCGGACGACCTGCGCCGAGTTCGCCCCGTCCACGCGTGCGGCATCGATGATCTCCTTGTCGATGGTCTGCAGGCCGGCCAGGAAGTAGAGGGACTGGTAGCCGACGTACTTCCAGAGGATCACGAGGTAGATCGTCGGCAGGATGAGGGCCCCGGACGTGAGCCACGGCACGTCGATTCCGAGCTGGGTGTTGATGAACCCGTACTGCCGATCGAAGAAGACGTAGGCGATCATCGCCCCGATGACCGAACTGGCCGCAGCCGGCAGGAAGAACAGCAGGCGGAACACGCCGCGGGCACGAAGTCGCTGAGAGTTGAGGCCGAGTGCCAGTAGAAACGCGGATGGGATCGTGATGACGAGCCCGAGGATGGTGAAGACGACGGAGTTGCGGGCGGCGATGGGGAAGCGCGGGTCGCGGAGAAGTGCGGCGTAGTTGTCGAGTCCGGAGAAGGTGCCGGGTCCGAGGCCGTCCTTCTTCTGGAAGCTGATCAGGACGGTGCTGATGACCGGGTAGAGCAGGAAGATCGCGAAGAGGACCAGGAAGGGCGCGAGAAACGCGTATGGCCACCAGCCGGGCCCGAGACGGGACGACTGCGGGCGAAACGCCCGCAGTCGTCCGAACGCGCGGTCAAGCATTCGCCTGGGTGGGTCGAGACCTCACTCGGGCAGGTTACTGGCCGACGGCGGCCTTGAGCTCCGCGACCGCCGCATCGAGCGCGGTGTCCGCGGTGCTGTCGCCGTTGATCGCCGGTCCCAGGGCGGTGCGTGTGAAGACGTCATAGGCCGTCGTGTTGTTCGGGTCGGGATTCAGGTACGGCGCGCCGTCCTGCAACAGTGTCTGCGTCTGCTGCAACCACAGCTGTCCGATGACCTGACCACCGAGGTAGTCGCTCGGCTTCTGGAACACGGCGTCGTTCCAGCGCGCCTTGTTGTTCGGCACGGCATACACCACGTCCGGCAGCGGCTTCTCGAGCAAAAGCCACCGGATGAAGTCCCACGACACGTCCACGTTCTTGGACTGGTTGGTGATCACGAGCGCGTTGCCGCCTACCGTCGACGTGTCCCACGGTGCGTCCGGGGCGGCATTCGGGAGCGCCTGCGCGGCCCACTTGCCCTTCTGGTCGGGGATGAAACCCTCGAGGAGGGACAACATCCACGAAGCTCCCCAGATGGCCGCGACGTCACCCTTCCCGTAGGCACCCCAGAACGTCGGGTTGTACTGGTCGCCGCCCGGCGCGGGGATCGCGATCTTCTCGTCCCGGACGAGGCTGACCAGGAACCGGAAGGCCTTGCGACAGGCATCGCTGTCGAGAACCACCTTACCGCTCGTGTCGAAGAAGTTGCAGCCGTACTGGAGCATGATCGGGGTCCACACGTCGTAGTCGGTCGTCTCGATCGCCATGATCGATGCACCGGCCTTGTCCTTGAGGGTGTGGCCGGCGGCGATGTAGTCGGCCCACGTGGCGATCGGTGTCGTGATCGCGGCCTTCTCGAACAGGTCCTTCCGGTAGTAGAGCTGCACGGGATTGACGTCCGTCTGGATTCCATACACGTGGCCCTGGTACGTGTAGTTGTTCTGCAGGCTGGGGACCAGGTCCATCTTCGCGGCGGCGATCCGGTCAGTCAGGTCGACAAGGCCGACCTGGGATCCCTTGAGCAGCAACGCGAACCGGCTGATCTCCGGGAGCGCCAGGTCTGGCGCACCGGTTCCGGCCTGGATGGCCACGCTCAGCTTGTCATGGAGATCCGTGAACGGATACTCCTCGACCGTCAGCGAAACATTTGGGTGAATCTTCTGGTAGTCCTTGAAGAAGCCCTCGAAGCTCGCCTTGGTCGCCCCGTCCGCCGTGACCCACATGGTGAGGGAGACCGGTCCGGTGGGGAACGGCACCTCCGTCGGGGCGACGGTCGGCTGCTCGGTGGCCGCAGCCGTCGGGGGGTTCTGGGTCGGGCTCGGCGAAGCGGCGGCGTTACATGCCCCTGTCATGGTTGCCACGAGCACCAGGACGGTAAGGGGTTTCCGCCACCCGAGGAACATCGATGAAGCGAGTTCGCGTCGGCTGCTCATGGGCCTCCTCCTGCATCATCGGAAACGTTTCCGGTGACGTTCCCTCTACTCTAGGGGCTGCGCCTGCCCGCTTGCAAGGCCCGCGAGCGATGGGGAATCGACCTCGATGGCCGCGGCGGCGTGCGTCGCCGCGCTCCGGTAGGCAGCCTCCAGGATCTCGGTCGTTCTGGCGCCGAGCTCGGCTGGCGATCGGTTCTCACCGCGGCCAAGGGCGAGCTCGACAATTGCGTCAACGGGGCCGATCGCGTCGTACCGACCAGCGTCCGGCTCGAGCGGGATCCGCATGTCGTCGCCGTGGCCGCGGTACCGCCACAGCGCCTCGCGCTCGAGGTCGAGCAGCAGTTGCCCGCGCGTGCCGATCACGCGAACCTCGAGCTGATGCTTGCCTCCGCCGGCGCCGTGGTTGGAGCTGCCGCTGAGCGTTCCGATGGCGCCGCCCACGTACCGAACCGAGATCGCATCGTGGAGCTCGATCCCGGGGCTGCCACCGCCCATGTAGGCAAAGACCTCGGCGCCGCGGAGGCCCGTCAGCCGCAACGCGAGCCCCAATGCGTGGCTCAGCTGGGCCTGCCCGTAGCCGCCGCCGGAAATCGCGCGGTCGGTCCAGGTTTCCGGGCGCGGTCGGCCGGGGCTGGGGTTCGCCGACTGCGTTTCGGACAGGAGCGCTCGCGTGTTCGACGACATGGTGATCGAGAGGTGCTCGATCTCGCCGATGCCGCCGTCCGTCGTCATCAGCCGCTCGGCCTCGACGACCATCGGGCGATAGTTCCACCCGTAGGCGACGACAAGCTCGGTGCGCGACCGGATCGCCTTTCCCACCAGGTCCCAGGCCTCCGCCGATGTCAGCGTGAACGGCTTCTCGACAAGGACATGAGCACCCACCTCGAGCGCGGCAGCGGCCTGCTCGTGGTGCAAGGCGGCGGGGCTCGACACCACGATGATGTCCGGGCGTTCAGCGACGACGTCCTGCCAGCGGGTCGTCGCGCGGGCGAAACCGAACCTGCGTCGGATCGACTCGAGGAGGACTGGATCGCGCCGATTGAGGACGGATGGCTCCACCACGTCAGCGTGGCGTGCGAACGCCGGCAGATGCGATTCCACGGCCCATGCGCCAGCTCCGATCACCCCGAGCCGGAGCTTCCGGGTGCCTCGGGATCGCCGTCGATCGTCCCTCGCAGGTCCCGGTCGAGCGTCCAAGGTCCCTCCGGTGGGGTAGCGGGGCAGGGGCCCCATGATAGGCTGGGATCGATTGCAGCCGTGCACCGCGCTCGATTCCCCGGGGTGATGGGAACGACGACGGACGTCTGTGGTGGAGGGATCGTGCGGGAGCCCGGCGAGCCGACGGATCGATCGATCCCGTTCGTCGACTGCCACCACCATCTGTGGGAGCTGGACCGCCTCGAATATCCCTGGCTGCGCAACCCGGGCGATCCTGCCCAGACGGCGATCACCGGGGACTATGCCGGCTTGCGCGTCGACTGGCCGGCAGAACGCTACGAGCGAGATGCCGCCGGGCAGAACGTGATCGCGACGGTCCATGTGGAAGCCGCATGCATCCCGGAACAGGCGGTGGTTGAGACCCGATGGATCGACGGTATCGCGGCCATTCATGGGTTTCCCAACGCTCTCGTCGTCTTCTGCGATCTCAGTGACGACCGGGCGGCCGAAACCCTGGAGTCCCACCTCGCGACATCGTCGCTCGTCCGATCGGTTCGTTCGCGGCCGGACCGTCCAGCGGACAAGGCGTTCCGGCGCGGGCTGCGGGCAGCTCGCCAGTTCGGGCTGTCATATGAGCTCTCGCAGTCACCCGGAGGGCTGGTTGATGGCCTCCGTCTTGCCTCGGCAATGCCGGACCTGGATATCGTCCTTGGCCATGCAGGCTTCCCGAGGCAGCGTGACGCGACATACCACGCCCGTTGGCGGCACGAGATGCGCGCGCTCGCCGAAGCGCCGAACGTGGCCGTGAAGATCTCCGGGCTGCCCATGGCCGATCATGCGTGGTCGATCGAATCCCTCCGTCCATGGATCCTCGAGACGCTCGATGCATTCGGTGTCGATCGCTGCATGCTCGGCACGAACTGGCCGGTCGACTCCCTGTTCTCGTCCTATGACCGGCTGGTGGACGCGTATCGCACCGTGCTCATTGACGCCCGGCTGGGCGTCAATGAGCAGCACGCCGTGCTCCATGCGAACGCGGAGCGCCTGTATCGGATCCCGGCGGGGGTCACCGCCAAGACTCGCCCAGCATGAGCATCGCTCGTGACGCCCGCGCGCGCGTGGCGCTGGTGTCCGTCCGATTCACGATGTTCGACGCACAGATGCACCCGGGATTTCCCGAGCGGATGCGGGCGCACGCGACTCGGTCGGCGGAGCTGCTCCGCGGCCGGTTCGACGTCATCGAGTGCCCCCTCATCGAGACGGTGGCGGACGCCCGTGCAGTCGCCGCCCGCCTCGCGGCCGAGGCACCTGATGCGGTCGTGTTCGCACCCGCGATGGCGGCCCCGCCGAGCCTCGCCGACGGGGCGCTGGGCGCGATCGCGGCCCCCGTGGTCATCTGGAACGCGCCCGCGGTCACGCGGCTGCCTGCGGACCTCGTCCAGGCCGAGGCGACGGAGCACACGACGACTGTCGGGGCGGTCATGTACGGCAATGTCCGAAGGCGCCGCGGACTGCCGACCCCCGTGGTGACGGCGGCCCACGACGACCCCGTCGCCGTGGACAAGCTGCTCCGAACGGTGCACGCGGTGGCAACGGCATCAAGCGTGGCGGGCACGCCAGTCGTTCGGCTGGGCGATCCGATTCCCGGGTACCTCGACGTCGACGCTACGGCCGACGACCTCCACCGCCTGGGAATACGTGAGATCACGATCGACCGGGCGTCGTGGGAAGCCGCCGTCGTCGGAGTGTCGCATCGCGAGGTCGAGGCGCAGCTGGCCGACGTCGCAGCTCGCGGTTGGGAAGGCGCGGCCGGCCCCGAAGCCGCGATGAGCGCTCGGGTCGCAGTTGCACTCGACCGGGTCATGACCGCGGCCGGTGCCCCCGCAGGGACGGTCAACTGCCACGGCGCCTGGTTCCGGGACAATCCGGCGGTCGGGGTGACTGCGTGTCTCGCAGTCGCCTGTCAAGCGGCTGCAGGCAGGTCCGTGTCCTGTACCGGTGACCTACCGACAGCCGTCGCGCTGCTCCTCGCCCGACGGCTCAGCGGCAAGGCCCTGTACTGCGAGTGCTACGCCCCTGACCTCCAGTCGGACCTCGTCCTGGTCGCCGCAGGCGGCGAGGGCGACCCGGCCTGGGCAGCCGGCGCGGTCCGGCTCGAGCCAAACGATCATTACCCGGGCCGCAACGGTTCGGGAACGGGCGTCAGTTTCGCACTCGACGCGGGACCGGCGACGCTCCTGTCCGCCTCCCCGACGGCCGACGGCTGGGTGCTTGCCTGGGCCCCCGGCGAGATCGTCGAATCCCGCTATCCACGCTTCGGCGGGCCGAATGGGATGTTCCGCTTCGACTCCGGTCCAGCGGCGGAGGCGTTGTCGCGCTGGATCGGATCCGGCGCGACGCATCATGCCGCACTTGCCAGTGGTCGCCTTGACGTCGAGGTGCCGATCGTCGCGGCGATGCTCCAGATGAGCACCTCGCGATGCTGACCGGGTGGCTTGCCGAGGATCCATGGCGTTGGTATGCCCACCTGACGGTGCCGGCCACGTCGGTCGCGCTGATCCGCAAGGCGATCGAACGGGGCAGCGCCCCGACATCGGCGATCCTCGAGCAGTCAGGGATCGGAGCGCACGAGCTGGCGGTGGAGCTGGGCGTCGACGGCGAGACCGTCGACACCCTCCTCTCTGGACCCGTGCCTGCGCCACTCGTCGTGGTCGACGGCGAGGATTCGATCGTCTCCGGCGCGCCAGCCCGCGAAGGTGTGATCGAGGCAACGCTCGAGGCGCTCGCGGCTGCCGCGGGGCAGGGCCCGAGGACGGCGCCGATGCTGGCCCACGCGATCGCCTTCCGCACAGGTGACAGCCCCGGCGTCGACGTGAGGGAGTCCGACGTCGTTGCCATCTGTGCGGGATTGGCGGACCGCGGCGCCGCGAACTGGCTCGTCGCGGTCGTCCTGCCGAAGGTGGACGGACCCCAGTGCGTCGCCTCCCACGTGGCACGGCTCGGCACCGCCGAGGAGCGCGCGGGGCTGCCGGAAGGTTCGATCCGCGTGCTCCCGCTCATCGAGAGCGCGCGCGGCTTCCAGCGACTCGAGGACAGCCTCGGAGCCGCCGGCGCGAGGCTCGGTGGCGTCATCTTCGGCGTGGCGGACTACGCCGCCGACCTTGGTCTGCCGTTGATGACGCTCGACCATCCCGTGACAGCCATCGCCCGTGCGCGACTGCTGGAGGCGGCGGCCGCCGCCGGCGTCCCAGCCTTCGACGGCATGACGATGGCATTTCCGGCGGCGGATCCAACGCTGCCGGCGGAGACGCGGCGCCGGCAGGTCATCGACGGGATGCGGCAGACGTACCGCGACGCCATGGCCGCGTTCGAGCTCGGGATGGCAGGCAAGTGGGTCGGCCACCCCCTCCAGCTCTTCGCAACGGAGCTCGCGAGCCGCGCGTTCTATCTGGCTGCGCGAGTCGAGGCGGCCGTTGAGCAGGTTCGGGCGTTCGCCGCGGCGACCGAGGGCGGTCGGGGCGTCGCGCTGGCAGGTGGGTCCATGGTGGATCGGGCGACGGACCGCCAGGCGCGGGCGTTCCTGCGCCGCGCAGCCGCGGCAGGGCGGTTCGAGCCGAGTCGCCTCGGCGGAGGTGCGCCCGCCGCCGCGCCGCCCGGCGACGACGGAGGGAGATGAAGGCATGGCCGACGTCGAGGGTTGGCGAGGGCGGTTCCTCGAGGACTTCCGGGTCGGGGATCGGTATCGCCACGCCGGCGGGCGAACCATCAGTGAGGCGGACAACACGTGGTTCACCCTGCTCACGTCGAACACCCATCCGATCCACGTCGATGCTGAGTACGCGGCCGCGACCGAGTTCGGGCGCCCGCTCGTGGTGTCGACGCTGACCCTGGCCATCGTGACCGGGCTCTCGGTCGACGACGTGAGCCGCAACGCCGTGGCGAACCTGGGCTGGGACGACGTGCGCCTGACCGCCCCGGTGTTCGCCGGCGACACGTTGCATGCCGAATCGGTCGTCGAGGAAGTGCGCCCGAGCAAGTCGCGGCCCGGGCAGGGTGTCGTCCGGGTCATGACTCGGGGCTACAACCAGCGCGGCGAGGAGGTCATCGTCTTCCGGCGAACGATCCTTGTTTACGACCGACTGTCGGCTCCGCCGGCTCGGGCCGCGGAGTAGTGGAGAATTCGGGCTCGTCCGGGGAGCAGGTTTTCCCCGCCGGCTTCACCTGGGGTGCCGCGACTTCCGCCTATCAGATCGAGGGTGCGATCGCCGAGGACGGCAAGGGCGAATCGATCTGGGACCGCTTCGTGCGGCAACCAGGGCGGGTCGCCCGCGGCGAGCGGGCTGACGTTGCCGCCGACCACTACCACCGCTGGCCGGAGGACGTCCGGCTCATCGCGGCCCTGGGTCTCGGCGCCTATCGCTTCTCCGTGGCCTGGGCCCGCGTCCTGCCGGAGGGAAGGGGCATGCCGAACGAGCGCGGCCTCGGTTTCTATGACCGCCTCGTGGATGGGCTGCTGGCGGCGGGCGTCGAACCCTGGCTGACGGTCTATCACTGGGATCTGCCCCAGGCGCTCGAGGATGCGGGCGGGTGGCCCCGGCGCGATACCGCGCTTGCGCTCGCTGAATACGCCGATGTCCTGGCGCGGCGCCTGGGCGATCGGGTGGTCCGCTGGATGACCGTCAACGAGCCGTGGGAGATCGGTGTGCTCGGCTACCTGACCGGCGAGCACGCCCCGGGCCGGCGGAGCCTTCGCGCCGCGCTGTCGGCGATGCATCACGTCCTCCTCGGCCATGGTCTCGCCGCGTCAGCGATCCGAGCTTCCCGGCCCCACGCCCAGATCGGCATCGCGCTCGACATGGTGACGTGCTATGCGGACCGGGACCGGGAGCCGGATCGACGTGCAGCCCTGATCGCCGACGGCTGGTTCAACCGCTGGCTCCTCGATCCGGTGCTGCGTGGCCAGTATCCAGCGGACCTGTGGGCGGCATTTGGCAGTGCCAGCCCGACAATCCGGCCGGGAGACCTCGAGGCAATCTCGACACGGCTCGACTTCGTCGGGCTCAACTACTACTACTCGGCGTGGATCCGTGACCGTGCCGGACGGGCGCCGCGATCCGGCGAGCCCCTGCCGTTCAAGATCGTCTCGCCGCACGTCACGGAGCGAACCGGGCTGGGCTGGGCGGTCCATCCGGCCGGACTGCGCGATGCCCTCACCCGGCTGTCGGTTGAGTATGGAGTCCGCCGACTCGCCGTCACGGAGAGCGGAGCCGCATATGCGGATCGGGTCGTGGACGGCGGTGTGGTCGATCTCGATCGGGCCCGGTACCACCGTTCGTACCTCCAGGCGACGCTGGAGGCGATGCATGCCGGCGCCCCGGTGGAGGCCTATTTCGCCTGGTCGCTCCTCGACAACTTCGAGTGGCAGCACGGCTTCCGACCCCGATTCGGGCTCGTGCGAGTGGATCGCCGGACCCAGCGCCGGACGGTCAAGGCGAGCGGCCGGTGGTTCACCGCGGCCGTCGCCGCGAA
>Ga0310810_10002141_pt1 | contig 21022 bp, 20 predicted proteins | sample NCmetagenome_FD_207641 | JGI IMG/M metagenome (GOLD analysis project Ga0310810, IMG submission 207641) | Soil microbial communities from experimental microcosm in Duke University, North Carolina, United States - NC | ecosystem: Engineered > Artificial ecosystem > Soil microcosm > Unclassified ...
CGCCGACGTCGAGAGCAAGTTCGATCGACAGAGCGGGTAGGAGGCTACGCCGCGTCGAACCCGACGCTGACGATCGCCGCGCTCGCGATTCGCGCGGTTTTCTCGATCCGGAGCTCGAGTGGCGATTGACGCGCCTGATGCAGGTCGATGAACGCGGTCAGCAGCTCGTCCCGGCACCATCCCGCGCGCGCGTTGTCCCGCATCATCTGGTACGCCGTTGCCACAGGCAGCGCGTGCCGGTAGGGGCGGTCGGTCGTCAACGCGTCGAACACGTCGACGATGCTGACGATTTGCGCGAGCAGGGGAATATCGTCGCCGGCAAGGCCGTCGGGGTAGCCGCGGCCGTCGAGACGCTCGTGGTGATGGCGGACGATCGGCCGCACGGCATCGAACGATCGCACGGTGCGGCACAGCCCGTCGCCGACCACGGGATGCTGCTTCATCAGATCGTATTCCTTCCGCGACAGCCGGCCCTTCTTGAGCAGCACGCGATCCGGAATCGCGATCTTGCCGATGTCGTGAAGAAACGACCCGCGATGCAGCGCGATGAGATCCGCCTGGTCGAGATTCAACCGCCGGCCGAGCGACGTCGCGTAGTCGGTGAGGCGTTCGCAGTGCCCTTCCGTGCAGGGATCGCGCGCCTCGATGATCCGTCCCAGGGTGAGGAACAGCGATTCGGCGGACTCGAGATCGTCGGTGAGGCATTTGAAGCGCATCAGCGATCGGACGCGCGTCTGCAGCTCCTCGGGATCCACGGGCTTGTTGAGGAAGTCGTCGGCCCCTGCCTCGAGGCCAGCGAGGCGCGTCTGCCGCTCCTGCGCGCCGCTAATCAGCACGACCGGCGTCAGGCGCGTATCGGCGCTGCGTTTGATCTCGGCACACACGTCGAGACCCGAGATGCCGGGCATCATGACATCCAGTAACACCAGATCCGGGCGCTCGGCCCTGACGATGTCGAGGGCGTCGCGTCCGTTGGCCGCTGTCAGCACCGTATAGTCGGCGCGCTCGAGCAGCATGCCGAGCCCGCGCAGGTTCGGCTCGTCGTCGTCGACGACCAGTACGGTGCGTGATTTCGCCATCGCGGGAAGGTCGTAGCTGCAAAGTCCGAACCCGCCGACTTCCGGGCCGTTTCCCGCGATCGGCGGGAGGGGACTTACAACTACGGGCACGGATCGACAGAGGTGTAACGGGCGCAGCTACGGCGACGGCAGGTGCGCGGCGGGGATACCGAGGGCGAGGGCGATGTCGCGCAGCTTCGTCTTGATCACCCGCACGTTGCGCGGACCCATGCGGAGCAGCTGCTTTTGCGCCGGTGTCAACGACTCGAGCCGCTCGTCGGCATAGCCATAGCCGATCCCTTTCGGTTTGAGCCGCTCCGATCCGTCGACCGTCGGCGTGCTCAGCAGCGTCACGATCGCGCGCTCCAATGTCTTGTCGAACGAGTCGCCTGCTCCGAGATCGCGTTGCGCTTCTTCGATCCGCGGTTTCAGCGTCGCATACAGTCGCGAAGCGCCCGCCGGATCGACGGACGCGATCGCGTCGGCAATCGTCGTATAGCGTTCGTAGCTGCGCGGATCGGTGGTGACGATGCCGTCGCGCGTCGTGATGCGGTACGGCGCCGACGGCCGCAGCACCTTGAGGTGCTTGGCCGGCGTCACCCCTTCGGAGACATTGGCGACGGCGACCGTGAAATTGCGGATCAGCCCGGGTGTCGGCAGCCACGCCATCACCGCGGGGCTCTCCGTCAGTGCCTGCACCAGGGTTCGCACGAGCGTGTCGCTTGCGTCGAGCGGCGGCAGCGTGATCGGATCCGCGGTTCCGCCGAGCGGTGGCGATGGCGTCGAGGCCGTCGGCGCCACGGCCGCCGATTTCGGCGGAGTGGCCGGCTGACGCCAGATGAACGCGAAGTATGCGGCCGCGGCAGCCGCGGCGACCAGCGCGGTCACGGCGATCCACACACTGGACGCGCGCCGTGGCGGCGGCTCCAGATCCGGCGGTGCAGGGCCGCCGCCGTCGCGGCGAAGCTCGAAATCCAGATCGCTCACGAGTGCTAAGACTGAATCCTACGCCCGAACGTCGGGTCGATCAGCGAAATTCCTTGTCGTCGGCCGACGGCCCATAGAGCGCCGGAACCTTGGCGCCCATCAGCCGCAGGTAGACCGTCATCTGCCCCCGGTGGTGCGCCCAGTGATTGATCGTGTCCTGGATCATCTCCCAGCGCGGCGTCTCCATCACCACCTGGCCGCGGGCGAGCAGCTTCCATGGCGTCATCAGGAATTCGTCGGTCGTGCCGGCGAGAGCCGCGCGCGCGTCGGCCGCGCTCTTCTCGAGCGCCTTCACCAGCGCGTCGCTCGTTTCCAGCTTCTCCATCTTCATCGACGATCCGCTGGCGGGCGCCACGTCGAGCTCGTTCTTCGTAATCCCCATCGCCATCCACGAGGGCATCGTTGCCACCATGTTGGCGAGGTAGCCGAAGATCATCGACTTGTCGTGCGGTTTCCAATCGTACTTGCCGACCGGCGCTTCTTCCAGCGCCCGCCGCGAGCGTGGAACTTCACGGTCCAACTCGGCGAGCAACAGCTCAGTCAGTTTCATCGGCGGCTCCTTTGCATTCCGACTCTGCGGAGTACATACCATGAACGACGAACACGACGACGATATGAGCGCCGAGGTGGGCGAGACGGCGCAGGGCGAAGCCGAGCAGTACGCCGTCGTCGCCGAAGATGTCGAACAGCGCGAGGCCGACGCCGAGAGCGAGCGGCTTCGCGACATGCAGCACAACCTGGAAAAAGCCGAGGGAGACGCCGACGAGGAGGGCTGACTTCTAGTTCGGTGCGCGGCCCATCGTGTAGAACTCGTCGTTCGGACGCAGGGCCAACAGATTGGCCATCCGGTTCGAGAGCGCGAACAGCGCCGCGATCGCACCGATGTCCCAGATCTCATCGTCGGTCATGCCGTGGCCGCGCAGGGCCTCGATGTCCGCGTCGCTCACCTCGTGCGAGCGTTCGGCGACCTTCACCCCGAAGTCGAGCATGACGCGCTGGCGTGGCGTGAGATCGGCGTTCAGATAGTTGACGGCGACCTGATCCGCCAGGAGCGGCTGCTTCGCGCGGATCCGCAGAATCGCCCCGTGGGCGATGACGCAGTAGTGACAGTGGTTGAGCGCCGAGGTTGCCACCACGATCATCTCGCGCTCCGCTTTGGTCAGCCCTCCGGCCTTCTCCAGCAGCGCGTCGTGATACGCGAAGAACGCGCGGAATTCGTCGGGCCGATGCGCCCACGCCAGAAAGACATTCGGGATGAAGCCGGCCTTCTCGTGGACGGCGACGATGCGGGCGCGGATGTCGGCGGGGAGATCGTCGAGCGCGGGGATCGGAAAGCGGCTGGGGGTGTTCATGTTGCCAGTCTAGCCGTACGCAAGACGGAGGATGCGCGGCATGCCGCAGGTGTTCCGGCGTCTGATCTCACGTCGGCGCCGGAATTCCGGCAATCCGCCAGGCACAGCCGTTGCTGCATGGACCAGATGCATGGGTGCCGCGACGGGGATCCGGCGACCGAAACCATTTCTGTTTCCTGAATACTGCAAAGGCTGCGGCCGCTGCATCACCGCTTGCCAGAGGCATTCGATCGCCTTCACCGGCCGCATCAACGCGAAGACCGGACTGGTACCGGTCGCGATCGATCTCGATACCTGCAACGGCTGCGGCCTGTGCTTCGACGCCTGTCCGGAGCCATACGGATTGATTCCGCGCCCGGCCGACCCTGCCGACTTCGAGCTCGAGGATCCATCGCAGCTGTTTGGAGCGCGATTCGATCGCGCCCGGGCGGCGGTCGAGATCCCCGATCGCACCGAGGTGCTCGCCCCCTCGGAGCCGCTCGTCATCAAGGGCAACTACGCGGCGGCGATTGGCGCCCTGCTGGCCGGCTGCCGCCATTTCTACGGCTATCCGATCACGCCATCGACGGAAGGCGCCGAGCTGATGGCGGCGCTGCTGCCGCAGCTGGGCGGCATGTCGGTGCAGGCGGTCAGCGAAATCGCCACCGTCAATCACATGTACGGTACTGGCGCCGCGGGCCTGCGGTCGATGACCTTCACGTCCTCGCCCGGATTCAGTCTCATGCTCGAAGGGATCTCGTACATGATTGGCGCCGAGGTTCCCGGCGTCTTCGTCAATGTCATGCGCGGCGGTCCCGGACTCGGGAACATCGGCCCCGAGCAGGCGGACATCAAGCTGGCCTGCCGTGGACTCGGTCACGGCAACACCCACGCGCTGGTGTTCGCCCCGTCGACGCCGCAGGAAATGCTCGACATGACGCTGGGCGCGTTCGCGCTCAGCGTCGCCTATCGCAACCCCGTCGTGGTGCTCGGCGACGGCTACCTTGGACAGATGACCGGCCGCGTCCGCCTGCCTTCTTACTGCGTCCGGCCCGGGCTGCCGTCGTGGGCCGTCTGGGGCGACGAAGCACATCGCGGCAACCTGATCTCGTCGATCTTCCTCAGCGAGGCCGATCTCGAAGCGCACAACGTACACCTCAACGAGAAGTACGCGCGGATGCGCGGCGAAGCGCGGGCGGAGCTGTTTCTGTGCGACGACGCCGACGTCGTACTGGTGGCCTGCAACACGCCGGCCCGGATGGCCAAGGGCGCGGTGCGGCAACTTCGAAGCGCCGGCGTGAACGCGGGCCTCTTCCGGCCGCAGACGCTGTGGCCGTTCCCGATCGAGGCGTTCCTTCCGCTGCTATCCCACGCCGCGCGGATTGTCGTCGTCGAGGCGAGCGCGGGACAGCTCGAGGACGAGCTGCGCCTGGCGCTGAGCCACGCGAACGCGCGAGGCATTCCGGACATCGAGTCGATCCGCCGCTACGGCGGCGTCCTGCCGCAGCAGGACGAGATCGCTGCCGCGGTCCTGGCTCCCGCCGGGGTGCGGCCGTGAGCGGCGTCTTCTACGACCGCTTCGAGCGGCATGCGCACGGCGAGGGCCTGAAGGCGCAGTCGACGCACTACTGCGCCGGCTGCGGCCATGGCCTCGTCCACAAGTACCTCGCCGAGGCGATCGGTACCCTCGGAATCCAGAACCGCACGGTGGCGATCTCTCCTGTAGGCTGCAGCGTCTTTCTCTACTACTACCTCGACGTCGGCAACACGCAGGCGCCGCACGGCCGGGCGCCGGCCGTCGCCATCGCCCACAAGCTCGCCAACCCCGAATCAATCGTTGTCTGCTACCAGGGCGACGGCGATCTTGCCTCGATCGGCCTGGCCGAGATCGTGTCGACCGCACAACAGGGACTGCCGATCAGCGTGATCTTCGTCAACAACGCAATCTATGGCATGACCGGCGGCCAGATGGCGCCGACCACGCTGATGAACCAGAAGACGGCGTCGAGTCCGTACGGCCGCGAGCGATCGATGGGCCAGCCGATGAAGATGGCCGAGCTCATCGCCGGCCTGGACGGCCCGGTGTACGTCGAACGGGTTGCGCTGTTCGACGCGAAGCAGCGCAACCGCGCGCGCAACGCGATTCTGAAGGCACTGACGCTGCAGGTGAAAAACCGCGGCTTCAGCTTCGTCGAGGTGCTCGCGGAGTGCCCGACGCACCTGAAGCTGACCCCGCGCGAGACCGAACAGTGGGTGAGGGAGCGGATGCTCCCGGCCTTTCCCCTCGGCGTGAAGAAGGACGACGCGCGGGAGCCGTGGTTCCGGCCCGCGGCGCCGCTGTACGACGCCGACCAGGTGCTCGCCGTCATCGGCGGATCGGCGGCCGCGGCGCCCCGGTTCTGCGTGGAGTTTCCGTCACACATCGACGCGCACGACGTGGCGCTGAAGCTCGCGGGCGCCGGCGGCGACGGCGCGCAAACCGCCGCCATGCTGATCGCCCGCGCCGGAATCAACGAGGGCTTCGACGCGACGCATATTCCCAGCTACGGTCCCGAATCGCGCGGCGGCACATCCTACGCCGACGTCCACGTGGCGTCAGACGAGGTGCTGTCGCCGGCGTCGCCGAACCCGCACGTGCTGATCGCGTTCAACGCGCCGAGTCTCGAGAGGTTCGCGCCGGCCGTCCGGCGCGGCGGGATCATCATCTACGACAACTCGGTGATAACCGCTCCGCCTGCTGTCGCGCGGGGTGTGGCGATCCACGGTGTCCCGCTGGCGCGCATTGCCGCCGATCTCGGCAACCCGGTCGTCAAGAACATCGCCGCGCTCGGCGCGCTACAGGCCGCCACGGGCCTGTTTCCGGCCGACACCTTCCTCACTGCAATCCGGCAGGCGCTGTCGCGCAAAGGCGCCGCGCTCGCGAGCAACGAGGCGGCGTTCGCCAGAGGCGCGGCGTCGATTGCCGCGGCAACCGACGCGAGTGCGGGCCCCGGATGCGGACGCATGCAGGCTGACGGCGTGCCGTGCGCATTGCCCTCCGATGACTGCGATGCGTGCGTGGAAGCGGGCCGCTATGCCCGCGAGACTCGCGGGGTCCATTCCGGCTAATCTGAGGCATGCCCGCCGACGACCCTCTCGCGCTGTTTTCAGCGCTCTACGAACAGGCCTCTCGCGCCCATGTCGAGGCGGACGCCATGGTGCTGTCCACCGTCGACCCCGACGGCCGGCCGTCCGCGCGATATGTCCTGCTGAAGGACGCCGACGCCAGAGGCTTCGTGTTCTATACCAACCTGGAAAGCCGCAAGGCGAAGGCGCTCGCGGCGCATCCGCACGCCGCACTGACCTTCTACTGGCCGCCCCAGACGCAGGTGCGAATCGAGGGTGCCGTCGAGCGGGTGGCTGACGCCGAAGCCGACGCGTATTTCGCGACGCGGCAGCGCGAGTCGCAGATCGGCGCCTGGGCGTCGAGGCAGAGCGAGCCGCTCGCGTCGAGAACGGAGCTCGACGATCGGATCCGCGAGGCGGAAGCGCGCTTTGCCGGCACCGTCGTCGCGCGTCCGCCGTTCTGGAGCGGGTACCGGGTCGTGCCGGCCTCGATCGAGTTCTGGACGCGCGACACCGCGCGGCTGCACGCGCGCCTGGCGTTTCAGCGCGCCGGGACCGGATGGACGCGCACGCTGTTGTTTCCGTAATTCCTAAGCGTCTCCATATCCATGGAGCGATCCGAGCGCCGCAAGAGTCGGTCCGAAACGCCCTCCCAAGCTCTGCGCCGCATGGAATCTCGCTGCCGGCGTCGACACGTGCCTGGGGGACCGGGTCCCGCGGCCATCCATTTCACGAGCGTGTCGCTCAAGAGCGCGTGTCCTGACGTGATGTCACCTGGGCAGTGGCCGGCTGTGTCAGGGTCATGATGAGCAGTGCTGCGAACCAGCGGCGACGCGCCTTGAGTGCGTCGTGGACGCATTCTACGGCGCGGCGATAAGAAAGCGAAGACTGGCGAGACAAACGCGGACAAGCGGCGACGATAAAGTGCAAGAAACAGGCGGAATCAGGCCGAAAATGACCGTATACTGCACGTTGGTGGACGTCTTCACGCGGACGTTCAAGCGGGGATCACGCATGACGAAGTTCACGGTGGCGGGGGCTCTGGCGGCGACCTTGATCGTGCCAGGCCTGAGACTCGCCGCGCAGACCACACCGACACCGAAAAAGCCGGCCCTGGCCGTGGCGCACAAGACGGCCACGCCGCAGCCGGTCGCCGTCCCGGTTCCGGATCTGACCAAGCAGTACTGCGTCGGCTGCCACAGCGAAAAGGGCAAAGCCGGTGGCCTGTCGCTTGTCGCCTTCGACCCCGCGCACGCGGATCAGAACGCGGAGGTCTCCGAGAAGGTCATCCATAAGCTTCGACTTGGGATGATGCCGCCGCCCGGCGCGCGCCGGCCTGACGGCGACGTCCTGACCCAGTTCGCGGCGGCGCTTGAAACGAAGATCGACGCGGCAGCCGTGCTGCATCCCAATCCCGGCCGCCGCCCGTTCCAGCGCTTGAACCGCGCGGAGTACGGACGCGCCGTGCACGAGCTGCTCGACCTCGACGTCGACGTCAACGCGTTCCTGCCGCCCGACACGCTGAGCGCCGGCTACGACAACATCGCCGACGTGCAGACGTTCTCGCCGACCCTGATGGAAGGCTATCTGCGCGCCGCGGGACGCATCTCGACCCTGGCGGTGGGCGATCGCAACGCCAGCCCGTCGGAGGCGACCTTCAAGGTGCCGCGCACGCAGTCGCAGATGAAGCACATCGAGGGGACGCCGTGGGGCACGCGCGGCGGCATCGCGCTCACCTACACGTTCCCGGCCGACGGCGACTACACCTTCCGCATCATGCTGCACGGCACGCCGGTCGGGATCCTGTTCGGCAGCGTCGCGAGCCGCAACGAGCAGATCGATCTGTCGATCAACGGCGAGCGCGTGGCGCTGATGGACATCGATTACAAGATCAGCGAGACCGACAAGAACGGCCTCAACCTGGTCACGCCGCGCATCCACGTCAAAGCCGGCCCGCAGCACATTGCCGCGGCGTTCATCCAGAAGTTCGACGGCGTCGTGGACGATCTCGTCGCGCCGATCGACTACACGCTGTCCGACACCGAGTACGGCGACAACGTCGGCATCACGATCCTTCCGCACGTGCGCGACTTCAGCATCACCGGGCCGTTCAAAGTGACCGGTGTCTCCGACACGCCGAGCCGCCGCCGCGTGTTCGTCTGCCGCCCGACGTCCCCGGCCGACGAGATCCCGTGCGCGCGGAAGATCCTCTCGAGCCTGGCGACCGAGGCGTACCGCCGCAATGCCGCCAACGAGGACGTCGAGTCGCTGATGGAGTTCTACGGCGAGGCCCGCAAGGGGCACGACTTCGAGGCGGGCATCAAGGCGGCGCTGCAGGCGCTGCTGGCGAGCCCGAAGTTCGTGTTCCGGTTCGAGAGCACGCCCACCGCGGCCAAGGCGGGGCAGACCTACCGCATCAGCGACATCGACCTGGCGTCGCGCCTCTCGTTCTTCATCTGGAATACGGTGCCCGACGCGGAGCTCGTGAAGGTGGCGTCGGCCGGTACGCTGCACACGCCGGCCGTGCTCGAGAAGCAGGTGCGCCGCATGCTCGCCGACCCGAAGGCCGAGGCGATGTCGACGCGCTTCGCGTCGCAGTGGCTGCGCCTGCAGGACGTCGAGAAGATTCATCCCGACGCGCTCCTGTTCCCGGGCTTCGACCACGAGCTCGCCGAGTCCTACACGCGCGAGACCGAGCTGTTCTTCGACAGCATCGTGCGCGAGGACCGCAACGTTCTTGACGTGCTGACCGCCGACTACACCTTCGTCAACGAGCGCATCGCCCGCGTCTACCGTCTGCCGAACATTGTCGGTGAGAACTTCCGGCGGGTGACCGTACCGGACGAGCGCCGCGGCATCCTCGGCCAGGGCAGCGTGCTGATGCAGACGGCGGTCGCCGACCGTACGTCGCCAGTGCAGCGCGGCAAGTGGATCATGGAAGTGCTGCTGGGATCGCCGCCGCCGCCGGCGCCGCAGGATCCGGCCCCGCCGCCGCTCGAGGAGACGAAGGCGGCGACCGCGGGCGGCAAGCCGCTGTCGACGCGCGAGCGCATGGAAGAGCACCGCAAGAGCCCGCAGTGCCAGTCGTGCCACAAGTTCATCGACCCGCTCGGGCTGTCGCTGGAGAACTTCGACGTGCTCGGCGCGTGGCGCATCAAGGACAACGGCGTCGGCGTCGACGCCAACGGCGTCATGTATGACGGCACCAAGATGAACGGCCCGGCTGATTTGCGGCAGGCGCTGCTGGGCCACTCGGAAGGGCTGATTCGCAACTTCACGAACAACCTGATGTCGTACGCGCTCGGTCGCCGCATCGAGTACTACGATCAGCCGTCGGTTCGCGCGATCACGAAGAAGGCGGCGCAGAACGGCAATCGCTTCTCGTCGTTTGTCCTGGGAATCGTCAACAGTCCGGCCTTCCAGATGAGCACCGCGGAAGCCGCGACGACAACCGCCGCTCAATAGAGGACGAAAAATGTACATCTCGAAAAAGCACGTGTCGCGTCGGGCCGTCCTGAAAGGCATGGGCGTCACGATGGCGCTGCCGCTGCTGGACGCCATGGTGCCGGCCAGCACCGTCTTCGCGAAGACGGCGGCCGGCGCGTCCGCGTCGAAGCAGCGGCTGGTCTGCATGGAGATGGTGCACGGATCGGCCGGCAGCACGGCGTTCGGCGTGAAGAAGAACCTGTTCGCGCCGGTGCAGGTGGGACGCGACTTCGAATGGAGTCCGACGCTCGAGCCGCTCGCCCCGTTCCGCGAGTACGTCACCATCGTCAGCAACACCGACGTGCACAACGCCGAGGCGTTCTCGCTGCCGGAAATCGGCGGCGACCACTTCCGCTCGAGCGCGGTGTTCCTGACGCAGTCGCACCCGAAACAGACCGAAGGCAACGACGTTCACGCCGGCACCTCGCTCGATCAGCTCTACGCGAAGCAATTCGGTCAGGACACCCCGATTCCGTCGATGCAGCTGTCGATTGAGAACGTCGACCAGGCCGGCGGCTGCACCTACGGCTATTCGTGCATTTACACCGACACGATCAGCTGGGCCGCACCGGATCGCCCGCTGCCGATGGTGCGCGACCCGCGCGTCGTGTTCGATCAGCTGTTCGGCGTCGGCGCGACCGCCGACGAGCGGAAGACGAACCTCAAGACCGACCGGAGCATCCTCGACTGGATTACCAATCAGGCGTCGCAGCTGAAGCGCGAGCTCGGGTCGAGCGATCGCGCGCGGCTCAACGAGTATTTCGAGAACATCCGCGAGATCGAGCGCCGCATTCAGCGCGTCGAGGCGCGCAACGCCAGCGGCGAGCAGCGCGCGCTCCCCGAAGCACCCATCGGCGTGCCCGACTCGTTCGAAGAACACGTTCACATCCTGATGGACCTGATCGCGGTCGCCTTCGCGTCGGACACGACGCGCGTCTTCTCGTTCAAGCTCGGTCGAGACGCGTCCGGGCGCTCCTACCCGGAGAGCGGCGTGACGACCGGCTTCCACAACGCGTCGCACCACGGCGAGCGCGAGGACCGCATCCTGGAATTCGCCAAGATCAACCGGTATCACGTCAGCATGCTTCCGTACCTGATGGGCAAGCTGAAGAGCACGCCGGACGGCGACAGCAACCTGCTGGAGAACAGCCTGCTCATCTACGGATCGCCGATGGGTGATTCCAATATTCACAATCACAAGCGCGTGCCGCTCGTCCTCGCGGGACACGCCGGCGGCAAGCTCACCGGCGGCGTCCACATCAAGGCGCCGGACGGCACGCCGATGGCGAACGCGATGTTCACGTCGCTCCACATGCTGGGGCGCACCGATCTGCAGTCGTTCGGCGACAGCACGGGCGAGCTCGACCTCAATACGAATCCGGTCGTCGCCACAGACTCGAAGGGCTGACCCGCGGCACATGTAGGGGCCGTCCGCGTGTCGGCCCGGGCGGACACATAGGTCCGCCCCTACACGTCTGGAGCAGATATGCGAAGAATGCTGACGACCGGTCTTTCGATCTGCGCGATGGTCGCGCTGAGTCTTTCGACCCTCACGCACGCCGCGCCCGCGGGCGCCGCGTCGTTTGTCGAGGCGGCGATGAACGGCAATCGCGACGCCGTTCGCGCGCTGCTGAAGGACGGCGTCGACGTCAACACGACGCAGGCCGACGGCATGACCGCGCTGCACTGGGCCGCGCAGAAGGGCGACGTCGAGCTGGCGAAAGTGCTGCTCTATGCCAGCGCCAACCTCAAGGCGACCACCCGCATCGGCGGCTATACGCCGCTGCTGATCGCCAGCAAGAACGGCGATGCCGCGATGATCGAGACGCTGACGCAGGCGGGCGCCGACGTGAACGCGACGACCATGAACGGCACCACGCCGCTGATGCTGGCAGCGGCGGCGGGCAAGCCGGCGGCCGTGACGGCGCTCATCGACCACGGCGCCAACGTCAACGCCAAGGAAGCCGTGAAGGGCGAGACCGCCCTGACGTTTGCTGCCGCCTTCGGACGTGCCGACGTCATCCGCGTGCTCGCCGCGAAAGGTGCTGACGTCAAGGTGACGACGAAAGCAGTCGACCTCACCGACTTCGCGAAGGAAGAACAGGAGCGCCTGGCCGCCGAGCGCGGGCAGAACGGGGCCGGCCGCGGCAATGCGCCGGGCGGCGGCCGCGGCGGCGCGCCCCAGGGACCGCAGGTGGCCGGCGTGAACCGGCAGTACAACTACACCGAGCTCGTCGGCTTCTGGGGCGGCCTTGCGCCGATGCACCTCGCGGCGCGCCAGGGCGAGATGGAGTCGGTGAAGGCGCTGATCGACGCGGGCGCCGATGTCAATCAGCCGGGCGCCGGCGATCCGGTCACGCCGATGCTCATCGCCACGATGAACGGCCATTTCGATGTGGCCAAATACCTTCTGGACAAGGGCGCCGATCCGAACAAGGCGCAAATCAACGGCGTCACGCCGCTCTATGCCGCGCTGAACTGCCAGTGGGCCGCCAAGGCGCTCTACCCGCAGCCGCGCGCCTTCGAGCAGCAGCACACGTCGTACCTCGACCTGATGCGCGCGCTGCTCGACAAGGGCGCCGACCCGAACGCGCGCCTGACGCGGAAGGTCTGGTACGCGCAGTACGACTTCGATCAATCGGGCGTCGACGAGACCGGCTCGACGCCGTTCTGGCGGGCTGCCTACGCCTCGGACGTCGACGCCATGAAGCTGATGCTCGAGTACGGCGCCGATCCCAACATCACGACGATGCGTTCGGCCGGCCGCGTGCGTGTGGGCGACGTGACCCGCGAGGTCGTGGACGTGTCACCGCTGCCGCCGGTCGCCGTCGGAGGTCCTGGGGTGACGCCGCTGCTCGCAGCGTCGGGCGTCGGCTACGGCGAAGGCTTTGCCGCGAACCACCATCGCTTCGCGCCCGGTGGAATGCTCGCGGCCGTGAAATACCTGGTCGAGGAGCTGCACGCCGACGTCAATGCGAGAGACCACGACGGCAACACCGCTATCCACAACGCGGCGGCACGCGGCGACAACGAAATGATCCAGTATCTGGTCGCGCACGGCGCCGATCCGAAATTCGTCAACCGCGAAGGTAAAACCACCGTGGACATGGCGAACGGTCCCGTTCAGCGCATCAGCCCGTTCCCAGACACGATCAAGCTGCTCGAGGGCATGGGCGTGAAGAACAACCACAAGTGCGTGTCGTGTTGATCTGAGGATCTGAGGATCTGAGGACTTGAGAAAGTCCCCACACCCCTAAACTAAACTCCTCACATCCCATCAGTTCTTACAGCAGTCGGTGCAGGAATCGTCGCAGCAGACGTGGTCCTGGCAGCAGCAGCACGCCTCGGCGGCGGCGATCGTGACTGCGGGCGTCAGGATGAGCGGCAGAACCAGAAGGGCGGCGCGAAGGAAACGGGTCATGGCAAACCTCCATCAACAACTGAGTTGAACGGTGAAGTGAACACGGCTCACGCCGTGCTCTAGACCCGAAGGTTCGCCAGAAGAAGAATCAGATCCTGCGGAACTCTGTTTGCGGACGCACTCGGCGTCGGTGACGATTGCGTCTCCGCAGCCGTGAGCTGGTGTGCGAGAGGGCCGGTGACGGCCGCCGGCGAGTGGACCCGGACAACCGGCACCAGCGGCCCTTTCTTCTGTGACGCTTCGGTGTCCCCCGCGCAGCAGCAGGCGGCGATCCGCGCTGTCGAGCCGCAGTCATGCTTCCCCGCGGGGCAGGTCGCGTGCAACCCTTCAGCCGTCGCTGCCAGGTGAGTGGTAAACAGCGTCAACGCGGTGAGGCGGGCGACGATCGACAGCGCGGATCGGAAACGGATCACGTCTCGGCCCGCTGCACTGCGCGTGCCCGCTGTTTTCAGGCCGAAAACACCCGGGGGCATTCGCGGCCGCCGGGTCTCCGTCAGCGCGTGAAGCTGTCCCAGACGTCGGGCACGGTCCGGATGATCTCGCGCACTTCGGGCAGATACTGGTAGGCAATCCACACGATCAGGATCCCGAAGCCAAGCGACATCACACCATCCCAGGCGACGATGGAGGGCTGGTACCCGCCGCCGAACGAGTAGTAGACGACGCGCCGCCTGGTGTTGTGCAGCGGCCACGCGACGGCCTGATAGATCACCACCAGAATCAGGATGCCGCCCCAGAGCGGTATGTCGTCCGGCAGCGCCTGGCCGAGCACTTCATTCGTCGTCACGAGCGAATAGATCGCCCACAGCCAGAACCAGAAACACAGCACGCTGACGAGGCTCAGGAGCGGCACGAGCAGGCCGGTCATCATTCGCGCGCCGTAGCCACCGGCGGGCGGGGACGGCGGCGGAACGCTCCAGGCGTGCCACCGCCAACGGCGGCGCGCGTCCCGCCACTGCCGTCTCCAGTCCCGCCTGCTCTTGAAGTCCGCGTAGTTCTTCTTCGCGCGATCGATCAGCTCCTGGGCGTTGAAGGTCTGTCCGCGCGCCGCGGCGCGTTCCTCCGACGTGTCGGCTGACGGGATGACGAATGCGAGCGCCAGATAGACGAGGCCGAAGCCGCCCTTTGTGATCAGGCCGAGCACGAGGAAGACGATGCGGACGATCGTGACATCGACGCCGGCATAGGCCGCGAGGCCGTTGCAGACGCCCGCGAACATCGCGCCCTCGTGGATCAGGTACAGCCGTCGAGGCGCGCCGGTGGCGGTCCTGGCATCGCGGGCTTTGCGATCCGCGCCGGCGTCATCTGGCTGCGTCCCGCCGGTACCGTCGACCGGCCCCATCTCCCGGATGATCTGTTCGACTTCCGCAGCCGCGACGACGGTCTTGTGCGGGCCGAGAAAGCCGCGGCACTTGTCGGCGATCGCCTGCTCGAGGTCGGCGACGATCTCGTCGCGATCGGGATTGTCCGCGAGCTGCCGCTGCGCGCCTTCAAGATAGGCGACGAGGCCGGCGTAGCCGGTCTCGTCGATCTGGTAGGCGTTGCCGTTCAGATTGATCGTGATGACTTTCTGCATTTCATCGTCCGAGCTGGCTGATTGTGGCGTTGATGTATTTCCAGTACTCGTTCAGCTCCGCGAGCTGCGACTTGCCCTTGGCGGTGAGCTCGTAGTACTTGCGCGGCGGACCGGCGTCGGACTCCTGCCATTCGTAATCGACGAGCCCTTCGCGGCGCATCTTGCTGAGCAGCGGGTACAGCGTGCCTTCTTGCGTGGCGAACTCGGTCGTGCCGAGCCGCTTGAGCATGTCGGCCACGTAGACCTTGTCGCTGGCGATGATGCGGAGGATCAGGAACTCGAGGAGCCCCTTGCGGATCGCGCTGAATCTCTCGGTCACGCTCATGTGATTTGGAAAGCTACCTTGTTATAGCAAGGTAGCTTAGCATGAAATCCGGTGTCGATGGCGTACGCCCTGTCAGGCGGGGGTCAATGCGATCAGCCGACGCGCCTCGCTGACCAGCCGTTCGGTGTCGCATGGCTTCGTCAGCACGTAGTCGGCGCCGGCGAGCAGGGCGCGATCGGAATAGTGGCGGTCGTCGTAGCCGGTAATGGCCAGGAGCGGAATGCCTCGCGTGCGGTCGTCCGCGCGTATTCGACGGCATAGCTCGATGCCGTCGAGGCCCGGCACGGCAATGTCGGTCAGAATCAGATCAGGAACGGTCTTGAGTGCCTTCTCGAGCGCCTGGTAGCCGTTGTGCGCCTGCTCGGTCTGAAAGCCGCTGTTCTCGAACGCGGACGTATAGAGCAGCCGCGTCTCGAGATCGTCCTCGACGATCAGGATCGTCCGGCGCGGTGACGAGACCGTCGCGTTCTGGCGCGCGCTCATCCGGTTCGATGATAGAAGCCGAACGAATTCGCCGGCAAGCTCAGCCGCTCAAGTGATCCGGAGGGGCAGCCCCGATCGCTCGTCGAGGGCGCGCCTGGCAGCAGCCGACTGAGCGCAACACCTGCTTGACCTCGTCCAGATCGAGCGGCTTCTTCACGAGCCGCCGCGCACCCAGTTCACGCGCGCGACGGTCGGCATCCAGTGCCCCCGACATCAGGACAACGGGAATCCACGCGAGCGATCGATCGTTCAGCTGCACAGTCCGGAAATGCGTGCCGTCCATGATCGGGAGCATCAGATCGAGAATGATGATGCAGGTGTCCGCGTGTGACCGCAGATGGTTCAGCGCTTCGCGGCCGTTTCTGACGCACGCTACCTGATAGCCCTCGGCTTCCAGCGTCACGCGCAATAATTCCCCGACGTCGGCGTCGTCGTCGACGACGAGGACGGAGCAGCGATGTGCCGCCTGCGTATTCCTCATGCGATCAGTTGCGCTGCGCCTGGTCGTTATCCCGCGCGCGCGCCAGCCATTCCACGGTCTTGATGATCTCCGATGGCTCGGCCGGCTTCGCGACGTGCACCTGGAAACCGGCCGATAGCGCGCGCCGGCGATCGTCGGTTCTCGCCAACGCGGTCAATGCGCAGGCGGGTGTCGCCCCTCCAGACTCTCGACCCAGCTGACGGATGTCGCGAATCAGCGACAGACCGTCGTCCCCCGAGAGTACCAGGTCGCTCAAGAGCACATCCGGCGGATCGCGCCTGACGCGCGCCTTGACTTCCTGGGTCGAGGACGTGGTGACGACGACCGCGCCCTGACGTTCCAGGGTCTCGCGAAGCCATGCCAGCTGCAGTGGATCGTCGTCGACGACGAGCACGGTCACACCGCGCAGCGATGGTCCAGGCGCCGATGCTGGCGGCGATGGTGAGGACGGGGTATCCATCACGCGAATTGGAATGCGCACCTCGAACGTCGAGCCGGCATTTTCACCACCGCTCGACGCCGTCACGTTCCCACCGTGGAGCTCGACGATATGCCGAACGATGCCAAGACCGAGGCCCAGACCGCCGTGCCTTCGCGTCGAGCTGCTATCGCCCTGCCGGAAGCGTTCGAAGAGATGCATTGCCACGTTGGAATCGAAGCCGACACCAGTGTCGGACACGGTCAGATGCAGATCGCCCGCGATGACCCCGAGGCGGACGGCGATGGAGCCACCCTGCGGCGTGAACTTGATCGCATTCGACAGCAGGTTCCACACGACCTGCTGCAGGCGAAGCGCATCGGCCGCTAGAGACGGCAGAGCGGGATCGAGCGTTACCTCGACGGCGATGCGTTTGGCTTCGGCTGCCGGACGCAAGGATTCGACCGCGGCCTCGACCAGCGGTTGCACGGCGGTCGGTCGAATCGTGAGCTCCAGCGTGCCGGCGACGATCCGCGAGAGGTCGAGGAGATCCTCGATCAGCCGCGCCTGCGCCCATCCCGCCCTTTCGATCGCCTGGATCGCGCGAGTGGTTTGAACCTGGTCCAGCTTGCCGGTCGCCAGCAGGCGCGCCCATCCCAGGACCGAATTCAGCGGCGTGCGCAGCTCATGCGACAGCGTGGCGAGGAATTGGTCCTTGAGGCGGTTCGCCGATTCGGCCTGCCGTGACTGAATGTCGGCGGTCCGCAGCAGGCCCGCGTAGTAATCCGCGACCCGATCGATGTCTTGACGCAGCTGACGTGACACGACAACACCGACGACGATTCCGCCCGCGGCAATGGCCACTGCGAGGACGATTGACCCCACGTGCTCGACTTCCCACACGAGGAAGGCCGACAGCACGCCAATGGTGGCAAATGGCGTGACGATCAGACGCCTAAGCTGGGGACGGCTAAGTCCTGACACTTCTTGAACTAGTGCAACTCCCGGCCCGTACCCGGCTCATCTGTGAACGGCTTAGGTTTGGCTCAACTTTTGAAGCATGGGCCGGCTTATGGCCGGGACGGTTATCAGGGTCGCCGCGCTCGCGGACCTCCACTGCACGAAAACGTCTCAAGGGGCGTTTCAGTCGCTGTTCGCGCGCGTGAGCGAGGCCGCCGACATTCTGGTGATCGCCGGCGACCTCACCGATTACGGACTGCCGGACGAAGCCGCTGTGCTGGCGCGCGAGCTGACGGCGCTCCGCATTCCTACAGCGGCCGTGCTTGGCAATCACGATCTCGAATCGGGTAAGTCCGCCGAAGTGCGCGATATCCTGACCGCGGCGGGCCTCACGATTCTCGACGGCGACGCCTGCGAGCTGCAGGGGATTGGCATCGCCGGCGTCAAGGGATTTGGCGGCGGGTTCGGCCGCCATGCGCTCGGCCCCTGGGGCGAGACGATCATCAAGCAGTTCGTGCACGAAGCGGTGGACGAGGCGCTGAAGCTGGAGGCGGCGTTCGCGCGTCTGCGCACGAGTCAGATCATCGCCGTCCTGCACTATTCGCCGATTCAGCAGACCGTGGACGGCGAGCCGCTGGAGATTTATCCGTTTCTCGGATCGAGCCGGCTCGAGGAGCCGATTGGACGCTATCCGGTCTCGCTCGTCGTGCACGGGCATGCGCACCGCGGCCAGCTCGAAGGCGCCACGAAAAACGGCGTGCCTGTTTACAACGTCTCGATGCCGCTGTTGACCCGAACGTACGCCGATCGCCCGCCGTTCCGCGTGTTCGAGGTGCCGGTGATCGGCGCCCCGGCTTGTGAACCCGCGACGCCTCCCTCGAAGGGACGTCGCGCCACCGACGCCGTCGCCGCGTCTTGAGGGCCGAATGGAAACCTCGACTGCACGCGCGGTTCACGACCCGGCCGCCGATTTCTATATCGACGCGCTGAACAAGCTGACCGACACCGGCATTCCGTTCCTGATCGGCGGCGCCTTCGCGTTTTCCCACTACAGCCACGTGCCGCGCGACACGAAGGACATCGACGTCTTCGTCAAGCCGGACGACTGTCCGAGGGTCCTCGAGGCGTTCGAGCGGCTCGGCTACGAGACAGAAATCCCGTTTCCGCACTGGCTGGGAAAGATCCACGCCGGCGAACATTTCATGGACGTCATCTTCAACTCGGGCAACGGCATCGCGCGTGTGGACGATCTCTGGTTCGACCATGCGCCGCGCACCAACGTCCTGGGCGTCATCGTCCGGTTGTCGCCGCCCGAGGAAATGATCTGGTCGAAGGCCTTCATCCAGGAGCGCGAGCGCTTCGACGGCGCGGACGTGCTGCATCTGCTCCGTGAAGTCGGCCCGGCCCTGGACTGGCCGCGGCTGCTGATGCGGTTTGGCGACTACTGGCGCGTGCTCCTCAGCCACATCATCCTGTTCGGCTTCGTCTATCCGGACAAGCGCCAGAACGTGCCGCCATGGGTGATGGACGAGCTGACCCGAAGGCTGACCGTCAGCCGCCCGAATCTGCAGAGCGACGTGTGCTACGGCACGCTGCTCTCGCGCGAGCAGTATCTGCACGACGTGGATCGCTGGAAGTACCGCGACGCCCGCGAACAGCCGGACGGGCCGATGACGCCCGAGCAGATCAAAATCTGGACAGAGGCCATAGAAAGTAAGAAGTAAGAAGTAAGAAGTACGAAGTACGAAGGGCTACTGCTGGCGCTCGAGGATCCAGGCGACGGTCCCGATCAGCTTTTCCCACAGCGGCCGCCTGCGCCAGGCGTCGAGCGTGATTTCCCGGCACTGCTTCAGATCTGCTTCGAGATCGGCGGCGACGCGCGCCGTCACGGCGCGATCGCGGAACGCGACGTTGACCTCGTCGTTGTGCTCGAACGATCGATTGTCGAAATTGGTCGTGCCGATCACCGCCCATAGCTGGTCGACGAGCAGCGCCTTCAAGTGCGTCATGCCCGCTTCATACTCGAACATCCGGACGCCCGTCTCCATCAGCTGGCCGTACATGCGGCGGCTCGCCAACCTGACCCACCGCTGATCCGTGTGGCTGCCCGGGACGATGACGATGAACGCGACGCCGCGGGCGGCGGTGCGGCGGATCGCGAGGCGAAACGATTTGTCGGGCAGGAAATATGGTGTGGAAATGAGTACGCTCTCCTGCGCCCCTTCCACCAGCGTTTGAAACAGGGCGCGAGACGAGGTGGACCGGTCCGACGGCGAGCTCTTGATCGCGAACGCCGCGACGTCGCCCGCTCTGGTGTTCGGCTTGTAGGTTTCCGGCCCGGTCATGATCTCGCCGCAGCACTCGAGCCAGTTCTCGGCGAGCACGCCCTGAATGTCCGAGACGACCGGCCCTTCGATGCGGGCCATCATGTCGCGCCACATCGGCTTGCCGTGCCTCGGCCCGGCCCACCAGTCGGCGACGCCAGCGCCGCCGGCGAAGGCAACCGCGCCGTCGACCACGAGCAATTCGCGGTGCGTGCGATTGTTCAGGCGGCCCAGGCGGTACCACGTGAACCGCTGATACGCCGCGACGCGGCAGCCGGCGGCTTCCAGTTCCCTGGCGGTCTTGCGGTAGGCGCCGAAGCTGCCGATGGCATCCATGACGATCGTGACGCGCACCCCCGCGCGCGCCCGCTCGCACAGCGCGTCGACGAAGGTGCGGCCGATGTCGCCAAGCTTGAAGATGTAGCACTCCATCGTCACCGTCTCGCGCGCCTGGCGGATCGCGTCGAGCATCGCTGGATAGAAGTGATCGCCGTTGGTGAGAATCTCTACCTGGTTGCCGTGCTCGAGGTGCGTTTGACAGGTGGTCTCCAGCACGTGCACGCAGTGGTCGCTACGCGCGTCGATCGGCGATTGGATGTGATACGGAATATGCGGCGTGAACAGCACCGCGAGGATCAGCCAGGCGATGAAGGCGCCGCCGATAATCGTGAGGTACAGCATTGGTCAGGCAGGTAGGGCAGGTGGGGCAGGTAGGTCTGGTGGGTCGGGTAGGTCAGGTCCGGCGGGTGGGTTCGGCCCGTCCGCTGGAACGAGGAGCGCTACGGGAAAGCGCGAAAAGATCGAGGCAGCCGGCAGCGTGTAATCATCCCCGGTCCGTTCAGGCCTGACGATCGCGCCGGTGAACATGTCGCGAAGCTCGTGGCAGCCGGGGACAACCAGAAACGTGTCGCCCCACGCCGCCTGCCCGAGTGGAGGCGTGCCAGAATCGGGAGTCAGCGTCGCGACCAGCCGCGGCACGCAGGTGATGGCGGCGCCGCTGCCACCGGGTCCAGTCTCCGGCGCTCTGGCGAAGGCGAACAGGCACTCGCTTCTCGCGCCGGCTGCCT
>Ga0310810_10002142_pt1 | contig 21014 bp, 17 predicted proteins | sample NCmetagenome_FD_207641 | JGI IMG/M metagenome (GOLD analysis project Ga0310810, IMG submission 207641) | Soil microbial communities from experimental microcosm in Duke University, North Carolina, United States - NC | ecosystem: Engineered > Artificial ecosystem > Soil microcosm > Unclassified ...
CCGTTGAAGAGATTCCAGAGCTCGGGACGCTGGTTCTTCGGGTCCCACTGTCCCAGCGAATCGCGGAAAGAGAAAATCCGCTCCTTGGCGCGCGATTTTTCCTCGTCCCGCCGCGCTCCGCCGAAGGCCGCGTCATATCCGCCCGCGCGCAGGGCATCGAGCAGCGACTGCGTCTTCAGCAGACCACAGCAGCGCTCGGTTCCCAAACGGAACGGATTGGCGCCTGCTTCGAGAGCGGAGGTGTTCGAATGTACGATCAGCTTCACGCCCAACTCGGCCGCAAACTTGTCGCGAAATTCGATCATCTCTTTGAATTTGTAGGTGGTGTCGACGTGCAACAGCGGAAACGGAATGGGCCCCGGGTAAAACGCCTTTTGGGCCAGCCGGACCATCACCGACGAGTCCTTGCCGATCGAGTAGAGCATCACCGGGCGCTGGAATTCCGAGGCGACTTCGCGAATGATATGGATGCTTTCAGCCTCTAAAGCTTGTAAGTGACTGAGTCTGCTCACGCAGCTAAGTATAGCACGAAAGGTACATTGTCTATTATGAATATGGTGATTGACGGGATCTGCCGATTCGTCAGTGGCATACAACCACTGGGGTGTTTTCTGATTGACACCTCCAGATGTGGGGGTTAATATGACCGACAGCGGAATTTTCGATCCGGGAGCCAACGAAGATTCCCTCCCCCGCGATTTAGAAAGGCGTCAACATGGGACAATTAGGGTTGGGCGTTGCTATGAAGCTGAAAGATGTTCGGAGGCCGATACCAATTCCCGAACGCATCGGGGTGGTTTTTCCGCGGTATTTTACCGCGCGGCTAGAGGCCGGGAAAACCCCTTATGACGACGTACAGTGGGAGCTTCGCAACGCCACCATTGGCAACGATAAGGGCGCGGTCATTTTCGAGCAGCGCGACATCGAAGCGCCGGTGGACTGGTCCCAGACGGCCACCAATATCGTCGTCAGCAAGTATTTCTACGGCAAGATCGGCTCACCGGAGCGCGAATCGAGCGTTCGCCAGCTGATCTCGCGCGTGTGCGACACCATCGCCCAATGGGGCGCCGAGCAGCGCTACTTCAAGACGCCCGAGGACGCCGAGAATTTCCGTTACGAGCTCACCCACCTGACGCTGACCCAAAAGGCCTGCTTCAATTCGCCGGTGTGGTTCAACGTGGGCGTGGCCGAGCCGCGCGGCTACGGTTACTACTTCGACGATGCGGCCAACGCCGTCCAGAAGCTGAACCCGGGCGAAGTGCGCCCGCAATGCTCGGCGTGCTTTATCAATTCCGTGGGCGACACGCTCGAATCGATTCTGGAACTCGCCAAGACGGAAGGAATGTTATTCAAGTGGGGATCGGGGTCGGGCACCAATCTCTCGACACTCCGTGAAGAAAACGGGATCCTTTCCGGCGGCGGCCGCGCGTCCGGCCCCTTGAGCTTCATGAAGGGCTTCGACGCCTTCGCCGGCGTGATTAAGAGCGGGGGCAAGACCCGCCGCGCCGCGAAGATGGTGATCCTCAACTCCGATCATCCCGACATCGAAGGGTTCATCTGGTGCAAGGCCAAGGAAGAGAAGAAGGCCCAAACGCTGATCGACGCGGGCTACGATTCTTCGCTTGATGGCGAAGCGTACAGCTCCATCTTTTTCCAGAACGCCAACAACAGCGTGCGCGCCACCGACGAATTTATGGAAGCGGTGGAAGCCGATGCCGACTGGTGGACCAAATCGCGCTTCAACGGCCAGCCCGTCAACCGCCTAAAGGCGCGCGATCTGATGCGCCAGATCGCCGAAGCCACGCACCAGTGCGGCGATCCGGGCATGCAGTTCGACACCACCGTCAACCGCTGGCACACCTCCAAGAACACGGCGCGGATCAATGCGTCCAATCCCTGCTCGGAATATATGTTCCTGGACGATTCCGCGTGCAACCTGGCGTCCTTGAACCTGATGAAGTTTGTCGGCGTGGACGGCCAGTTCGACGTCGAGGCTTATCGTCACGCGGTGGATACGGTGATCATCGCGCAGGAAATCCTGGTCGACAACGCGGCCTATCCCACCGAGAAGATCGCCAAGAACTCGCACGATTTCCGCCCCCTGGGCTTGGGCTATGCCAACCTGGGCGCGCTGCTCATGTCCATGGGTATTCCCTATGACAGCGATCAGGGCCGCGACTGGGCGGCCGCGCTCACCGCTATCATGTGCGGCCAGGCGTATTTGACCAGCGCGCGCATCGCCGCCGACTCAACCGGTCCTTGCGCCGGCTACGCCGTCAATGAGGATCCGTTCCTGGACGTGATCCGCATGCATCGCGATGCCACCCTCCGTATCGACAACAAACGCGTTCCGCAAGCCATCTACGAAAACGCCCGCAAGTGCTGGGAAGAAGCCTACGACCTGGGCCGCGTGGCGGGATACCGCAACGCCCAGACCACTGTGCTCGCGCCCACCGGCACCATCGGCTTCATGATGGATTGCGACACCACCGGCATCGAACCCGATCTGGCCCTGGTGAAATACAAGAAGCTGGTCGGCGGCGGCGTCATCAAGATCGTAAACCAGACCGTGCCGAATGCGCTCATCAAGCTGGGCTACAACTCCGAGCAGGTCAGCGCCATTGTCGAGCACATCGATTCCACCGGCACCATCGAGGGCGCGCCGCATTTGAAGGAGCAGCACCTGGCGTGCTTCGATTGCAGCTTCCGCCCGCAGAACGGTACCCGGTCCATCCATTACATGGGTCACGTACGGATGATGGCCGCGGTCCAGCCATTTATCTCCGGGGCCATCTCCAAGACTATAAACATGCCGGAAGAGTGCACGGCTGAAGACATCATGAGCGCGTATACCGAGAGCTGGAAGCTCGGATTGAAGGCGGTCGCGATCTATCGCGACAACTCCAAACGCGTGCAGCCCCTTAGTTCGGGAACGTCGAAGGGCGCGAAGGCGGCAACTGGACCCGCTGCGGTTGCGCCTACGATCAAGATCGAAGAGAAGATCGTGTATCGTCCGGTGCGCCGCAAGCTGCCCGACGAGCGCCGGGCGCTGACGCACAAGTTCTCGATCGGCGGTCATGAAGGCTACCTGACGGTGGGTCTCTATGACGACGGCTCACCCGGTGAGTTGTTCGTCACCATGGCCAAGGAAGGCTCCACCATCTCCGGCCTGATGGACGCCTTCGCCACGGCGATCAGCTACGCGCTGCAGTATGGTGTGCCGCTGAAGTTCTTCGTCGACAAGTTCAGCCATGTGCGCTTCGAGCCCAGCGGCTGGACCGGCAACCCCACTGTCCCCTACGCCAAGTCCATCATGGATTATATTTTCCGCTGGATGGGCGCACGCTTCATCGGCGAAGAGTATGCCGCGGCCGGCGAGGCCGGCGAAGCCTCCGCGCTGCGCGTAACCGAACCCGATCCGCAGCAGGCGCTGCCGTTTACTCCGGCGGTGTCCGACGCTCCCACATGTTCGGAATGCGGCGGCCTGATGACCCGCAACGGGTCTTGCTACAAATGCGAGAACTGCGGCGGCACCAGCGGCTGTAGCTAGACTTATCGAGGCACCTGATCGCCTGCTTTCGGTTCGTTACAATAAGGGCGCGAAGCCTTTATGGAATACGGCTATACAACGCTATTCGAACCTATGCCGGAAGGTGGATTCAACGTCCTTGTTCCCGCCATCCCGGAGATCTGCACCTTCGGTGAGACTCTAGAGGATGCTCGCGAGATGGCGCGAGGCGCGATTCGCTGCTACCTTGAAAGCGTTTTGAAGACCGGTGAACCTATTCCCGGAGACGTCGCCGAAATCACGACGGAGAGGGTGGCGGTCACCATTCCATAAGCCACTCCGGGCATGCCGCCCAAGCTTCCAGCTCTCAAACCCAAACAAGTGGTCGGCGGCACTTCTTCGCGCCGGTTTCTACGTCCACCACCAGCGAAGAAGCCATGCGCGCTTGCTTCATCCTGGTCGACCCGAGCTTCGGGTTACGGTTCCCATCCACAAAAAGGATCTGCCGCCTTCCTTCCTCGAGCACCGCATCCTCAAGCAAGCGGGGCTAAGCGAAGAACAGTTTTTGGAGCTCTTGTAGCAGTTCTCATGCAGCATTGCCGAAATCCCGGTGGTATTATCAATTCGATTCCTTGCGCACAGGGAGGCGCCTGAACATGCCCAATCAAATCACCCGAAGAGACACGCTACGTATCGGCTTTGCGGCCGGTGGTGTGCTGGCGCTGCTGCCGGATTGGGCGGTTCCCGCTCTCGCACAAAGTGACACCGACGTCCCGTTCACCGACCTTCCCGCGAATTTCAATCCGGCTGGCGTCCCCGGCGCGGCCACCCGCCAGCTCGATATCCGCAAGATCGACGGCATGCTGACGCCCAAGGATCAGTTCTTCACCACGCAGCATTTCCCCAAGCCGGTTGTCGATCCGGCGACCTACAGACTTAAGTTTTCCGGGATGGTCAACAAGCCGGCGGAGTTTTCGCTGGCCGATCTGAAAGCCATGAAGCCGGTGGAGCTGGTCAACGGTTTCGAGTGCTCCGGCAACAGCCCGCGCTCGATCCAGGGATTGTCTTCGTGCGGCAAGTTCACCGGCGTCCGCCTGAGCGCCGTACTGAAACAGCTCGGAGTCAATTCCAAGGCGCGGGAAGTAGTGTTCTTCGGTTACGATCGCGGACCGACAGACATCGCGTTCCGGCAGAACACTTATAAGCTCGAACAGCAGTTCGGCCGTAGCATTACGCTCGAACACGCCCTGAAGCCGGAACCTCTGATCGCCTATGCACTGAATGGCGAGCCTCTGACACTCAACCAGGGATTCCCGGTGCGTTTGATCATGCCGGGCTGGTACGGCGTGGCGAACGTGAAGTGGCTGGCGGAGGTGCATCTCCAGGAGGATCGCTATCTCGGCAACTATCAGGCCCGCTGGTACCGCACCCTGCGGGGCGTCGGCGGCACAGGCACGGATACGGATCCCGAGACGCAATGGGTGGAAACCGAAGTCACCCATATGCAGCTCAAATCCGTGATTGCCCGGGTACGCAAAAGCGGAGGCGCGCACCAGGTGACGGGCTTCGTGTTGAACGACGGAACCCCGCTGAAATCGGTGGAAGTCCAGGTCGATAACGGCCCCTGGCAGAAAGCCACCCTCGATCCCGGCAACTCGCAATTCTCGTGGAAGCTGTTCACCTATCGCTGGGACGGCGCCACACCCGGCGAACACACGCTGGTGTCACGCGCCACCGATGTGAACGGGCTGGTCCAGCCGACCACTGCCGAGTTGTCCAGGAAGAAGACGTTCCTGGAGGACAATTCCCAGTTCCCGCGCAAGGTCAAGATCGCCTAGACGGCCGAAATCCAAGCTTAGTGCAAATCCGTGGACGTCCCGGAACTCGCGGTCCCGAATATGGGGGCGTTCCAGACAGCGCTCAACGACTGACCCGCCGTCACCAACATAGCCGTGGTAGCGATCACCATCAGCGCCAGCAACAGGACATATTCGATCAGGTCCTGGCCGCGGCTCTCAATCGCAAATTGACGCAAGGCGCGCAAGTGGTTAGATCCCGATGGCGTTAACGATTCTCTAGATTCTACCATCACGGGAGGACGGCGAGGCGAAGGCGGTTCGCGCGATAATAATCCGTATGTCGACGGTCACAACCAAGCCTTCCCGCAATGTCTCACGGCCCTTGAGTGATAACAAACATCTGCTCCGTTGGGTGGAGAAGATGGCCGAACTCACCAAGCCGGCAAGCCTCCATTGGGTGGATGGCTCCCAGGAGGAATACGACGCCCTTTGTTCACAAATGGTTGAAGGCGGAACGTTTATTAAGCTGAATGAGGATCTTTGGCCGGGCTGTTATTACGCCCGGTCGGACGCCGGCGATGTCGCCCGGGTCGAGGACCGCACCTTCATCTGCTCGCTGTCGAAAGATAATGCCGGGCCTACCAACAATTGGGTCAACCCGTTGGAGATGCGCCGCAAGCTCAAAGAGCTCTTCAGCGGCTGCATGCAGGGGCGCACCATGTACGTTCTGCCCTATAGCATGGGACCGGTCGGCTCCCCCATGTCCCAGATCGGCGTGCAGCTTACCGACTCCCCGTACGTGGTGGTCAATATGCGGATCATGGCGCGCATTGGCAAGCCGATCTATGCTGAAATCGACAAGCCGGACACGCGCGTGGTGCCTTGCATGCACAGCGTGGGGATGCCGCTGGCCCCGGGCGATCGGGATGTCCCCTGGCCGTGCAACGAGGACAAATACATCGTTCATTTCCCTGAAACACGCGAGATCTGGTCCTACGGATCGGGCTACGGCGGTAACGCGCTGCTGGGTAAGAAGTGTTTTGCGCTGCGCATCGCCTCCAACATTGCTCGCGACGAGGGCTGGATGGCCGAGCACATGTTGATCCTGGGTGTCGAGGATCCCCAGGGTGAAAAGACTTACGTGGCGGCGGCATTCCCCAGCGCCTGCGGCAAGACCAACTTCGCCATGCTGATCCCGCCGCGGGGATTCGAAGGCTGGAAGGTATGGACGGTCGGCGACGACATTTCCTGGATCAAGCCGGATGCCAACGGCCGCCTGCGCGCCATCAATCCGGAAGCCGGATTCTTCGGCGTGGCTCCGGGAACGTCGGTGAAAACCAATCCGAATGCCATGACCACGCTGGCAAAAAATTCGATCTTCACCAATGTGGCGCTGACACCCGATGGCGGGGTCTGGTGGGAAGGCATGACGGATGATCCGCCGGCCGAATGCACGGACTGGAAGGGCAACCGCTGGACTCCGCAGATTGCCAAGGAAACCGGCGCCAAAGCGGCGCATCCCAACTCGCGATTCACCGCGCCGGCATCTCAGTGTCCCACCATCGATCCGGCTTGGGAAGATCCCCAGGGAGTTCCCATCAGCGCTTTAATTTTTGGCGGGCGCCGCGCGACCACCATGCCTCTGGTGTATCAGGCTTTCAACTGGAGCGGCGGCGTATACACGGGCGCCACCATGGGTTCGGAGACCACCGCCGCCATCGTGGGAACGGTGGGCCAGGTTCGCCGTGATCCCATGGCGATGCTGCCGTTTTGCGGCTATCACATGGGCGACTATTTCCGGCACTGGATCAAGATGCAGCGCAGCCTGACCGAGACGCCTCGCATCTATCACGTCAACTGGTTCCGCAAGGATGCCAACGGCAAGTTCCTATGGCCGGGCTTCAGTGAGAACATGCGGGTACTGAAGTGGATCGTCGATCGTGCCCATGGACGCGCTCTCGGCCGCGAAACTCCTATTGGCTGGATGCCTCGCTATGAGGACATCGAGTGGGAAGGTCTGCCTTCCTTTTCCAAGGATCAATTCGATGCTCTGCAAGCTTTTGACCGCTCTGAATGGCGCAAGGAAGTCATGGCCCATGAAGAACTGTTCCTGGCGCTGCACGATCATCTGCCTCCGGAAATGATCTATGAGCGCGAACTGCTCATTTGCAGGCTGTAGGGCGCATTTTATCGGCGTTTTTTGACCAACGACGTGCGCTATCTCGCGCTAGCCTGCGATTACGACGGGACCCTGGCCACCCATGGAGTGGTGGACCAGGCGACGCTGGACGCGCTCGATCGCTTACGGCTTTCCGGCCGGAAGCTGATCCTGGTTACCGGCCGCGAGCTAGGTGAGCTGCAGCTGGTCTTTCCGCATCTGGACCGATTCGAGCGTGTGGTGGCCGAGAATGGCGCCTTGCTGTACCGGCCTGCCACGGGTGAGGAAATTCTCCTGGCCGAACCGCCGCCGGCGGAATTTATCGCTGAACTTAGGGAGCGAAAAGTGCGACCCCTGTCCGTGGGGCGAGTGATCGTCGCGACCTTCGAACCCTTCCATGCCACGGCTCGCGAGGTGATTCGAACCCTGGATCTGGAGTTGCAGGTGGTTTTCAATAAAGGCTCTGTGATGATACTGCCGTTGGGGGTCGACAAAGCCGTGGGCCTCAAAGCGGCGCTGGCCGAACTCGACCTTTCGCTGCATCAAGCCGTGGGCGTGGGAGACGCCGAGAACGACGAGGCCATGCTCAACGCCTGCCGCTGTTCGGCCGCGGTCGCGAATGCCTTGCAGCGGACCAAGGACTGCGCCGATATCGTCACCCAGGGAACCCACGGCGCGGGGGTCGCCGAACTGATCGACCAGATTATTGTAACCGATCTTCAGGAACTGGGCTAACGCCACGCAAACAAGTGGATCAACTCAATAACCAGGATCGCCACCACCATGGCTTCCAGCACGAACGCGCGCGCCTGGTGGAACTCGTTCACCATAACTTCGTAGAGTTCGCGGGCGATCCCGAGTTTCTGATCCACCAGATTGCGATAGTCCGGGACGCCGACGCGGTTGGCCGCCACGCGATAGGCACGGGCATAGAACATATCGCTCAGAAACTTGATGGAGTTGTCGGTCCGCTCGGCCAGCTCCCGGACATCCAGGCGCATGGCGTTGAGGCGCTCGGCCTCGCCCGCCATCTTCCAGCGGCGCAAAAAGCGGCCTCGGTGCCCCAGCATCCGGTATACGTTATTCAGCACCCGGGTGAGAACTTCGTCGTAGTGGCGGAATTCCAGTAACTGGGTGTTGGCGTATTCCAGAAGCTGGATCGCGGGGGCGGCGCCTTCCGGAGTATCGTACACGAAGGCCGCGACCCATCCAGCGACCAGCAGGTCGCAGGGATAGTACGAGAGCGCCGCCTGCAAAGCGTCGCTCTGTTCGGATTGCGCCAATGCCGATGCTTCCCCGCGGACGATCTGTGCGATGTGTTGGCCGTGCTCGGATAGCAAAGTGGCCGCAGGCAAGGGCTGGCCTCGCTCATCCAGCGCCTCGCGAACATGAATGATGCAGTAATCCTCGTTCAGCCAAGTTTCGTACGGATCGACCAACGCGGCTCGCAGGTGTTCCAGCTGGCCGCGGACGATCTCGGACGTTCGCCTCTCGATTTCCGGTTCGGCCATCCACCGGCTGCATAACCGCACCAGCTCGTCCCAGGAGCCCTCGAAATCCAGTCTCAATTCGACGCTGACTACCCCATACTCGAAATACTTGACGCGAGTCTGAAACTGCTCGCCGGCAGTCATGGACACCGGGCCGAGGTGTTTCACTACGGGAGGCCGCTCGAATCGCACATAGTCTGGGGCCAGATGTTTGAAGACCGGCTCGCGCTGGGGCGCCTCCATGCCCGCCAGAGACCGCAGCGTATCCAGGCGGATTTGTTCGGCGACGTCGTACAGGACCAATGCCGAGAAGGAACCACGCAGCGGCAGCATACCATCAGAGTATGCCTTCCAAGCGGAAGACCGGCGAGTCGCCGCTCGATGTGTTCTTCCGGCCCACCAACGTCGCAGTGATCGGCGCCACCGAGAAACCCGCCAGCGTGGGACGCGCCATCGTCGCCAATCTTGTCGAGGGTGGATTTCCCGGCGCGATCTACCCCGTGAATCCGAAGCACCCGAAGGTGCTGGGTCTCACCAGCTACCCCGAACTGGCGTCGATTCCCGAGGACGTCGCGCTCGCGGTCATCGTGACGCCCGCCTTAACGGTTCCCGGGATCGTCAAGCAGTGCGCCGACGCCGGAGTCGAGGGCGCCATCATCATCAGCGCGGGGTTCCGCGAGACCGGCGACAGCGGAAAGCTCCTCGAGCAGGAAGTCCTACGCGAAGCTCGCAGGCGAGACGTGCGCATCATCGGGCCCAATTGTCTGGGCTTGATGAACCCGCACGCGCATTTGAACGCCACTTTCGCCAGCTCCATCGCGCGGCCTGGCCATCTCGGTTTGATCAGCCAGAGCGGGGCGATCTGCACCGCCATTCTGGACTGGAGCCAGCGGGAAAACGTGGGCTTCAGCGCGTTTGTGTCCGTCGGATCGATGCTCGATGTAGGTTGGGGCGATCTGATTCAGTATCTGGGCGACGATCCTCGGACACGCACCATCATCATCTACATGGAGTCGATCGGCGATGCCGGGGAATTCCTCTCGGCCGCGCGGGAAGTTGCGCTTTCCAAGCCGATCATCGTGCTCAAGCCCGGCCGCACCGAAGCCGCCGCGAAAGCCGCCGCGTCCCATACAGGAGCGCTGACCGGTCAGGACGACGTACTCGATGCGGCTTTCCGCAGATGCGGCGTGTTGAGGGTGGATACCATCGCGGAGCTGTTCAACTTATCCGAAGCCCTGGACAAGCAGCCTCGCCCGCGCGGTCCCAAGCTGACCATCGTGACCAACGCGGGCGGCGCGGCCGTACTCGCCACGGATGCGCTGCTGGGCGCGGGCGGCCAACTCGCCACGCTGTCTGCGGAGACCATACGCAAGCTGGACGAATTCCTCCCGCCCCACTGGAGCCATCAAAATCCAATCGACATTCTGGGAGACGCCAGTGCCGAGCGTTACGCGCAGGCGGTGAGCCTCGCCGCGGAGGATCCTTCCACCGACGGACTGTTGGTGGTTCTGGCGCCACAGGCCATGACCGATCCGGCGGCGGTGGCGGAAAAACTCGCGCCGTTTGCCCAACTCTCTGATAAACCCGTCATCGCCAGCTGGATGGGCGGCCAGGGTGTGGCCGCTGGCGAGGCCGCGCTCAATCGCGCGCGCATTCCCACTTACAGCTATCCCGATTCGGCGGCTCGTGTATTCCAGACCATGTGGCGTTACAGCGCCAACTTGGAATCGCTTTACGAAACACCCGAGGCTTTTGAATCCGAGGATCCCAAGGCTGCCGGCAATGCCGAGGCTCGCCTGCGCGCTTCCGAGTCCGTTGCGAAAGCGCGCGCCAAACGTCGCACGCTGCTCACGGAAGCGGAATCCAAGGGGCTGCTGGCGGCTTACGGAATTCCTACCGTCGAGACCGTGATCGCCACGGACGCCGAACAAGCCCTTGAGATCGCACGCCGCATCGGATACCCGGTGGTGCTCAAGCTTCATTCCGAAACGGTGACCCACAAGACCGATGTGGGCGGCGTTCAGCTGAATCTGGTGGATGACGCCGCGGTGAGAAACGCCTACCAAAGCATTCTCGATTCGGTCACGCATGCGGCCGGTCCTGAACACTTTTTGGGCGTGACGGTTCAACCCATGGTGCGGGCCGACGGTTACGAGCTGATTCTCGGATCGAGCATCGATCCCCAGTTCGGGCCGGTCCTGTTATTCGGGGGCGGCGGGCAATTGGTGGAGGTGTATAAGGACCGGGCCATCGGCCTCCCGCCGCTGAATACGACACTGGCGCGCCGGCTGATGGAGCGCACCATGATCTTTCGCGCGCTGCGCGGTGTGCGCGGGCGCGAGCCGGTGGATCTGGCCGCGCTCGAGCGGCTGCTGGTGCGCTTCAGTTATCTGGTGGTCGAACAGAAATGGATCCAGGAAATCGACATCAACCCGCTGCTGGCAGGCCCGGGCCAACTGCTGGCGCTGGACGCCCGAGTGGTTTTGCACCCGCGCGAAACCGTGTACCCGCCCGAACCTGCGATCCGCCCCTACCCCGAGCAATACTCGCGGCCGTGGAGATTTGAAGACGGCCAAGAGGTCCTGATCCGTCCGATTCGTCCCGAGGACGAACCGCTGATGGTCCGGTTCCACGGCAGGCTCTCCGAGCGCAGCGTGTACCTGCGCTATTTCCATTTGGTGAACCTCGCCGCGCGAGTTTCCCACCAGCGGCTGGTGCGGATCTGCTTCAACGACTACAATCGCGAAATTGCGTTAATCGTGGAGCGCCGTGATCCTGCAACTCGCGAACCGGAGATCCTGGCCGTAGGACGGCTGGCTAAGGCGCATGCCGTCGATGAGGCGGAACTCGCGGTGCTGATCGCCGATGACTATCAGGGGCATGGCCTCGGAACCGAGCTGTGGCGCAGGCTGGTGGAGATCGCCCGGGCCGAGAAGCTCGATCGAGTGACCGCGGAGATTCTTCCGGAGAACTTCCAGATGATCGAGATCTGCCGCCTGCTGGGATTTCGCCTGGAGCCGGATGAAGACGTGCTCCACGCGGTCCTGGATCTCTCGGCGCAGCCGGACACGCAACTGGTCTAGCCTTGACAATCCTGCTGGAAAATGATGATCTGTAAAGTGCTCAAGGAGAGGAAAATGTGCCGAGTCGCCGCCATTTTTGCCTGTGGTCTTACCTGTCTACTCGTAGGCTCCGCCCTGATGCTGGCCCAAGAAGGACATCCACTTACCGGGGTCTGGCACGGCGACTATGGCACCTCCGCCACCCCGCGGACCCAGGTGGTCTTCTCCATGAGATGGGACACCAAGAACGTCGTCGGCAACATCAATCCGGGAGCCAACGCCATTCCCTTGAAGGTGGCGACTCTCGATGCCAGTAAGTGGATGGTGCACTTTGAGGCCAATATGAAAGACTCTTCGGGCAAAGCGGCGCCGACCGTGTTCGACGGGAAACTGAACAACGTCGGTTCGTATAACCGCACCATCACCGGCACTTGGACCCAGGGTGCCCAAAAAGGCGATTTCAAGCTCACGCGGGACTGATGCCGGGACGACCTATCGCATGGGTGCCAGTCTTGTTGTTGCTGCTGAGCGCGGCAGCTTTTGCCGCCGGTAGGACTGCGCTTCCCGAGGGTCCGGGCAAGCGACTGGTGGAAGACGTTTGCAGTTTTTGCCACGGGTTGGCGAGAATCAAAGACCACGCATTCACCCGGGATGAATGGAATAACGTGATTAAAGGCATGGTCTCCGAAGGCGCCCCGGTGACCGACGAGGAGTTCGCCTTGATTCTGGATTATCTGGCGAAACATTTCGGGCTCCCCAAGCAAGGAACAGAGGAGAAGCGATGAGAAACACGTTCGGATACGTGGTCTTGAGCCTGACGTCGGCAGTGATGCCGATGCTGGCCCACCACTCCATCGCTGCCGAGTACGACGACAAAAAACCGATCACCCTGCGTGGAACCGCCACCAAGTTCGACTGGACCAATCCCCACGTCTATCTGTATCTGGATGTCCGCGAATCCAATGGCAAGTTCACGAATTGGGCGGTGGAGTACGACAGCACGCTGGACCTGAAGCGCAGCGGCAATGGCTGGACTCGCGACATCGTGCAAGTCGGCGACACCGTGACTGCGGAAGGAATTCTGGCCCGCGATGGGAGCAAACAGGCCAGCGGCAAATCGCTGACCATCGCCAGCGGAAAGAAGCTGGCTGCCGCGAACCCGGCGGCCATCAAGCTGGCGCCCGCGCGCGCCGGCGCTTCTAAGGAAGCTCCCCACTGGCCCAACGGGCATGTTCGTTTGGGTGCGGTGCCCGGCGGAAAAGGTTTTTGGGCCGATGCCAATCCCAGCGGTCTGTATGAAACCGGCGCGGGTAATATCCGCATGAATTACCAAGGTCTGCTGGCCAACATCGCCGACTCCGCCAAGGTGGCTCCGTTCCAGGCCTGGGCGAAAGCGTTATACGAACTGCGCCAGCGCAACAATCTGAAGGATGATCCTATGGCCTACTGCCTGCCGCCCGGCGGACCGCGGCAATTCCAGGATCGTTACGGAGTGCAGATCGTCGAGCAACCCGACCGGCAGCGGATTTTCGTGATGTCCGCGGGGGGGAACCGCAATTGGCGTCTCATTTACTTGGATGGGCGCAAGAATCCCGAGCCGGAAGAGGTGACTCCCACCTATTACGGCTATTCGACGGCAAAATGGGATGGCGATACGCTGGTGGCCGATACCGTCGCGTTCACCGAGCGTTTCTGGTTCACCAATGGCGGCCTGCCGCATACCGAGAATCTGCGGCTGACCGAGCGCATAACCCGCCCGGACTTTGACACGCTAAAATACGAGGCGACGGTGAACGATCCAGGCGCCTACACGCGGCCGTGGACTGGCAGCTTTACCCTGGCGTGGGTTCCTGCCGACGTCGAAGAGTATTTTTGTGATGAGAGCAATCACGAGACGGAATCTCAATCCGGCAAACACAGCACACCCTAAGGAGATATGACCATGAGATTGCGCGCATTGGCGATGGTGGGAGTAACTGGCGTGCTGCTGGCGGCGGCTCCGCTGCTGGCGCACCACTCCTTCGCGGCCGAGTATGACGCCAAGAAGCCTTTCGAGATGAAGGGCGTCATCACCAAGGTCGATTGGATGAACCCGCACGTCTACTTCTATATCGACGTCAAGGATGAGAGCGGCAAAACCGCCAACTGGGCGTTTGAGATGGGTCCTCCCAGGCTCCTGGAACGCGGGGGCTGGAAGAAGAACACCATGAAGGAAGGCGATGAGGTCATCGTCGCCGGGACGCTGGCAAAGGACGGCGGAAAACACGGCAATGCGCGCTCTGTAACGGTCGCCGCCACGGGGCAGAAACTGGGTGCCGCTTCGAGCGAAGGCACCATTCCGTAGCCGGAGGAAAATATACGTGCGAAATCGTTACATCATGGGCTTGGCCGCAGCCGCAACCGCGACGCTGATTCTCTCGTGGGCCGCGCCCTCCTTCGGGCAGGAACCCAGCCAGAATCCAGGAGTGCTGGCTGGCAAGGGAAAAGGCAAGGGCAAGGGCAAGCGCGCGCCTTCCCGCCCGACGCCTCACGGTCCTGACGGGCATGTGCTGCTGGGCCCGCTGCCGGGCGAAAAGGGAGTCTGGAACGGCAACGCCGGCGCCACCCTTGCGACCAACGTGGGGCGAGGCCTGGACAATAACCTGGTCAATCTCCCCACCAACCTCAAGATCCCGGATGTGCCTTTCCAGGATTGGGCGCGGGCGCTGTATGAATCGCGTCAGGCTAATAACACGGCGGACGATCCGCACGTGCGCTGCAAATCCTCCGGCGGACCGCGGCTGTATCATACGCCCTACGGCTTTGAGATCGTCGATATCCCTGAGCTGGAGCGCATTTACGTGATGGGCGTCGGCGGGCCGCACACCTGGCGCGTCATTTACATGGACGGCCGCCAGCGTCCCAAGGACATTGATCCCAGTTTCCATGGTTATTCGATCGGCCACTGGGAAGGTGAAAAGCTGGTGGTCGAAACCACCAACTACAACCAGCGCTTCTGGCTGACCAGGGAAGGAATTCCCCATACCGAATACCTCAAGCTGACGGAGACCTTCGAGCGCCCCGAATACGACACGCTGCGCTACGTCGCCACGATCGACGATCCCGGCGCGTACACCAAGACGTGGTCAGGCGGTTGGGCCATTCCGTGGAATCCCAACGATGAAATGTATGAGTATGTGTGCCAGGAAAACAATCGTGACGCCCGGCACATGTTCCGCGGCGAGTTGCCGTAGTAACCGCTATTTGGAATGTAGTGTGAGCTTCTGGACTCTCCAGTTGCCGAGTTCCCCTACATAGAGATCGTTCTCGCTGCGGCAATCGAGAGCATTGACCGTGCCGAACTCCTTCGGTAGCTTCCCGGCTTTACCGAACCGGCCTACGATTTTCCCGTCCAATTCCAACTTATAGATCTCGCCATCTATGTCGATATCTTCCGGGGGGTTCGAGTTGGAACTGTAAAGATACGGATGTGTTCCGCCCGAGATGCAGATCGCGGCCGGAGCTCCGATATCGGAGATCTGGGTCTTGAAAGTTCCTTCACTGTCGAAGACCTGAATTCTGCGATTGCCGGTGTCGGCGACATACACGTTACCTTGCGCATCGATCGCGATCCCGTGAACCATTCGAAACTGGCCGTTCGCCGCTCCAGTGGAGCCCCAGGACTTGATGAACTTGCCGCTCTTGTCGAATTTGGCGACGCGGGAATTGCCGAAGCCGTCGGCGACATAGATGTTTCCAGCGGCGTCCCATGCCACGTCCGTGGGCCGCTGAAACAGATCGCTTTGTGAGCCTGCGCCGGGAAGACCTCCTCCACGGCCTCCGCGCCCCGCACCCGCTGGACCACCGCGTCCTGCCGCTCCGGCGGCGGGACCTGCGGGAAGCCGCTCGGATTCCGATTTTCTGCCTAGCAAAAGTTGAATTTGTCCGTTCGGATCGAACTTAATCACCATGCTCGACATCTGATCCACAATCCAGATGTTGTCCCGCGGATCGATGCGCACCTGCTGGGCGACCTCGAATCCGTAGGAGTCTTTTCCAATCTCGCGAACGAACTTCCCGGTTTTATCGAACTGGAACAATCGCGACCCTCCGTGCGCGAACGGCCGCGCGGTTCCCAGGGAAATGGTGGGATGGCCCGTCCGGGTGTACACGAAAATGTCTCCCTTGGAGTTGGTGGCCACGCCCGCCGCCTCCCCCAGATGGATGTTGTCCGGAAACTTCAGCGGATCGGCCACCGAATCGAAGGCGATCTGGGGAACGGGAGCCTGGGCCACTGCCGGGACCGCGGCTAGGATTGCCGCGCTCAACAAGATCTGCAAAGAGGTTCTCATGACGATCTCCTATTTCCCGCCCGAAGTCTTCGCCGGCGCTTGCGGCTTCAACAGAAGTTTCTGTACCCGCCAGGATTCGATCTCCGCCACGATGATGGTGTTGGGGTTCCGGCAATCCATCATGTGAACCACCTGGAATCCCCCAAATTCCTTGCTGGCATGGCCAAATCTGCCCAGGATGGTCCCATCCAACTCCATCTTGTAGATCTCGCCTGTGATGTCCCAGGATCCCGGAGGGTTGCCGTTGGGGTTGGAGTTCGACGTAAACAGGTATTGATGCGGGCCCGGCGAAATGCACACCGTCCAGGAATCACCGATGTTATCGTAAATCGATTTGAGTGCCAGGTTGTTATCGAAAACCTGAATGCGGTGGTTGGCGCGGTCGGAAACGTAGACATTGCCCTGCGCGTCGACAGCGATCCCGTGCGGCGTATTGAATTGGCTCGGTTCCGACCCGGGCTTCTCGCTGCCCACCTGTTTGAGGAACCTGCCGTTCTTGTCGTACTTCACGACGCGGTGATTGATGTAGCCGTCGGAGACGAAGATGTTGCCCTGCGGGTCCCACGCGACATCCGTCGGGCGCCCCAGGATATACTTCTCAGCGGGCGCGCCGGGCGGCGGGGATTGCGCCACCACGCCGGCAACCGCCTCCGGCCTGTGGCCGAGCACCATCACCACTCGACCCGCCGTATTGAATTTGATCACCATATTCGTGCCTTCGTCGACCGCCCAGATGTTGTCCTCCGGATCGACGCGGACGGAGTGCGCGAACTCGAAACCATAGCTCCCCTCGCCGATCTCGCGGACGTAGGTGCCGTTCTGATCGAACTCGAACAGACGTGTGTTGGCGCTGCGCGTGAAGACGAAAATGTGTCCCTTCGAGTTGGTCGCCACGCCCATGGATTCGCCCAAATACAGGTTCGGCGGAAGCTTCAGGAAGTTCGGCACGGAATCGTAGGCGATCTCGGCGACGTTCTGCGCTTTGGCCTTGGTCTGCGCGAAAACGTGGCCCGTGAGCAGGAGCGTCGCAATGGCAATACAGGACGTCGGGTGAATCTTCATTTGAACCTCATAATTATTTGGGACTGGTTCAGTGCCGTATCAATCTATCACATCGGGAGTGAAGTACTACTTGACGCGCATCGCGAATCCGTACAACGTGTCCCCGGCGCCCACAACAACATACTGAACGCCGTCGAGCTCGTACGTGATCGGGCCGTTACTGACGACCGTGTGCAGTGCAGCGTGCCACAACGGATCTCCCGTAGCGGGATCGAGCGCGACAAAGTTCGAATTCGGATCGCCCCCGAAGAGCAGTTTCCCGGCTGTGCTCAGCAGCCCCGACCGCACGCCTCCGCCATTGCCCGGCCACTTGTGAGTCCAGCGAATCTTCCCGGTCTTGTAATCGATCGCCTGCACCATCGCTTCTGAAAAGCCGTTGCGATCATTCCCGCCCCAACCTTCGGGCTTGTCGTCGGTGTCGTAAAGGTAGTACACGCTCCAGGCCCGAGCGGCATTGGCGTAGAATAAACCCGTCTCCGGGTTGAAACTGGGCGAGGGCCAGTTGATCGCGCCGCCCTGATTGGGCGTGACCAGCGCCCCATCGACCTTGGGCTGCTTGGCCGGATTCGGAATCGGCTGACCCTTGGCATCGATGCCGAGAGTCCAGTTGGTCTTGACGAACTCGCTGGTCAAAATGTGCTGTCCCGTGGCGCGATCGAGCACGAAGAACCATCCGTTGCGGCTGGCCTGCGCAAGGAGCTTCCTGCGTTGCCCGTTGATCTCGCCGTCGAACAGCACCGGCGTCTGCACCGCGTCCCAATCGTGCGTGTCGTGCGGCGACGGCTGGAAATACCACGCCAGCTTCCCGGTGTCGGGATTCAGCGCGATGATGCATTCCGCGTACAGGTTCGATCCCTCGCGGCCCTGCCCGGCGATTACCGGCTGCGGATTCCCGGTTCCGAAATACAGCAGATTGAGATCGGGATCGTAGGTGCTGGGCACCCAGGTCATGCCGCCGCCGTGGAGCATCGCTTCGACGCTGGGCCAGGTCTTCGCTTCAGGAGTGCCGGGCTCGGGATGCGCATACCAGCGCCATTGCAAGGCGCCCGTGTCCGGATCGTGCGACTCAATATAGCCGGGAATGTCCAGATCATCGCCGCTGACGCCGGTGATCACGTGATTTTTTACGATGATGGGCGCGACCGAGGCATAGTAGAACTGCTCCAGGTCACAGATCTGCGTGTGCCACTTTTCTTTTCCGTCTTTCGTGTTCAAAGCTACCAAGTTACAGTCGGGCGTCTCGACGTACACAGTCTCGCGCAGCACAGCCACGCCTCGATTGCCGATATGCCAGCCGCCTTTGGACGTCCACACGTGATGCCAGATCACGGACCCGGTGCGCGCGTCGATGGCCCAAACGTGATCGGGAATCGTGGTGTAGAGCACGCCGTTCATGACCACGGGCGTCCCCTTGATGGTGGTGTTCACGTTCCCGCCGCCCGCCTGTGGAGCGCGCCCGGGGTTTACGCGATAGACCCAGGCGAGCGACAAGGAATTGATGTTCGACTGGTTAATTTTTGTAAGCGGGCTGTAGCGGCGGCCGGAGGTATCGCCGTTGTAGCTCGGCCAAGCTTCTGGGAACGACGTTTGTGCAAACGCGTTCACGGCCAACAGCATGAAAACAAGTACTCTCATTTCAGCGACTCCAGATAACGCACCACGTTATGCATGTCCTGGTCGGTGTAAGAGTCGAGCATCTGCACATGCGTGGTGAGGGGATCGTTGATATCAACCTTGACGTTCTTATTTCGGGAGAACGCCCGATATTGGCCGGACGCATCGCGCAGAGCCACGCTGAAATCATCGATGTGTTCGAGAGATCCGGCGACGGCCTGTCCCCCGGAAGGCGTCACGGTGACTTGGAGCGGCTTGCTCCGTCTGGGAAACAGGAAACGCTGCTGCAAGTCGAGCGGGTTGTACTTGCTGCCGACACCGGCCAAGTCTCCCGTTGGCGAATGGCACATATTGCACTTGCCCGTACCGTTGAAATACGCTCGCCCGGCTTCCAGATTGCCCGTAAGCACGTTCGGTGGAGTCACGGGGTTGCGATTCTTGGCGGTCGCCTCGACCTGGTCTTTAAGGAAATGTGTCAGGTCGCGCACTTGGGCTTGTGTTAAGTCCGATTTGTGATTCGCCAGCTTCTTCAGAGCCGGTCCTACCTGGTCGCCCAGCCGGTCACGAAGAACCAGGGGCGAACGGATCAAGTCCGGACCTTGCTCAGTTCCCTTCGCCAGTCCTCCATGGCAGTTGATGCAGAACTGCGTGTATATTTGTCTGCCTTGTGCAGCTGCGGCGTTGTCCACCTCCTGGCGTTCGTAGGGGCCTGCCTGCCCCCATAAATTACAAAACGAACCCAACGCCAGCGCGATTAGACGTCGCATATCTCCATTGCCTTGTTGAGAGTGGCGATTGGATTGTGACCTGGTGCGGGCGAGTACTCGTGCGAGACGAATCCAGTGAACCCCAAATCCGCGATGGCTTGCATAATGAAGCGGTAGTTCAGTTCCTGGGATTCGTCGATGTCGTGCCGGCCGGGGTTGCCGCCGGTGTGGAAGTGCGCGATCCATTGGAAGTTGTCGCGAATATTGCGCACGATATCCCCATCCATGATCTGCGCGTGATAGATGTCGAACAGGATTTTGACGCGCGGCGAGTTGACGCGCTTCATCACATCGACGCCCCAGGCGATGTGGTCGAACATGTAGTCCTTATGGTTCACTTTGCTGTTCAGGTACTCCATGCAGATGGTAATGCCTTTGTCCTCGGCCTGGCCTTTCACCTTATTGAGAAACGTGACGCAATTATCCGCGCCCACGCGATCGTCCATGCCGCGGCGGTTTCCGGAAAACGTGATCACATTGGGGACCCCGGCCGCCGCTGATTCGTCGATGGCCGCGCGCAGGGATGCTTCGAGCCTGGCGTGATTCGCCGGAGTGTTCAGCGCGTCGGGGATCGACCCGCCCGGACCGGGTGGATACATCGACGGCACCAGGCCATACTTCTTGAGCAGTGGCCAATCCGCCGGCCCGATCAGGTCGAACCCTTTGATGCCAAGGCGCGCGGCTTCCCGGCAACAATCTTCCAGGCTCATCTCGCGCGCGAAAACGCCACGCGTGACGCCCTGCTTGATGCGGCCCTTCCGTTGAACGGGGGCGGTCTGCGCGAAAGCAAAGGGCGCGGCCAATACTGGTAGAAAATCTCTGCGTCGCATGGGCTCCTCCCGAGGTTTGCCGCCAAATAGTCTACCGCACCCTTAGGTGCGTAGCACTTCGAGGATCAGGCACTTGAGATAGAGCGTCTCGGGAACCGTTAAAAGAATCGGATGGTCCGCGGCCTGTGTGCGCCGCTCCAGGACTCGGATGGTTTTCCCGGCATCCAGCGCGGCTTCCGCGACGATCTGGAATAGCATCGCCTCGCTCACATGATGCGAGCAGGAACAGGTCACCAGAATCCCGCCTGGATCGAGCATGCGCAGAGCGCGCAGATTTATCTCCTTGTACCCGCGTGCGGCATCGTCCAGCATCTTGCGGGACCGCGCGAAGGCCGGCGGGTCCAGAATGATCATCGAGTAGCGCCGGTCGAGACCAGCCAGGAATTCGAAGAC
>Ga0310810_10002144_pt1 | contig 21000 bp, 21 predicted proteins | sample NCmetagenome_FD_207641 | JGI IMG/M metagenome (GOLD analysis project Ga0310810, IMG submission 207641) | Soil microbial communities from experimental microcosm in Duke University, North Carolina, United States - NC | ecosystem: Engineered > Artificial ecosystem > Soil microcosm > Unclassified ...
AATGGATGCAGCGCAATGCGGACAAGGCGCGAGCGGCGATGCGCCGCTGGCGACAGGCGCATCCGGACGAACATCGCGCCGAACTCCGCGCGTACTACGCGCGCGACCCCGAGCGTCGTCAGCGCCAGATCGATGCAAGCCCTAACCGAAAGGCTGTGCGGGTCGCGAGCGAACATCGTCGTCGCGAGCGAGGCGCCGGTGGTGGAACGCCGTTCACGTACAAGGAGTGGCTCGCCCTCGTCGATGAGTATCACGGCCGCTGCGCATATTGCGGTGCGGCCGGGTCGCTGCAGGTTGACCACAGGACGCCGCTGGCGCGTGGCGGGACTAACGAGCTCAGGAACATTCTTCCGGCATGCGGTCCGTGCAACCAACGCAAGCACACGTTGACCGAGGCTGAGTTCCGCGCGCGACTTGCTGGGGAGAAAGACCAGCCGCCCCCATACAATTGACCTCTCCGGCTGGATAGCTCAGTGGTTAGAGCAGGCGACTCATAACCGCCAGGTCCCGGGTCCGAATCCCGGTCCAGCCACTGCGTGACCATCACCACCACCCGATCGATCCGCGCCGCGGTCCTCGCCTTCGTGCGCGAGCACGACCTCCTCCCGCCCGGCCCGCTCGTCGTCGCCGTGTCCGGCGGCGCGGACTCGACCGCGCTCCTCCTGCTATTGAGCGCCCTCGCGCCGCAGCTCGGCCTCGACCTCCACGTGGCGCACTTCGACCACCGAATGCGCCCGCGCGAGTCCGCGAAAGACGCGCAATTCGTCGCCGACCTCGCGCAATCGCGCGGCGCGACCATCCGCATCGGCCGCGCGGAGCAGCCGCCGAAGAGCGAGGACGACGCGCGCGAGCTCCGCTACGCGTTCCTTCGCCGTGCCGCGGAAGACGTCGGCGCGGCGCGCATCGCCACCGGTCACACCCGCGACGATCAGGCCGAGACCGTCCTCCTCCACGCGACGCGGGGGAGCGGGCTCGCCGGGCTGGCCGGGATGCGTCCCCTGCGCGACGACATCGTTCGCCCGCTCCTCGCGATCGGCCGGGCCGACACCGAAGCGCTCTGCCGCGAGGCGAAGATCGAGCCGCGCACGGATCGCTCGAACACCGATCTGAAGTACGCCCGCAACCGGATCCGCCGCAAGGTCTTGCCCGAGCTCGAGCGCATCAATCCGCAGGCCCGCGCTGCGCTCGCGCGCCTGGCCGACGCGGCCGCCGGCGCGGCCGACGCGACTCACGTCGCCGCGGAGCGGAGCCTCCACGGCGCCACGACGGCGACCGGGATCGCGCTCGACCGCCTCGACGCGGGAGTCCGGGACGACGCGCTCGCCATCGCGTGGGCCCGGGCGACCGGCCGGAGCCTCGCGGCGAAGCACCGCGCAGCGCTGGCCGCGCTCGCGAGCTCGCGGGACGGCAGCGCCGCGCTCGATCTACCCGGCGGCCGCGCGGTCCGGGAATACGCGACCCTCCGGATCGAGAGCGGCCCGGCGGTGCCGGGTGAGCCGGCGGCGCCGGTGCCGCTGTCGCCCGAACGGCCGGTCCGCTGGGCCGGTTGGACGTTCACACTCGCTTCACATGGCGCGGGTACCTTCAGCTCACCGGCGCCGGCCGGCGCGCTGGTCGTCCGATCGCGCCGTCCGGGAGATCGGCTGGCCGGTCGGCTTCGTATCAAGGTCCAGGACCTCTTCACCGACGCGAAGGTGCCGGTCCGCGCTCGGGCGACCCATCCGCTCGTGGCGACCGCATCTGGCGCGGTCTGGTGGGTGGTCGGCCTGAAACATGCCGATGGAGCGGCCGATCCGGGCCGGTGGATCGTCGCGACGCCGCCCCCGGCACAGATCGAAGCACTGCGACGTTACACGCGTAACATCGATAGCGGAGACCGCCACATGGTGGATGGATGAGAGGACACCGAAACGAACTTCGATAACCGCATCTTCAAGAACGGGATCCTGACGCTCCTGCTGGTCCTCATGGGCGTGGCGCTCCTCTACGCCTACCGCGCCCAGAGCCCGTCTGCGACCGTCGCCTCCTACGACAAGGCGATCACCGAGATCCGCAGCGGCCAGGTGACGGCGGTCACCCTCAACACGGACACCGCGACCATCAACAAGGTCGACAAGACGAGCGAGACGGTGAATATCGGCACCAACGACGGCGGCGCGTTCCAGAAGGTCATCGTCGACTACAACGCGACGCAGCCGCCGAGCAGCCAGGTGACGATCAACATCGCAAGGGACTCTCCGACCTTCGGCATCATCGGCTCCGTCCTGTTGAGCCTGCTGCCGGTGCTGCTGATCGGTGGCTTCTTCGTGTACATGATGCGGCAGGCTCAGGGCACGAATAACCAGGCCCTGTCGTTCGGCAAGTCGCGCGCGCGCATGTTCATCGGCAACAAGCCGACCGTCACATTCGACGACGTCGCGGGCGTGGACGAGGCCAAACAGGAGCTCACCGAGGTGGTTGAGTTCCTCAAGTACCCCGAGAAGTTCTCCACGTTGGGCGCGCGCATCCCGCGTGGCGTGCTCCTCGTCGGCCCGCCTGGCACCGGCAAGACGATGCTCGCGCGCGCGGTCGCCGGCGAGGCGGGCGTGCCGTTCTTCTCGATCTCGGGCTCCGAGTTCGTCGAGATGTTCGTCGGCGTCGGCGCGTCGCGCGTGCGCGACCTGTTCGACCAGGCCAAGCGCAACGCGCCGTGCATCGTGTTCATCGATGAGATCGACGCGGTCGGTCGGCAGCGTGGCGCGGGCCTTGGTGGCTCGCACGACGAACGTGAGCAGACCCTCAACCAGATCCTGGTCGAGATGGACGGCTTCGACACGGGGACGAACGTGATCGTCCTCGCGTCGACGAACCGTCCGGACGTCCTCGACCCGGCGCTTCTGCGGCCGGGCCGCTTCGACCGTCAGGTCGTCCTCGACCGGCCCGACATCAAGGGCCGCAAGGGCATCCTCGACGTGCACGTGCGCGGCAAGCCGCTCGACAAGACCGTCGACCTCCTGCGCATCGCGCAGATCTCGCCCGGCTTCTCCGGCGCCGACCTCGCGAACGTCGTGAACGAGGCCGCGATCCTCGCCGCCCGCCGGAACCGCAAGGTCATCACGCAGATCGACTTCGAGGAAGCCCTCGAGAAGGTGTCCCTCGGACCCGAACGGCGCTCGCGCGTCATCTCCGAAAAGGAGAAGAACATCGTCGCGTACCACGAGGCCGGCCACGCCCTGTGCTTCAAGCTGCTCACGAACACGAACCCGGTCCACAAGATCTCGGTCGTGTCGCGCGGCATGGCCATGGGTGTCACCTGGTCGCTCCCGCAGGAGGACCGCTACTTCCGGACGAAGCGCGAGTTCGAGGACGACATCGCCGCCGCGCTTGGTGGGTGGACCGCCGAGCAGCTGCATCTGGGCGGGGACGTCACGACCGGCGCGTCGAACGACATCGAGAAGGCGACCGAGATGGCCCGGCAGATGGTCACCAAGTACGGCATGAGCGAGAAGCTCGGGCCGCTCCAGTACGGCAAGACCGACGAGCTCATCTTCCTCGGCCGGCAGATCCAGGAGGAGAAGAACTACTCCGAGGAGACCTCCAAGCTCATCGACAGCGAGGTCCACGAGATCGTCGACCGCGCGCGCCGCCGGGCCTACGAGCTGCTCACCCAATACCGCAGCCTCCTCGACGCGGTCGTCGCGCGGCTCATCGAGCAGGAGACCCTCAGCTCGGACGAGTTCAACAACCTCGTCGACGGCCACCTCGGCCAGCTGCCGGTCGCCGCATCGACCCCCGGCGGCGGCGCGACCCCGCCCTCCGGCGCACCCGCCGCCGGCGCTCCCGAAGCGAAGCGTCGCCAGGGGCCTGAAACAGGGAAGGGACCCGCTCCGGCACCCACGCCGGCTTAACGACAGGGGCCGCCCCGACTGACCTCGGCGCGCGCGGTGTGCGGCTTGGGGTGACCCATGAGCGGTGTGGCCGGCAGGCCGCTAACGCACGCACGCCAACGCCGCCGATACACAGTCGTAACAAGGCGAGCAACCGAGGGCATAACGGTCGGCACGCGAAGTGCTTAGAGCGGGTACGTGAGCACCATCATGTACGAGATCAAGTCCACCGTGGAGCGCGACGCGCGCCTCCGGACCGCGATCCTTGCCGCCTTCACGCTCGTGCTGGCGGTCGCATTCATGGTGCTTCTCATCTCCGACCAGGTGCAGGCCGCCGCTCTCTAAGCGCCCGCCCTAGCCTCGGTCTGTGCGGCTGTTCGTCGCGGTCCACCTCCCAACGGAGCTCACCGACCGCGCCGCCGCGCTGCTTCCGGCGGCACTTCCGGCCCTCAAACGCGTCCGGCCAGAGTTGATGCACCTGACCCTCGCGTTCCTCGGCTGGACCCCCGACGAGCGGCTCGACGCGGTCAATGAGGCCGCCCGGGCCGCGGCAGCCGGCCACCGCGCGTTCGATCTCACGCTCTCCGGGGCTGGGCGGTTCCCGGCGTCGGGCCGGCCGCGGGTCGTCTGGCTCGGGATCGGGGATGGAGCCGGCCAGCTCGCCGGGCTTGCCGATTCGGTCACCGCGCAGCTGCGCGAACGCCAGCTCACCTTCGACGATCGGCCGTTCGCGCCGCATCTGACGCTCGCCCGCGTCCGCGACGAGGCCTCCGGTCCTGAGGCGCGGACGGTGGCCGCCGCGATCGAGACGATCGTCGTTCCCGAGCTGCGGGCGCACATCGACAGGATCTCGGTGGTCGAGAGCGTGCTCTCGCCGAAGGGTCCGCGCTACACCGACCGCCTCGCGGTACCGCTCGGCTGACGCGGGCTCAGCGCTGGCGGGCAGCTCGCTTCGGCGCGGTCAGCAGGATCCGTTCGCGTGGGCGCCGCCACGCCGGCGGCGCGACCGCGGTGCGCTTGCGGAAGTTGTCGAAGGCATACGTGTCGCAGAGCACCTCGGCCGACGTGCCCCAGCCATGGGTGAGGTACAGCCACCAGTGGCAGAACTCGTGGAGGTAGAGGAACCGGATCACGTCGCGCCGCGTCCGGAAGGGGACGAGCGGGTAGCCGCGTGACCCGAGGTCGACCATCTCGCGGAACGGCCGGAACGGCTCCGGCACCTGGATGAGCATCTCTCGGCTGTCCCAGAAGGTGAAGGCCACGAGGTGCGGGCGGCTCCGGTAGCGGAGTGCCTTCACCGTCACCGTGTAGCCGGTCGCGGTCGGCAGGCCCCGGAGGACCGCGCGGATCTCCGCGGGCGTGTGCGACGACAGCCCTGAGCGCACGGCCATCGGCCCGAGCGGGCGGCCAGGGCCCTGGTGGATGTTCCGAACGGCCATCGACCGATCGTAGGGAGCAAGCGGCCTGCCCATTTCCACCTCCCAGTTCGGCGCTGGCTTGCCTGGCCGCCGAGAACAGGGCTAGGATTGGGGCAACGTCGTTCGAGCGGGAACGAGTAGCCGGTGCGAGCCGTGTAGCGAACCGGGACAGGTGTGAGCCGGGACGGCGGACGCAGGCGAATGGATCCCGCGAGACGCCGCGGCGAACGAGACACAAGTAGCCGCGGCCGGTGGCCCGCCGTTATCGCCGGGCGCTGCGTGATCGCGCAGGCTGAGGGCTTGCTTCCAATTCTGGGAGCAGCCGAGATCGGGTGGCACCACGACCCTCGTCCCGAGATGGGAGCGAGGGTCTTTGTTTTCCCAAAGACCGAAGGAGCGGGCGTGGCGAGCACGGTGGCGAGCGTGATCCGGCTGGAGCCGGTCGTGCGGGAGCGCATGGCCGACCTCGAGACGCCGGTGTCAGCGTTCGCGAAGCTCCGTCCACTCGGCGGCGCATTCCTGCTGGAGAGCGCCGAGGGCGGCGAGCGGATGGGCCGCTACTCGTTCATCGGCGTCGCGCCGCGTGAGCTGGTCATCTCGCGCGACGGCGATCCGCTCGAGTCGCTCCGGCAGGCGATGGCCAGATATGACCGGCCCGGCGGCGGGCGCGGCCTCCCGCGCTTCTCGGGAGGCGCGGTCGGCTACGTGGGCTACGAGGCGGCTCGCCATTTCGAGCGCATCCCCCTCGCGCCGCGCGATCCGCACGGGCTGCCGGAGGCGGTGTTCGGGATCTACGACACGGTCGTCGCGTTCGACCACCTGCGGCACACGATGCTGCTCATCGCGCACGCGGCCGACGGCGATCGCGCGGCGGCGGAGCGGCGGCTCGATGAGCTCGACGCCGCCCTCGACGCGCCGCTCGTGCTTCCCGCGCCAACGCGGGTCGAGCGGACGGTCAGCGCGAACATGACCTCTGCGGCGTATGCGGAGCTCGTCCGCCGGGCGCGCGAGCTCATCGCGGAGGGCGACTGCATCCAGATCGTGCTCGCGCAACGCTTCGACATCCGTCCCGCACCCGAGCCGCTCGCGCTGTATCGGGCACTCCGGCACGTGAACCCGTCCCCGTACATGTTCCTGCTCGAGACGGTCGGCGCGACGCTCGTCGGCGCGTCCCCCGAGCCGTTCGTTCGCGTCGAAGGCGGCACCGTGGTGATGCATCCGATCGCTGGCACCCGGCCTCGCGGCGCGGACCCGGCCGCCGACGCCGCCAACGAGGCTGAGCTCCGCGCGTCGGAGAAGGAGCGCGCCGAGCACGTCATGCTCGTCGACCTCGGGCGCAACGACGTCGGTCGCGTCTCCAGACCGGGCACGGTCCGGGTGCCCGAGCTCATGCGCGTCGATCGTTTCTCGCACGTCATGCATCTGACGTCGGTCGTCGAGGGCACCCTGCGCGACGACATCGACGCCCTCGGCGCGTTCAGGGCGTGCTTCCCGGCGGGGACGGTCTCCGGCGCGCCCAAGATCCGGGCGATGGAGCGCATCGCCGAGCTCGAGACCGACCGGCGTGGCACGTACGCGGGCGCGGTCGGCTATCTCGGCTTCGACGGCTCGCTGGACACGTGTATCGCCATCCGCACGGCGCTCATCGCGGACGGCGTCTGTCGCATCCAGGCGGGAGCGGGCATCGTCGCCGATTCCGATCCGCGGGCCGAGGAGGCGGAGACGCGCGCGAAGGCCGGTGCCCTGCTTCGCGCGATCGAGCTCATGGACGGCCAGGCGGTCCGGTCGTGACCAGGGTGCTGCTCGTCGACAATTACGACTCGTTCACGTTCAACCTCGCCCAGGCGATGAGCGCGCTCGGCGCGGAGGTCACCGTCGTGCGCGCGGACGACCCGTCGCTGGCTGCCGCGCTCGATACCTGTCCCGACCGCGTGGTCATCTCGCCGGGCCCCGGCCGGCCCGAGGCTGCCGGCCGCTCAGCGCAGATCGTGCGCGCGGCGCCCGAGCGGGGCATCCCGACGCTCGGCGTCTGTCTCGGACTGCAATGCGCGGCGATCGCGTTCGGGGCATCGGTGGTCCGGGCGCCGGAGCCGCGCCACGGCAAGACGTCGGCGGTCCGGCACGACGGTCGAGGCGTGTTCGCGGGCATTCCGGATCCGACCGTGGCGACGCGCTATCACTCGTTGATGGTCGACCCGTCGACGCTCCCGCCGGCGCTCGAGGTGAGCGCTCGCAGTGACGATGGGGTCGTGATGGCGCTCCGTCACCGCACCTTGCCCCTCGAGGCGGTGCAATTCCATCCGGAGTCCGTCCTCTCCGCGGACGGGGTGGCGATGTTGCGGAATTTCGTGGAGGGTCCGCGCTAGTGGACGCCCGTGAGGCGCTCGGGGTCGTCGCTGGCGGCCGCACCCTGAGCCGCGCCGAGGCGGAGAGCACGATGGCGAGCATCATGACCGGCGAGGCGACGGCCGCGCAGCTCGGCGCGCTCCTCGCGGCGCTCGCCGTGCGCGGAGAGACCGTCGACGAGATCGCCGGTTTCGCCGCGGGGCTGCGCGCGGCAGCCGTGACCGTCACGGTGCCGGACGGCGCGATCGACACGTGCGGCACCGGCGGTGACCGATCGCAGAGCTTCAACATCTCGACGGTCGCGGCGATCGTCGCCGCTGCCGCGGGCGCGCGCGTCGCGAAGCACGGAAATCGCGCGGCTTCGAGCGTGTGCGGCAGCGCCGACGTGCTCGAGGCGCTCGGGGTGAAGATCGATCTCGGCCCGGAGTCGGTCGCCGAGTGCGTTGGCGACGTCGGGGTCGGCTTCATGTTCGCGCCGCGCTTCCATCCGGCGCTCCGGCACGCCGGCCCGGTGCGGCGTGAGATCGGGATCCGCACGATCTTCAACGTGCTCGGTCCCCTCGCGAACCCGGCGGGCGTGAAGCGGCAGCTGCTCGGCGTTCCGTCCGCCGCGCTCGGAGAGCGCATGGTCGGTGTGCTGCGCGAGCTGGGCGCGGAGCGCGCGCTCGTCGTGCACAGCGCGGATGGCCTGGACGAGATCAGCCCGAGCGGGCCGACGCGCACCTGGGAACTGCGCGACGGTTCGATCGGCGAGGGCCAGCTCACCCCGGAGGACGCCGGGCTCGAGCGGGCACCGCGCGACTCGGTCCGCGGCGGCGACAGCGCGACGAACGCCGCCATCGCGCGCGCGGTGCTGTCGGGGGCCGCCCGCGATGGCGCGCGGACCGCGGTGCTTCTGAACGCGGGCGCCGCGTGCTACGTGGCGGGGCTCGCCCGGGACGTGCGGGGCGGCGTCGGGCTCGCCGCCCACGCGATCGAGAGCGGCGCCGCGATGGCGACGCTCGAGGCGTGGGCCGACCGCAGCCGGGCCCTGGACTGATGGACTTCCTCGACACCGTCGTCGCCGAGCGCAGGGCCGACATGCAGGCCGCTCGGCGTCACGACGACGCGCCGATCCGGTCCGGCCGCGCGCGGCCGTCGTTCGTCGATGCGATCCGGGCGAAGCGGGCGACCGGACGCGTCGCCGTCATCGCGGAGGTGAAGCGCCGCTCGCCCGCGCTGGGCGTGCTGTCGGCCGACGCCGACCCGGTCTCCCTCGCGTCGCTGTACGCCCAGGCCGGTGCCGCGGCGATCTCCGTGCTCACCGAGCCGCGGCACTGGGGCGGATCGATCGGCGACCTGGCCGCCGTGGCGGCGGCGGTCGACCTTCCCGTGCTGTTCAAGGACATCGTCGTCGACGAACAGCAGCTGCGCGAAGCGGAAGCCGCCGGCGCGTCGGCGGTGCTCCTCATCGCGGAGGCGCTTGATGACTCGACGCTCGCCTCGTTCGTCGAGCGGGCGGCCGCGCTTGGCCTCGTGGCGCTCGTCGAGGCGCACGAGCACCGCGCGTTCGCCCGCGCGGTCGCGTGCGGCGCCCAGGTCGTCGGGGTGAACGCGCGCAATCTGCGCGTGCCTGCCGAGCTTGACCGCGAGCGCATCGACGCGCTGCACGGGCTCGTTCGCCCCGATCAGCTCCTCGTCGCCGAATCCGGGATCGGGTCGGCCGACGACATCGCGGCGCTGCCCGCGCGCGTCGACGCGGTGCTCGTCGGCACGGCGCTCATGACCGCGGCCGATCCGGGCGCCCTCGTGCGATCGCTTGCCTCAGCGAGGGCTTTGCCCGAGCGAGGCCGCCGGGCCCCCGATCCCGCAGGGGCAGGGGCCCCTGAGGGGCGAAGCCCCGCCGAAGGCAGCGAAAGGAGCAGGGTTTGAAAGGCCGATTCGGCGAATTCGGCGGCCAGTACCTGCCCGAGACCCTGATGCCGGCGGTCGCCGAGCTCGAGGACGCGTACCTCGCGGCTCGCGCGGACGCGTCGTTCGAGACCGAGCTCGCGGCGCTGCTGCGCGACTGGGTCGGCCGGCCCACGCCGCTCACCGACGCGACGCGGCTCGCGGCGGCGGTGGGGCTGCGCCGCGTTCTGCTCAAGCGCGAGGACCTGGCGCACACCGGCGCGCACAAGATCAACAGCGCGGTCGGCCAGGCGCTCCTCGCCAAGCGGATGGGGAAGCATCGCGTCGTCGCCGAGACCGGCGCGGGCCAGCACGGGGTCGCGGCCGCAGCGGCGTGCGCGCTGCTCGGGCTCGAGTGCATCGTCTACATGGGCACGGAGGACATGCGCCGCCAGGCGCCGAACGTCTTCCGGATGGAGCTGCTCGGCGCGGAGGTGCGGGCGGTCGACAGCGGGACGCGCACCTTGAAGGACGCGGTGAACGAGGCGATCCGCGACTGGGTGACGAACGTCCGCTCCACCTATTACCTGCTCGGCTCGGCCATCGGGCCGCATCCGTACCCGACGATGGTCCGTGACTTCCAGTCCGTCATCGGGCGGGAGGCGCGCCGTCAGTCGCTCGACCTGCTCGGAAAGCTGCCCGACGTCGTGGTCGCGTGCGTGGGCGGTGGTTCGAACGCGATCGGGATCTTCGCGGCGTTCATCGCGGACAGCGCAACGACACGATTGCGCGGCGTCGAAGCGGGCGGCCGCGGCCTCGCCACCGGCGAGCACGCGGCATCGATCGTCGGAGGCTCGGTCGGCGTGCTGCACGGGACGCGCACGATGATCCTGCAGACCGCCGACGGTCAGATCCGCGGGACCCATTCGATCTCCGCCGGCCTCGATTACCCCGGCGTCGGCCCCCAGCACGCGGATCTCGCAAGCAGCGGCCGCGCGTCGTACGTCGCGCGGACCGACGCGGAGGCGCTCGAGGGGTTCACACTCCTGGCGCGGACCGAGGGGATCATCCCGGCCCTCGAGCCGGCGCACGCGATCGCCGACCTCACCCATATCCGGGACGACTACGGGGCGGAGCTCGACGTGCTCGTGTGCCTTTCCGGCCGTGGCGACAAGGACCTCGAGACGGTCATGGCGGCAATGCGATGAGCGTCGCAGCCGCGACCGGCGTCGAGCGGATCGCCGGCGCGTTCGCACGAGCGAAGGCGGAGCGGCGGCTCGCGGTGCTCATCTACCTGACCGTGGGTTACCCGGATCGCGCGTCGACCGGCTCGCTGCTCCGGGCAGCAATCGACGGTGGCGCCGACCTGCTGGAGCTCGGCGTGCCGTTCAGCGATCCGCTGGCCGATGGCGCGACGGTGCAGCGCGCGAGCGAGGTCGCGCTGGCCAACGGGATCACCCTCGCCGACTGTCTGGCCGAAGCCCGAAGCATCGTGGCCGAACGTGGCGTCCCCGTCGTGCTCATGGGCTACACGAACCCGTTCGAGCGGTACGGCTACGACCGCTTCGCTGCGGACGCGGCGCCGCTGGGCGTCGCGGGCGTGATCGTTCCGGATCTGCCGGCCGAGGAGAGCGCGGCCTTCGGCAGCGAGCTCGATGCGGTGGGCATGGCTCGCATCGACATGTACGCGCCGACGACGCCGGACGAACGGCTGGCCCGGCTCGTCCCGGCGTCGCGCGGCTTCGTCTATTGCGTGTCGCTGACCGGGGTGACCGGTGCGCGCCGCGCGCTTGGCGCGGACGTCGCTGCCTTCGTCGCTCGCGTGCGAAGCCACACGGCGCTGCCGATCGTCCTCGGTTTCGGGATCAGCGAGCCCGCGCACGTCTCGGCGCTGCGTGGTCTAGTGGACGGCGTCGCGGTCGGCAGCGCGGCGATCGACGCGGTGACCGCGGCGAGCGACAAGCCCGCGGCGCTCCGCGCGTTCGTGCGGGGTCTCGTCGAGGCGGGGAGGTCCTGATGGCGACGCGAGGCATCCGCGGCGCGACCACGGTCGAACGGAACGACCGCGAGCAGATCCTCGCGGCCACCCGCGAGCTGCTCGAGGTGCTCGTTCGGCTCAACGGCCTGCGGCCCGACGACGTCGCGTACGTGTGGTTCACCGTGACTCCGGATCTCGACGCCGAGTTCCCCGCGTTCGCGGCGCGCGAGATCGGCTGGACGGAGGTCCCGCTCATGTGCGGTCGCGAGATCCCGGTGCCCGGCGCGATCGCCGGATGTATCCGCGTGCTCATCGACTGGAACACCTCGAAGACGCAGCGGGAGATCCGCCACGCGTTCCTGCATCGCGCGAAGGAGCTGCGCCCGGCGTGGGCGGTGGAGGTCTGACGTGCTGGTCGTCATGAAGCGCGACGCGACGAAAGAGGAGATCGACGGCGTCGTGCGGCGGATCGGGGAGCTCGGCCTCACCGCGACGCCGCTGCCCGGTGCCGAGCGCACCGCCATCGGCACGTTCGGCGTGGCGGCGCGCGAGTACGCCGAGCAGCTCGAGTCGCTGCCCGGCGTCGCCGAGATCGTCCTCGTGAGCCGCCCCTTCAAGCTGAGCTCGCGCGAGGTGCATCCGGCCGACTCGGTCGTGCGGATCGGCGACGTGCCGATCGGCAACGGGCAGCCGCTCGCGGTCCTCGCCGGGCCGTGCTCGGTGGAGTCGCGCGAGCAGACCATGAGCACCGCGCGCGCGGTCCGGGCCGCCGGGGCGTCGCTCCTGCGCGGCGGCGCGTACAAGCCGAGCACGTCGCCGTATCACTTCCGCGGTCTCGGACCCTCGGGTCTCGAGCTGCTGAGCGAAGCGCGCGCCGCGACCGGATTGCCCGTCGTCACCGAGGTCCTCACGCCCAGTGACGTGGAGCTCGTCGCGTCGTATGCCGACTGCCTCCAGATCGGCGCGCGCAACATGCAGAACTTCTCCCTCCTCGACGCGTGCGGTGAGCAGTCCAAGCCCGTCCTGCTGAAGCGCGGGATGTCCGCGACGGTCGAGGAGCTGCTCCTTTCGGCCGAGTACATCCTCGCGAAGGGCAATCAGAATGTGATCCTCTGCGAGCGCGGGATCCGGACGTTCGAGAAGTACACCCGCAACACGTTCGACATCAACGCGATCCCGCTGCTCAAAAAGCTCTCGCATCTCCCGGTCATCGCCGATCCCTCGCACGGGACGGGGAAGTGGTATCTCGTCGCGCCGGTCGCGCTCGCCGCTGTCGCAGCGGGCGCTGATGGGCTGCTCATCGAGGTCCATCCCGCGCCCGATCACGCGCTGAAGGACGGCTTCCAGTCGCTCACGTTCGAGAACTTCGAGAAGCTGATGGCGATGCTGCCCGCGGTCGCAGGCGCGGTCGGCCGTCCGGTGGCCGCGGCGGTCTGATGCGCATCGGCATCGCGGGGTGCGGCCTCATCGGCGGCTCGCTGGCCCTGGCCCTGCGCGACGTGCACGACGTGCGGGCGTTCGATCCGGCCGGCACCGGTGACATCGCCGGGACAGCTCGCCTCGAGGATCTCCTCGCCGCCGAGGTCATCATCGTCGCGACGCCGCTGCCGCACGTCGTTCCGACGCTCCGGTCGCTCGCCGGGCACGCGAACGGGACGGTGCTCATGGACGTCGGCAGCGTGAAGCGCGAGGTCGCCGCCTTCGCGAACACCGCACCGGCGACGGCCCGGATCGTCGGCGGCCACCCGATGGCCGGCGGGACCGAGCGCGGCTTTGCCGCCGCGCGGGCCGACCTGTTCCGCGGCCGGCCGTTCCTGCTCGTGCCCACCGCGCGGTCGGACGAGCGTGCGATGGGCCTCGCCGGCGACGTCGTCCGCGCCGCGGGCGCCGTCCCGACCGTCGTCTCCGCGCTGGAGCACGACCGCATGGTGGCGATCCTTTCGGGGCTCCCGTTGGCCATGGCTCGCGCCCTCGCGCGCGTCGGCGCGGATGTCGCTGACCTCGCGGGTCCCGGATTCCGCGATGCCACGCGGCTCGCCCAGACCTCGCCGGAGCTTGCCGACGCGATCCTCAATGGGAACGCCGTCGAGGTGCGAGCCGCCCTGGCGAAGCTGCGCGCGGCGCTCGACGACGTCGAGCGGGAGCTCGGCTAGCGCGTCTCGGGAAGCTGCATCTCGACGTGCCGGCACTCGTCGCAGCCGAGCATCTCGATGCGGACCTGCGACTCGCCGATCTCGCCCCAGCCTCCAAGGAGCGCATTCAACCATCCCGGATTGCCGCCGACGCGGAACGGGACGATGCCCAACGAGAGCAACTCGCGGCCGCAGCGCGGGCACGCCTGACCGGTCAGCTTCTTCGGGTCGCGCTTCAATGCCCGAGCGCCTTCAACATGTCGAAGAAGTCGGGGAACGTCTTCGACACGCTCTCGGATCCCTCGATCGCGACGCCGGGGATCTGCAGGCCGAGCACGGCGAACGCCATGGCGACCCGATGATCGCCCTTCGCGTCGACGATGCCGTCGTGCAGCGGGGCGGGCTCGATGCGGATGGAGTCGGCGAAGGCGGTCGCGCGTCCGCCAAGGGCGTTGATGGCGTCGGCGACCGCGTGGATCCGGTCGCTCTCCTGGAGCCGGGTGTGCGCGATCCCGCCGAGCTCGGTCGGCGTCTCGCACTGCGTCGCGACGACCGCGAGGCTCGGGAACACGTCGGAGCAGTCGCGGACGTTGGTGACGATGCCCTGGAGCCGGCCGACCCGCTCGACGGTGACGCTGCCCTTGCCGCGCGAGACGCCGCAGCCCATCTCCTCGAGGATCGAGAAGTACCGGACATCGCCCTGCCCGCCGGGTCTCTCGTGGGCATCGACGTTCTCGATCGTGACGCTGCCGCCGCAGATCGCGGCCGCGGCCGCGGGATACGTCGCGGCCGTCGCGTCACCGGGGATCGCGAACGAGCGTGGCTTGACCTTCTGCGGCTTGATCACGATCCAGTCCAGGGTCGGCGCGTCGACCTTGACGCCGCGCATCCGGAGGGCCGCGATCGTGAGATCGACGAACGGCGCGGAGACCAGCGACCCGGTGATCTCGAGCTCGATCCCGCGCTCGAGCCGCGCCGCGACGAGCAGCAGCGCCGACGCGAACTGGCTCGACGCGTTCCCCGACACCGCGACCCGCCCACCGCGGATCGGGCCCTTCACCGTGAGCGGCAGCGCGTCGGCGTCAGCCGTCGCCCCGAGCTCGCGGAGCGCGTGCACGAGCGGCGCGATCGGGCGCTCGCGCATCCGCTCGGCGGCGTCGAACCGCGTTTCGCCGTCGGCGAGCGCAGCAAGCGCGAGGCCGAACCGCGCGACCGTGCCGGACTCGGCGGCGTTGACCGGGCCGGTGGCGTGGGGGATCGTCTCCGCGCCGTGGACGGTGACCCCGAACGTCTGGTCCCACTCCACGCGATATCCGAGCGCGGCGAGGGCCTGGCGCATCGCCCGGACATCTTCGCCCGGGTCGAGGCGGCCGAGATCGAGACGCGACCGCCCGGCGGCGATGGCCGACAGCACGAGCTCGCGATTCGCGATGCTCTTGGAAGCCGGGACGCGGACGCGCACCTCGCGCAGCGGGTGACGGAACGGGATGATCGGGCGGGGCGTCATGGGACAGGGGATTATGGCCACGGATCGGATGAGACCGCTTTCCGCGCTGACGTTGTGCGCGTGCGTGGTGATCGCCTGCGCGAGCGAGCCGCCGCCGACCTCGGCGTCCGCGAGCGCTGGCCCTGGCGGCACCGACGTGCCGGTCGCTTCACCGGTCATCGCGTTCGAGCCGTCGCCGGCCACTGCCCAGGCGCCCCGCTACGTCGCTGGACGGTGGACGTCGAGCCTGCCGCTTCTCGGGGTCCGGTTCGCGATCGACCCGGACCCCGGCCTGCCGTGCACCGTGACGATCGATCCGGGCCGGCAGGCCGGCGGGTACGCCTGCGACTGGTTGCTGCCACCGGTGACCGAGATCCGCATCGAGCTCCACGGCACGACCGGGCAGGGCGTTGAAGGAGCCACCACGCGCACCCTCCGGACGATGGGCGACCGCCTGAGCGGCGTGCCGTGGTTCACCGAGTTCGAAGATCCGAATGGGGAAGCCGTGGCGTGCGCGGCCGCGAGCGTGCGGATCATCCAGACCTTCACGACGGGTCGCGATGTCGCGACGGCGCGGGAGATCCTCGCGCAAGGCGTGCCGCTCAACAGGAGCGCCGACCCGGGCATCGATCCGGCCGCCATCGCGGCGGTCACGACCGCGCTCGACGCGGCGAACCACTACCACTACTACCGCTTCGCCACCCGTGAGGCCGCGACGCGCGCGGCCGTGTACTGGCTCGCGCGGTCGGCGAAGCCCGTTATCGCGCTGTCGCTCGCCGGACAGCACGCGCCGATCATCACCGGCTACACGGGCACGATCGGTCCGCGCCTGGCCGACGGGACCGTCACTGGCCTCGTGGTCGAGGACCCGCAGCGCGGCGACCTCGACCCGCTGACGGCGAAGCACCGGCCCGACAAGTCGCGTTCGGCCGAGTTCCAGACCGGGAAGCTCATCGGGATCGATGAGTGGTACACGGATGACTGGTGGTTCCGCGACGCGTACAAGGGGTCGATCATCTTCAACTCGGATGCGAAACTCCACGACGTCGACCGGAACGACGGGCTCTACCCGCGGCCGCATTGGGACGGCACGTTCGTGATCCTGGTCGACGATGGCGATGCCGCGAACCCGCCAGACCGCGAAGGTCGGGTCCAGCCAGAGTGACGCTCGGGTACGGACCAGGCTGGCAGTGGGATCCGGCGAAACCGCTCGATCGCGTCGCGCATGAGGTCGCCCTGGACTGGGAGGTGCGGCTCGGGCCGCGGTACGAGTGGGCGCGCTACTCGTTCGCCGCGCCGGCGGGCGAGCACGCCGTCCTCAAGATCACGCCCGTCGAGGACGACTGGGCCGACCACGAAGCCGATGCGCTCCTGTTCTGGCGCGGCCGCGGCGCGGTCCGGCTCCTCCGCGAGGACCGCTCCCGACGGGCGATGCTCATCGAACGCTGCATCCCCGGTCACGATGCGTCGGCGATCGACGACCTCGACGCGATCCGCGCTGCGATCGCGACCGGCCGCGAGTTGTGGCGTCCGGCGGACGATCGGGTGTTCCGCCGGGCCGGCGACGAGATGACGCGCTGGCTCCGCCAGCTCGCTGAGCGGACCGATCATCCGTACGTGGCCATCGCCGCGGCGCGATTCGCCGCGATCGGCCCGCGCCACGACGTCCTGGTGCACGGCGACTACCACCACCACAACCTGCTCCGTCATGCGGGGCGGTGGCTCGCGATCGATCCCAAGCCGCTCATCGCGGAGCCGGAGTTCGACGTCGTCACGTTGCTCTGGAATCCCCTGCACCTGGCGGTGACCCGTGAGGTCGTCGAACGCCGGATACGGCAGTTCACGTCGGCGGGCCTCGACGAACGACGCCTTCGGGACTGGGCGGTCATCCGAGGGACGCAGCTCGGGCTACCACTCGAGCCGGGCGAGGGCGCGGCGACCTCGCGCCAGCTCGCAGTGGTGCGGTGGCTGCTGGAGTAGCGGCCTAGGGCTTCGTGAGCAGGATCGCGTTCGGCAGGAGCCGGCCCGGTCCGACGGTGTACTGACCATTGATCCACATCGCGGACGTTCCGCCGCCGTCGAGGTTCAGGGCATCCTGGACGCCGAGCGCCTGCAGGACGTACTGCGACTCGACAAGGCTCGCGTTCTCGGTGATCACGAGGTAGATGTAGGTGCCGTCGGTGCCGATCGATCCCTTCAGCTCGCGCTCCTGCTGCTTCGCGGTCTGCTCCGCGCTGATGTCCACGATCGCGCCGCCCTGCAGGAGGAGCATGAACATCGTGATCCCAGCGGTGATCCCCGCATCGGCCGCCGGCCCTTGCTGGTAGTAGACGTACGCCCGGCGGTAGTAGCTCGGGGTCTTCCCCCTGAACAGCAGGAGGCCGTTTTGACCGTTCAGCGCGGGCCGGTTGATCCACGTGCCGAGGTCGCTGTTCCACATCGCGTAGTCGTAGGAGTTCACCTTGCCTGCGCACGCCGCGTAGTCGGGGGGACACAGATACGTGCCGTGGATGGCCGCGTACGCGTGGTCGGCGGTGGCGAACTGATCGAGCGGCTCGACCGGACAGTTGTTCGGGCAGTACGACGCGTTCGCGGTGACGGTCTTCACCGTGACATCGGCGAGCCGCTCCTTGATGAGGTGCGTCGTGAATGTGCCGCGTGGCGTCGGGACGCTGAGCGTGCTCGAGCCGGTCGGGCTGTAGATGCCGACGGGCCGCGGCGGCAGTGTGCCATCGGCGTTGAGGACGGTCACCGACCAATAGACGCCGAAATCCTCCATCCAGGTCGCGCCCTCGATCAGGGGGCGGAGGTAGAGGCGGTAGTAGCCGGGTGTCTGCGGAGCTTGGATCGTGAACTGGAACCACGCCACCTGGTCGGGTCCGACATACGGAGCGGGCTGGATCGCGATGCGGTTGTAGCGAGGCCATCCGGTGTTCGGCGAGCCCTGCGTCCCATCGCCGCCAAGCGGGCTGGCGCGGTCCTGCCCCGGCTCCGGGCCCCAGGTCCCGAGATACGCCACCTCGCCGAGCTTGCCGTTCACCCAGCCCTGCGATCCGGAGTTGTAGTACGCGACGGTCGCGGTGTTGAGCGCGCCGGGGCACAAGGTCGGGTAGCCGCTCTGGCCGTACCACTGGGCATGGAAACCGGGGACACCGGCCGGAAGTCCGTTCGGGTGGGGGATGCCCGGGCCGGTGCTGCTCACGCAGGTCGCGGACAGTGCGACCGAGTGCGGTGCGGCAGGGCCGAGCAGGAGCGTGGCGGCGATCAGCACGGCGGCGCACAGACGAGCGAAGAGGTTGCCCCTATTCATCCCGCTCGTGTAACGCGCCAGCCGCAGCGCGCGTTGTGCGGCCCAATTTGGCGGCGCTCAGCCCGGCGCGGAGGCCAGCTCGAGGCGGCGAGCGATCACCCGCCCGAGATCGGGACGCGCGATGCGCATCAGGCCCACCGATCGGATCGGCCCGCGGTTGTACCGGTCGTCCACCAGGACCGTCTCATAGCCATACGTGGCGAGGAACTCGGCGGTCCGCAGATCATCCTCGACCGTGATCGCGGGCTGGACCGATCGCGCGATGCGCCGCTTCCCGTACGCGGGATGCTCGCCGAGCGCGACATGATGAAGTGGCACCCTGCCGAAGCCCGCGGCCGCGAGCCGCTGCGCGGTGCTCTCATGGAGCTCCGGCGGACGCTCCGTCATGAGCGCGAGCGCGCCGTCGGCGAAGGGCCGCAGCGCCGCGGCGACGCTCGGGTCGATGATCCGCTCGGGCTCGGTCCAATGGTCGAGCCGCCACCGCGTCGCGAGATCACGTTCGTGGCGCTTCACCGGCGGCTCGAGCGTCGGGACCGGATCGCGCAGCACGGGCTCGCTCCCGAACCAGTGACGGTCCAGCAGCCCCTCGAGATCTACGAGAACGACCGGTCGACTCTCCATCCGTCGCGTCGGACCGACGCCATGCAGGAGCCGTACCCCGGGATCGCCTAACCGTCCGGCAGCGAGACCGGAGGCACGTACGGCCGGACGAAGGATCGCTGCCACCACGCACCGGTCTGCTGCCGCTCGTCCGGCGTGGTGAACCGGTAGAGCCAGAGCTGCGCCCGGACCACCTGCGGCCGCTCCCCCGCGAACGGATCGCGCGCCAGCAGGCGGAGGATCGCGCGATCGCCCTCGAGGAGCTTCGCGAGCAGCGGCATGAACCATTCGTGGTAGCGGGGCGATGAGAACGCGGCGAACCACATGAGCCAGTCGAGCCGGAGGTGATATGGCGCGTACTGCGGCGGCCGCCGGCGGACGTCGCCTGGCTTCGCCTTGAACTCGTACTCGCGCCACTCGCTCGCGGTCGTGGGCTCCGGATCGAGGGTGCCTTCGATGACCACCTCGAACCGGCGCTTCGTCACGCTGCCGAACGCGCCATACGTATTGACGAGATGGAGCGGATCGAAGCTCGAGTTCATGAGCTGGCCGCTCGACAGGAGGTTCTTGGCCGGCCGGTAGCTCAGCGCGACAACGAGCACGGTCACGAAGATCACGAGGATCTCGTGGGGGAGCGACGTCTCGAGCGCCGGACGCGCGATCGGGAGCACCCGTGAGAGGGCCGCATCATCGAATGCCGCGAAGGCGAGCACGATCGTGATGACGTTGAGCCAGGAGAAGTTGCCGCTGAGGACGAGCCACGCCTGCGTCGCGACGACGATGAGCCCGGCCGCGGTCGCGATCGGCTGCGGCGCGAACAGGAACACCGGCACGACGAGCTGCGCGAAATGGTTCCCGAGCACCTCGACGCGATGGAGCGCGCGCGGGAGATGGTGGAAGTACCAGCTGAGCGGGTTCGGCATCGGCTGGGTCTCGTGGTGGTAGTAGAGGCAGGTCAGATCGCGCCAGCAGGGATCGCCGCGCATCTTGATAAGTCCCGCTCCGAACTCGAGGCGGAACACGAGCCAGCGGACGAGATACACGAGCGGCAACGGCGTGAACGTCCACGCCGGCCCAAGGAAGATCGCGAGGAAGCCGGCCTCGAGGAGCAGCGTCTCCCACCCGAAGCTGTAGAAGGTCTGCCCGACGTTCACGATCGAGAGGTAGAGCGCCCACAGCACGATCCACACGAGCATCTCGAACCCGAGCGGCCAGCCCTCGGGCAGACCCGTCACGACCAGCGCAGCGAGCACGATCCCGGTCCAGGCGACGACCAGCAGGAGCCGGTCGGAGTAGCGCCAGTGGAACAGGCTCGGTGACGAACGGAACGGCACGTAGGCCACGAAGCTCGGCACCGGCAGCAGCCCGCGCTCGCCGAGGAGCGGCCGGAATTGATTCAGGGCGACGAGGAACGCGACGAGGTAGATCGCCCCGATGCCGCGCTCGAGCACCAGCCGCGCCAGCCAGTACTCCGGCGCCTCGAGAGCGGTCATCGGTCCGCGACACTAGCCGCTGGTGGTACACCGGACGTCACGCCGTGGCCGGGCGCGCTAAAGAAAGTCAGGGCCCGCCGGCTCGTTGAAGGGAAGACGTGAGCGCGGACGCCGCCTGGGAGGATCTCTACGAACAGGAATACCCCCGGCTGCTGCGCGCGCTCACCGCGATCGCCGGCGACGAAGGTGCCGCCGAGGACGCGGTCCAGGAGGCGTTCGTGCGCGCATTCAAGCAGGGTCTCGCGTCACTCGATCGTCCGGGGGCATGGCTGCTGGTCGTCGCGACACGCCTGCTGTTCCGTGACCGGCGCCGCCGGGTGACGGATATCGCCGTGGAGACGCTCCCGATCGCGCGCGACGACATCGACTTCGCGATCGAGCGCGCCGACCTGCTCGTCGCGCTCCGGCAGCTTCCGGAACGCCAGCGTGCCGTCGTCGTGGCCCGCTACTACTACGACCTCTCGTACGAGGAGATCGCCAAAGCGTTCGCCATCCGCACCGG
>Ga0310810_10002145_pt1 | contig 20999 bp, 19 predicted proteins | sample NCmetagenome_FD_207641 | JGI IMG/M metagenome (GOLD analysis project Ga0310810, IMG submission 207641) | Soil microbial communities from experimental microcosm in Duke University, North Carolina, United States - NC | ecosystem: Engineered > Artificial ecosystem > Soil microcosm > Unclassified ...
TTGAGGAAGGGCCAGGGACGCCAACGTCAGGAGCAGAGTGGACATGGGGCTTGGTTGAGGGAGGGTCGGTGAGGGGCGACCCCAATTATGGGCTGGACCCGCCCGGACCGCCATCCGAAACCTCGCTCCGCCGCTTGACGTATCGTACGCTAAGTCGTACGATATATCGCACGTTATGACGAACACGGTCAGCGAGGTGTCAATTGCATAATTGTCGAGATGACTGGGGTTTAGGCGATCTGTTCGCGGGCTTCGGCCCCGGCGGCTTTGGATTCCAGTGGGGTCAGAGAGGCCAACGCAGACGCCACCGAGGGCCCATGTTCGAGGCCGGAGAGGTCAAGTTCGTCATCCTCCGGTTGCTCCGCGAAAAGCCCCGGCACGGGTACGAGATCATCAAGGATCTGGAAGAGCGGATGGGCGGCCACTACACCCCCTCCGCCGGCACGGTGTACCCCACACTGCAGCTGCTGGAAGATCAGGGCTACGTCCGCGCAGTCGAGACTGAGGGTCGCAAGGTCTACCACATAACAGCCGAAGGCGAGCGTTTCCTGGACGAGAACCGGGACGTCATCGACGACATTATCGACCGAGTACGCGATACCCTGCGTGACGTGGCAGGCGGGCACATGGGCGAGCTGAACGCAGCGTTCGCACGACTCGCGGCGGTGACCTACAAGCGGGCGTGGCGACGTGGCCCCGACCACCCGTCGCTTCAACGCGTCGTCGAAATTCTCCGGCGCACGATCGAAGAGATCGAGCGTGAATGGGACCAGCCTTCCACCGCGGGAGGGCCCGAGAGGAGCAACGCATCATGATTTCGGTACATGGAGGCTGGTGGATTCCCCTCCTCATCCTCGCCCTTCTCTTCTGGCGGCCGTGGCGTTGGGGAAGGCGGGCGCACTACCAATGGTACGGCTGGCCACCTCCCCGGCACCACATGCCGCCCGATCGGGCTCCCGAGCTGGACGAGAACGTCCGGGCTCGGCTCGAACTGGTCGATCAGCTCGAGACCCGGGTCACCGAGCTCGAGAACCGGCTCGATTTTGCGGAGCGGCTGCTGGCCGAGCGGAAGGACGAGAAAGCGATTAGCCACTAGCCGTTGGCGAACGCCCCTACAAATAGGGCTGCGCCAATCGTGCGATCCCATCGCGCAGCCGGAGCGGCAGCGGACGACCCTCAAGATCTGCGAGGGTCATCCGTCTGCCGCTCGCGATCTTCTGGTCGAGAAGCCGCTCGAGTCTGCCTGCCAGCTCTGTCGAGTAGCACTCCACATTGTACTCGAAGTTGAGCCGGAGACTCCGAGGATCCCAGTTGGCCGATCCGACGAGCGACCAGCTTCCGTCGACGACCAGGATTTTGGAATGATCGAATGGCCGTCGCGACAGATACACTTGACAGCCCCACTTGAGCACCTGATTCAACTGCGCCATAGCCGCCCATTCTACCATCCTCAGATTGCCTCGCTCGGGCAACACGATCTCTACTCGAACCCCCCTGAGGGCGGCGGTCCGAAGGGCGTCTACCAACGGCAAGTCGGGCAGGAAATAGGGCGTGGCCAACCGGATGGATGAACGAGCCTGTGACAGGGCGCCGAGAAGCACCAGCATCAGCGTCTCGAAATCCTCGTCCGGCCCTTCGGGAAGGCCTCGCGCAACCACGTCCCCCGCAGGCTCCACCTCGCACGCCCACGGGTCCCCGTCCAGTCGTTCCTTGGTAGTGAAGGCCCAATCGAACGCGAACGCCTGCGCGAGCTGTTGGACCACCGGCCCCCGCAGCCGGAAGTGCACGTCTTGCGTTGCACCCGGGCGCCCAAGGGCCAGCAGGCAATCGTCGCGGATATTCATGCCGCCGCAGAAGCCAATTCGTCCATCCACGATCATCAGCTTGCGGTGATTTCGCAGCTGAGAGTAAGGCTGCACCAGCGGGATACGCGGCGGCAGAAATGCCGCGACGCGCACGTGGTGCCCGCGAAGGGCTCGAAAGATCGGCGGCCTGCTGTAGCGGGCGCCAACCCCATCCACCAGCACCCTCACTTGAACGCCCCGCGCCACCGCTCGTCCCAACGCAGCCACGAAGCCATCGCCGGCGACACCCCGGTCGAAGATGTAGCTGGCGAGCCCCACGCTCCGCTTGGCCTCGTCGATCGCCGCCATCATGGCTGGATAGGCTTCGTCGCCGTTGATCAGCAGGTCCACTGAATTCGACCGCGTCAGTGGCAGGCCGGTGACCCGTCCCACGATAGTCGCAATACCGCGAAGGCTCGGTTGAGCGTCGAGTGGCACCAGCGCATCGGATGAATGAGTCACCGCGAGCTCGGCCGTCCGGCTGTCGGCCAGTTGTCGGCCCCGCCGCAACATCCCCGCCTGCCGCCGGATCCGGTTGATCCCGAAGAGGCCGTACATCACGGAGCCGATGACCGGAGTAAGCCAGACGAGGCCGGTCCATCCGATCGCCGCGCGGACATCTTCCTTGGTGAGAACGATGTGGACCGAGACGACGATGGCGAGGAGCACGTGCGCAGCGGCGATCGCCGTCTGCAGCACAGTCATCTCGTTCACTTCGGATCGGCCCCGCTGGGGGAGCCGAGACGGATCACCGCCCGGATATCCTGGGTCCACCCCTCCGCATTGTCATCTGGAACGAAGGACCACGTTTCCGCCGATCGGCCGCTGCCCGTGCTGAGGCGGACCCGGTCCGCGTCGCGGTGCACCTCGTAGCGACCTCCGCTTCCGGGCGTGATCTCGAGACCCACCTTGGCGTTCTTGTGAATCAGAACCGACCGGCGGGTGACCACGATCGAGGCAAGCCGGTCCTCCCAGGTACTCCCCCGGCGCCCGGCCCCTTCGCTCCACCGGAATCGGACGTTGTCGGCGCGGTGCAGAATCCCCTCCCCGGCGAACCGCTGCTCCTGTTCGGGCGATAGCCGACCGGTCTCCTGGCTGCACGCCAGCGCGGCGACGAGGACACCAACCAGAGTCCAGCCGAACCGGGATCGGAGCACGCAACCTCTCGTGAATTGAAGAGTTGAGTCGGCGCGACGGCTTCGCTTGGCTGGCGCATCCCAAGGGGCGCGAACCGGGCGGCTCGCCCGCCCGGAACGTACTCGAGAACCCAGCCGCGGACCTGACTTACCGTACCGGCGGCGAGGCACTAACGCCAGACGACGGACACAACGTCCGTCCTCACCCTCGACGCAGTCACCAAGCGATTCGACGACACCGTGGCCGTTGACTCGGTCTCCTGCCGGATCGATCGCGGGCAGGTCGTGGGCTTTCTCCGGCCCAACGGCGCCGGCAAGTCCACCACGATGCGCCTGATCACCCAATACTACGAGCCCGACGCCGGAAGCATCAGCCTGGACGGAGTTCCCGACGCCTGGCAGGTGAACGGTCACCCGGCGGATCGCCGCAAGGTGGAAGATCTGTTGACCTCGCTGGCCGACACTGCGGCGTCGGGTGATCTGGTCGCGGAAACAGCGGCATCCTATCGACAGGTCGGGATGGACAGCGCCTCGGCAAAGCACGTGCGGGGGATTGCGAGGGGAACGGCCGTCACCGACGTCATCGTAGGAAAGGCGGGACAAGTCTACCGGTTACGTACGGACCTCGAACGAGCCGCAGGTGTACCTAGTGCGCAGCGCGCTGCCCAGCCTGGCCAGTCGCCCGCTCGACCAATGGCGGGACCGACGGATCGGCGGCGTGCCGAAGAACAGCATTGCGAGGGTGGAGATTCAGCGGGGCGCCAAGCGGTACGCTCTGACCAGGCAGGCAAGAGCCTGGGCCCTGACGCCGGGCTGCGGTACTGACTCGATGGCGGTCGCCAATTTCCTGCCTGATCTGGGGGGCATTCAGGCAACCGGGTTCGCAACGCCGGCCCAAGTCGATTCCCTAAAGTTCACCGCGCCCAAGCGTCGGCTCACGGTATTCGGGCCCAACGGCAAGCCAAAACTATCGCTTGTCTTCGACTCGACCAAAGCCGGCATTTGGGCCCGTGCCGCCAGGGGAAGCACTGTCTGGCGCCTCGAGCCCTGGGGCGCCGATCAAATCACCCTGCCGAGAGCACGCTCGCAGCCCGGCGGAAGCACTGACCCCGCGGCAATCATCTCATTGTTGGGCGACCTTGGTCCAGACGAACACGATCGACTGCGGTGAGGTCAGCGTAACGGTAAGCGTCGATCCAGTTGATGAGAACGTGCCGAACGAGACAATGCCAGTGGTCGTCGATGATTGGGTCCAGGTGTTTGGACTTCCGATCCCGTAGGTGCCAACATCCTCCGGCTGGATCTGGCCGTTTACGGTGAGCGCGAGATCGTAGCCCGACGTGGTCAGCTGAAGCGTCCCGTTCGAGTTTGGCTCTGTGACGCTGGCGATCGCGATCGACTGGAGGTTGTACGAGCCGGAGAGATCAGTGGTAAGCGGGGGCTGCGTGGTATCGCTGCACGCCGTCAACGCAACGGCCCCCACAGCGAGTAGTCCAGCGAAGCGCATGACGCCTCCCTCAGGCGACGCAGTAGTGAGGTCGAGGGGAGGCGCCTGGCTGGATGACGACGCCGCCCGGCCGGGTACCGCGCCGGGCGACCCGTCCTGCATCACCTACGAAGGGGGGTATTGTTGCGTTGAGCGCCTGACGGCAGCGTCCCGGGCTATCCCGTAACGTCCCGCACGAACGCCCCGCTCTTCACGTCGAATACTCGAATCCAAACGATCACTCCGGCCCGCCGCTCGTCAACGTACCGGACGTGCACTACCTGCTTATCCTGGGAGGGACGATACAGCACCCAGGTGCCCGCAGGAGCCCCGACTTCGACATCGGCACAGGGTGCGGGCTTGGGCTGATGGCCCGGCGGACGCCCTGGGAACCAGACGCGGCACAGCCCCGGCGGCGGCAGCTTGCCCGGCGGCACGCCGAGTCGAGCAGCCGCGCTCGGCGCCTTGGCTGCGCGGGTATTGGCACGTGGCTCAGGGTCGGTTGTGACGTGCGCCTTGGAACAGCCGCTAAGCGTGGCAAGCGCGCCCAGGAGGGCCGCGGCCTTGAGAAAGCCGGAGCGCGACAACATGCGGGTCTCCTAAGGGGGATTGGACCTCCGGGGGGCAAGTTTCGTGCGGCGCCCGGCAAGTGACTGCCCGGCTTGTGTATCTGGCGGTGAGGGGGACGCCGGCATCGCCCGGTGAAATGGCGTTACGCCCGGACAGGGGCGGGATGCTGGTGCTGGCTCAGCTGCCGGCAGGGTACTCCAGGCGGCCCGATGCGCGAAGCTCGCTCGGCAAGAGGCTGTGGTAGATGAATCGGTGCAGCGGCGTCGGCACGCCCGACTCGAGGCCTAGCCGCACCACGGAGCCGCTCCACCATTCGAGTTCCGAACGCCGGCCGGCCGCGAGGTCGCGCTGGAGCGACGTCGTGCCCGCCGCGGGCTGCTGGTCCGCCAAAGCGAGCGCCTGCTCGACAACGTCGTCAGGGAGCCGCACGCCCCGTGCGTGAGCGAGAACGCGAATCTCGATCATCGCGTGCTCGAGCAGGGCGCGGGTTTCCGGAACCGATCGAATGACCCCCAAGGGGGCCCGGCAAACAGCACCCACCCCGCCCATAGACGCGACAAACAGGAACTTGTCCCACAGCGCCGAGCGAATGGACTTGGGAACGTCGACCGCGACGCCCGCCTGGTGGAAGGCCGCACGAAGCCGCCCAACCCGTTCGCTGTCACGGTCGTCGAGCTCGCCGAACGCCAGTGAGCTCGGGCCCCCATGGTGCCGGATGTGCCCGGGCCCCACCAGCTCGCTGATAATCTTGGCTATCCCACCGAGGGGAGGCCCGTCACCCAGCACCGAACGGAGAACGTCAGGCGCCTCGACGCCGTTTTGCAACGGAAGGACGCAACTGCCGGGTCCGAGCAACGGGAACATCGCGCGGGCAGCATCGAGCAGCTGCCACAGCTTTACACCGAGAATGACCGCGTCCACCTGCCCCAGGTCGGCAGGGTCGGCGCTCGCGCGGAGGGGGCCAAGGGAAAAGTCCCCGTGCACGCTCTCGACCTCGAGCCCGCGACGCCGAAGCGCTTCCAGGTGCGCACCTCGCGCAACCCACACCACGTCGGCTCCGGCCCGCGCTAGCCGGGCTCCGAAATACCCGCCCGCGCCACCGACGCCGTAGATCGCGACCCGCAATCAGCGTCCGGTTGCAGTCTTCGCGACGTCACCCGGCTGACTGACCCGCCCGGTGGCGTCGACGAACGCAGCGACATCGGACTTCATGCGGACCAATGATGGCTCGTGGAGATACATCATGTGCCCCGCGTCGTAATACTTCATGATTACGTGTGACCGCAGTTCCGGGGCGATGTTCAGGTGCGAGACCATGTACTCGGTCGCGAGAAAGGGAGTCGCCAGATCATAGACGCCGTTGAGCACGAGCACGCGGAGGTTGGGATTGAAGCTGAGCGCGTGGCTCAGATCCGGCCCGGTGTTGACCATCGGGAGAGGCTGGGATTCTCCCGGAACCCGATGCTTCCAGTCCCATGACTCGAAGGCGTGGGCCGTGATGACGTAGTTGCGGTCCCGGGGGACGTTCAGCTCGCGGTGGTAATAGTCGAGGAACGCCGAGGTGTAGGCCCCACTGACGGCCGCGGATTGCGGGTCGTAGGCGGCGTTCTGGGCCAGCGGGTCGAAGGTCACGCCGGTGAACCGGGAGTCGAGTCGACCGACCGTCTCACGATGCTCCCGCAGCAGTTCCTGGGTGTACTCCCCCTCGGAGACGCGGAGGTTAGCCTTCTTGATGTAATCCACTGACAAGCCGGTGTATTGATGCAGCTTGGCCGCGATTGTATCCCGCTCGGCGTCGCTCAGCCCATTTCCCTCCATCAGCGCATTGGTGTACGGCCCCAGTGACCAGGCTCTCACTTCCTGGAGGAAGCCGTTGAGATCGGCCGGCGGCGCTGGCAGTGCGTGATGGAAGTAGCTGGTAGCCGCGAAGGTCGGGACGAACAGTGCGTACGGCCGGTCGTTGCCGGGCCACTCGAAGATCGCCTCGAGATCGAGCGCGACGGAGACCAGAACGACGCCGTTGAACGCCATGTTCTCACGGGTCTGCAGGTAATCCACGATCCCCGCCGACCGCGTGGTTCCGTAGCTCTCGCCGAGCAGAAACTTGGGCGAGTTCCACCGGCCGTTCTCGGTCACGAACTGCTTGATGAACCGGCTGATCGATTCGATATCCGGGTCCACGCCCCAGAAATCCTTGTTCTGTTTCTTGCCCAGCGGCCGGCTGATTCCGGTGCCCACGGGATCGATCATGACCAGGTCGGTGCGATCGATCAGGCTGTACTCGTTATCCGCCAACCGATACGGCGGAGGTGGAGTCGGACCCGCATCGGTCGCCATGACCCGACGGGGGCCGAGCGCACCCATGTGCAGCCACACCGAGGATGATCCGGGACCACCGTTGTAGGCGAAGGTGAGCGGGCGGGTGGCTGGGTCTTTCACGTCGGGCCTGGTATAGGCGACGTATCCGAAGCTCGCGACCGGCGTGTCGGAGGAATCGCGGATGATTAGCGTGCCGGCGGTCGCGACGTAGCTCACCGGTTTGCCGCCGATGGTGACCGTGTGGCGGGTGACCCACTGCTCGGCCTTTTCCGCGGACGGCTTGGCAGTTGTCGAGTCCTTGGCGTCCTTCTGCGCCGCCTGGTTGGGTGGAGCCTCCTTCTGTGCCGCGAGGGAAGCAGGGAGCAGGAAGGCGCAGAGCATGAGCAGGCAACGAATGGTCGGCATGGCGATGAGATTGCTCAAATGATGGTTCCGTCGGGAATGACGGCATTCTTCGGGATGATCACGATGCCGTCGCGAATGTAGAAATTACGGCCGTCGAGCTCCGCGGGTTTCCCTTCCGGACTGATGCGCACACCGGCGCCGATGCGCGCATTCTTGTCGACGATGGTTCGCTCGATCAGGGTGCCATGACCCACGCCCATAGGCGGCGCGCCGTGCTGGGCCCGGTCCGATGATTCGTAATAGTCGTGGCCCATGAGCAGCGTGTCGCGGAGGGTAGCCCCGGCATCGATGCGGCTACGCACACCGACGAGCGAGTGCTCGATAAGAGCGTCGTTGATGATGCACCCGTCGGCAATGACCGATCGCTCGATCCGGCTCTTGATGATCTTGGTTGGCGGCAGATAGCGGGCGTGGGTGAAAACCGGGGCGCTCGCATCGTAAAAATTGAACTTGGGAAGTGGCTCGCAGAGGTCGAGGTTGGCTTCGTAGAAGGCCCGGATGGTCCCGATGTCCTCCCAGTAGCCCTGGTGCAGGTAGGCAAACACCCGGTGCTTGGTGAGAAGCTTGGGAATCACGTGCTTGCCGAAATCGGCCTCGTCGCCGCAGAGGGCCTCCTTGAGAACCGAACGCTCGAACAGGTAGATCCCCATGGAGCCAAGGAGACAGTCGGGGTCCACCGGCTCCTCGGTGTCGCCGAAGGCAGCCCATTCCACCCGCAGCGACGCAAGCACTTCGGAGTCCGTCGGCTTCTCGACAAAGCGCACGATCCGGCCGTCGGACCCGACCTGCATGATGCCGAATGCCCGAGCCGATTCCGGACGCACGGGGAGCGTCGCCACGGTGACCTCGGCCCCCGTCGCGACATGCCGTGCGATCAAGGCCCGGAAGTTCATGCGGTAGAGCTGGTCGCCCGACAGGATCAGCGTGAGCCGGTGGGGATAGTTCGCCAGATGAATGAGATTCTGGCGGACGGCGTCGGCGGTGCCTTGATACCAGGCCACGCTTTCCGGTGTCTGTTGTGCGGCCATGATCTCGACGAAGCCGGGCGAGAACTGATCGAAGCGGTAGCTCTCCTGGATGTGCCGGTGCAGCGAGCTCGAGTTGAACTGCGTGAGGAGGAAGATCCGTCGAATATCGGCGTTGATGCAGTTGCTGATCGGAATGTCCACCAGCCGATACTTGCCGCCCAACGGGACCGCCGGCTTGGCGCGGTCCTTGGTCAGAGGAAAGAGACGAGTGCCGGCACCACCACCCATGATGACGGCGACGATCTCTGACGAGCGAGGCAGCGGAGCTGCGGAGGTCACGGCGGAATCTTACGGTGCCTAACGCGGGGGAGCCAGCACGCCACCCGCCCAATCTCCGGGGGACGGCGGTTACAGCGGGATCCGGTTTCCGGGAGTAGATTAAAGCGGCGCCCCTTTCGCGGAGATGCCGTCATGACTCCCCTGATCAACCACAGCAGCACCCGCCTTCAGCGTAGAGCCTGGCCCACGCATCTGGTGCTGGCGGCAGCACTTCTGGGCTGCAGCCACAACCCGTCCCCCCCGCCGCCCGAGACCGGCACGGCTGCTGCGAACGTCGTGGTCACGGTCAAGAACCTGAATACGAGCGACGTCACTGTGTTCGCGAATATCAACGGCCAAGAGCAACGCCTCGGAACGGTCACCTCGCAACAGACCGCCAACTTCGAGCTGGACTGGGGTCGTATCGGACCGTCGGGTCGTGTCTCGATGGTCGTCAATCAGATCGGCAGCAGCGGAACCTATCGGAGCGGTGCGGTGACGCTCAGACCCGGTTCCCAAGTCACGGTCCAAGTGGCGCCATCGCTGCGGAACTCGACCACCCAGGCGTATTAGCTCACCCCGAGCGCAAGCTGCCGATGCAACGGCTTGCGCTCGGCCCTCCCCCCAGCGTGACTTGGCGGCTCACTTCCCGAGCGCTTGTCGTATGAGACCCGCCAGCCACTCTGCTTCCCGCTTGTCGCGCACACCGCTCCCCGCGTTGGTGCGGCGACCGCCGGCCGTCACAACGGCAAGGTCGTAATACACGGTCGACCCCGCCTGCATCCCGATCCTCACCTCGACTGCGGAAATGTCGCGAGCCGGGATCAACGAAGCGTCTCCCGCTACGCCGAACCCGCTCGCGACTGCGACGCCATCGCGGCTGGCCGTCACTTCGACGACTCGCAGCCACATTCGCAGCGTGGCGTAGAGCAGGATTACCTCCACCGCGCCGAACAGCACCCCAAAGACGATCGGGGCCTTGAGGTAGATGATCAGCCACACGATGGCACCCCAGAGGGCGGTGAACCCGGTCAAGCCCATCGCTGCGCCCGGATCTCGCGCCGCCGGGAAGACGATCTGAGTACCCCGCGCGCTCTGGCTTACGCGAATCGGTGAGTCCGTGGGCTGCCGATACGGGAGCGACTCGGTTGGCGGCCCCAGCTCTTTCTCCTGCTCGGGGGTCAGGGGCTCGGCGCTGGCTGTTGTACGGAAGACCGGAACGTCGAATGTCGCCGAGTAATCCAGGCCGGGCACCGCAGCCGTCAACTGGAGTCGCCACACGATCCGGTCGTTGGAGTTTGTGTCGTCGCAGGGGGCGACATCTCCCGGCAGACGGAAGTGAACCGGCACGGCGGTCACCAAACCACCGTCCCGGCCGGCAGCGGCGCGTTGCCCCGTCACCTTCTGCTGCTCTTGCCACCGAATCGTCTCGGTGGTCGAGCGGTTATCGCCCGAGCCGGTGGTCCGAATGTTCAGGCACGAGAGGGTCGCGAGAAATCCGCCAGGAGGGAGGAGGGGAGACGCCACGTGAACGGTTCCCCCAAGTCCATGGCCTACTACCGCCGGCTGGGTGGTAAGCTCCAGGATCGAGAGGCCGAACTTTCGCTCACGAATGGTGCTTCTCGCCGCCGCGACGAGGAGCCCGACCCCAATGATGGGAAAGATGAGCGCGATCAGCGTGAGCTTATTGCCGCTTCGATGCAGCTCCTGAAGCGCCAGGAAGGCAGAGGGGAGCGCGATCAGATTCCACAGCGCCGCGAAGGCCCAAAGCCCGTACTGCCCCTTTCGCCCTGTGTCCTCGATCCGGCCGGCCGCCCAGTCCTGTCGCCAAAGCCACGGCTCCTCCGGATGCTCCGTCTCGACTACGGCGCGCCTCGCGGCCTCGCGTCTGCCGGCGAGCGCGACGGCGATGAGACCCAGGCCGACGCCGCCGAAGACGACCGCGAACAGGCCGAGGAAGGAGGCGGTGCGCAGGTCGCCGACCGCGAGCTTCTGCACAACGCCAACGCCGGCGCCCAGGCCCACCGCGGCGAACGGAAGGGCGAAGAGCACGACACACCCGAACCCCAGTGCCGGCGAGCTCAGCCCGCGCCCGGTCGCCAAGCTTCCTCGAGCTACAGACGTGATTTTCACGACCCGGCTCGACGCGCCGGACCAAGCTCGATGGGGGTGTCGTCTCGCCCGCCCCATTCGGTCCAGCTGCCGTCGTAGACGGCCACGTCGCGGTGTCCCAGCAGGTCGAGGCCCAGGACAACGCTGCAGGCGCTAGTGGCGGAGCCGCAGGTGGCGACAATGGGCCGAGCGAGGTCGATCCCGGCCGCTTCGAGCCGGGCCCGGAGTCGTTCCGGGGTCAGGAACGTGCCCGTGGATGTCGTCAGCTCGTTGAACGGAAGGTTGACACTCCCGGGGATGTGGCCGCTCTTCACGCCCGCCCGTGGCTCGGAGTGAGTCCCCTCGAAGCGCCCCGCCGGACGGGTGTCCACCACCTGCTCGGCGCCGGTTGCCAGATTGCCTCGAAGCGTTGCGAGATCCCGGATCCGGCTTTGATCGAGCCTGGCTGTAAAGCGCCCGGGGCCGGGGGTGGCAGACCCTCGTTCCAGAGGTCGCCCCTCGGCTTTCCACTTCTCGAGGCCGCCGTCGAGCACGGCTGTTGCGTCGTGACCGAAGACCCGGAACATCCACCAGACGCGCGGTGCGCTTAAATTCACGCCCGACCCATCGTAGACCACGATCGTACTCGAATCATCCAGCCCGAGCCCTCCCATGCGCGCGGCGAAGGCCGGTGCCGGCGGCAGCATGTGCGGCAGCGCGGTTGACTGATCGCTCGACGCATCGAGATCGAAAAACACCGCGCCGGGGATGTGTCCCTCGGCGAACTCGACGGTGGCGTCCCGGTTCATCGCCGGGAGGTACCACGATCCGTCCACGACGCGCACGTCGGCCCGTCCCAGGCGGGCGGCGAGCCACTCGGTAGAAACGAGTGGCGCAAGCTTGTCAGCGGGCATGAATCAATCTTAGTGCCGCACCCGCCGTTCGAAGGAGGCCGTATCCTGCCTGACCGTTCGACCGCACGCAGACCGGCGAGCTGATGGCCATCGCATCGCTCGGCAGTGAGCCCGCAGCGGAGCCCGGATCCGACAACCGGGTTGCGCTTCGCATTCTGCAGGTTGGCGTGGTCGGCGTGGTGCTCGCGGCCCTGCCATATCCGTTGTTCGATCTGGAGCGGCACGCAGTTCCCAAGGAGCTGGTCGCCGAGCTCACCGGCTTCGGGGCGGCGATCTATGGCCTGGTGCGCGCCAAGAAACTCCAGATCACGGCCGCCGATGCCCTGTTGGCTGTCTTTCTCGCCGTCTCCCTCGTATCAGCCATTCTTGCGGAGAACCACTGGCTCGCCTTTCGGGCCTTTGGCCTGAGCCTCTCCGGAGCGTTGGTGTTCTGGAGCGCTCGGACGGTCGCCCCCTCGAGCCGGGAGGCCTTGGTGCGCACGCTGGCCGCCGCGGTGGCGCTCGCCGCCGGAACGGCGCTGCTGCAGGCCTACGGCGTTGAGCTGTCGGTAATGGCCGAGCGGCGCGCCCCGGGGGGAACCTTCGGCAACCGCAACTTCATGGCGCACTTCGTCGCGCTGGGGGCTCCCGTGCTCGCGCTGGCGGGACTCGAGGCTCGACGCCGGTGGGAAGGGTTCCTGTGGCAGGCAGGGGTCGCGCTTGCCGGCGCGGCGCTGGTGCTTTCCCGTTCGCGGGCGGCCTGGCTTGCGTTCACGATCGGGTTGGCCTCGTTCGCCATCGAGGGGCTGTGGGCAGGCGGCCTTTGGAAGAACCAGGTCGCCCGCAGTCGCGTGATTGCCCTGGCTCTCGCCGCTGGAATTGCCGCGGGGATCGCGCTGCTGCTTCCAAACCACCTCGAGTGGCGCTCGACTTCACCCTATCTCGACTCGATGCGTGGCCTGGCAGACTACCGCGAGGGAAGCGGTCGCGGACGCCTGGTGCAGTACCGCAATACGCTGCGGATGGCGACCGATCATCCGGTGGCCGGCGTCGGGGCGGGTAACTGGGCCGTCGAGTATCCGAAGTACACCTTCCCCGGCGACCCGGCCTTCGATCCGGACGACTTCATCCCCACCAACCCGTGGCCCAGCAGCGACTGGGTCGCTCTCCTGGCCGAGCGGGGGCCATTGGCATTGGTCGCCGTGCTGATTCTCGGCGGCGCGCTGGCCGTGGGGGCGTGGCGTCGGTGGCGGCAGGGCTCTCATACCTCCGAAGGGCTGCAAGCGCTGGTCGCACTGATCACGCTTCTCGTCCTGGCGTGCGTCAGCGCCTTCGACGCCGTCCTTCTGCTTCCCGCTCCGACGGTGTTCATTGCCGCACTGCTGGGCGCATTGATCCGCCCACCGCGCCGCTCGCTGTTCACCATCCAGCTTTCCGACATGCGGCGAGCCAGGCTGGCGGGCGCGGTTGCGCTGCTCGGAACCTTGCTGACAATTCAGTCGATCGGGCAGATCGCAGCGATCGCGGTGTTCAGCGGAGGCCGAGGGCCGGCAACTTTGGAGTGGGCTGGCCGGCTGGACCCGGGGAACTACCGAATTCAGATGTTGCTGGCTTACGAATGGCGTAACCGCGGCCACTGCGACCGCGCCCGCCCCCACGCGGAGGCTGCGCGCAGGTTGTACCCCAATCATCCGGCGCCACGGCAACTGCTGGCGGCGTGCAGGAAAAGACGGCAAGCAACGGCTCCCTAGCTCTGCGTGATCACCACGGTGTACTTCCCGCAGCCCGTGAACGTGATCGTGAATTCCGACGTATTGCTGTTCTGACCGTTGGACGCACTCACCGTCATCGTGCCAGCATCGAACTGAGGCGCCGAGGTGCAGGCCGGATTGTAGTGGACGTCGGGAGCGCTGACTACAAAGGTCCAGCTCTTCTGATTCGCTGCACCAGGGTTCCGTATCCACGTCGACGTTCCGTTGAGGGACCACACACCGGCCGGCAGCGGCTGATTCAAGGCGATCGAGCCGGCGACGTCCGCCGTGAACTGCGAATGCCAGTTCCGTTCGTGCCGCGAGGTGGACTGATCCTCGTGCACGAAGTCGGTCTGGAACAGACTCGTCGCGGGATCGCTCGAGCCGTACGCATGGAACTCGAGGGTGGTACCGTCGCCGGTGATGCTGCGAGTGCCGTCCTGCGTGGCCGAAGTTGTGATGGTTTGCCCGGTCCGGAAAGAGATCCGTTCCCAGGTACGCTGGAAGCCCTTGAACGCAACAAGCCGGCTGCCAGGATCGAGCGTCACGTCGACTTCGCCCGTCCGGCTCGGCGTCTCGAGCGGAATGAGCCGCGAGATTGCGCAGTGGTCGAACACATAGGTGGTGGTGTTGCCGTTGGTTGTGACCGTAGGTGCCGGAGAACAGGCAGTCGAATACCAGGGCGCCTTGGCGAGTGCGGTCACGGACTGGCTCGGACCACTGGACGGCGCAGCGATGAGCGAAAAGCTGGCGCCGGACGACGTGGTGGTTGCGCCATCAGCCTGATCCGACAGGTCGCCGACGATGACGTCCGAGGCGGCGTTCGCGTCATTCTGGCTCATCGGCGGCTGGGTGGCCGGGCCGGTCGATTCGCCGCTGCACGCGGCAAGGGCGAGGGCCGCCGTGGCGGCGAGCGCCGGTAACAGCAGCAGACGCCGGGTGGTCGAGTACATCGGCCTATCCTCCGTCTCGGTTGAGTTAGCGAATGGGCTGAGGCGAACTGACCGACGGACGGAGCCGACCGGGGGACGTTAAATCCCCGGTTTCGGTGCAACGGCTTGCAGGCTGGGGAACGGCGGCGGGCTTATCGGATCAGGCAGCGACGGGGCGGGCTTTGAGCTCGTTTGCCGGCGAGCGCGCTACCCTGGTGTAGCGCTCGAAGTAGGTGCGGGCCTCTTCGAGGTGGACCGGCTGGAGAAACTTGGTTCCCAGGGCTGCACAGCCGGACAGAGCTAGCTCGAACAGATCCGACGCAGTCCGAGCAATCGCCGAGTCGGCTAATCCAACGCGCCCGGCGCGCTCGAGCAGGCCAAGGTCGGGAGCCGGAAGCAGATCCAGCGCTGCCTCCCTGGCACGCGGCTCGTACACCAGCCCCGCCACGATGGCAAGAGCCGCCGGATACCAGGCCGGGTCGATGGCGTCCATGGAGCGAAGCTCCAGGTGTGCGCGGGGGCGGACCTCGGGAAACAGCGTGGTGAGGTGAGCTTCCCACTCGTCGAGCGACGGATTGGCGCGAGCAAGCCAGCTGTCGAACGAGTCACAGTGGCCGTCAACCGTCGGCAGCAGAATTGCCGGAGCACCGAGCGCGAACTCCAGGTACGCCTCGACTGGACGCTCTTCGTCGTAGGGCAGACCGGTCCGCTGTGGATCGAGCAGTCGCCAGCAATGAGCCCGAAAGCTCCGGTGCCGAGTGTATCGGCCCGCGTAGACCGGGGAGTTGGCAAAAATCGCCGTTACGAATGGCGTGAGCGCATTCAGCAGTCGCCATCGCACGAACGGCTGGTTCTCGAAATCCACGCTGACCTGGAACGCGGCGGTCTGGCGCATCATTCTGGCCCCGCTTTGCCCGATGCGCGCGAAGTGCGCAGCCATGCGGACGTAACGGTCGCAGGAGAGCTGCAGCGGCACCTGCTCCACCGGGTTGCGGGGGTCGATCCCCACCGTGAGCAGCGTAATCCCCTCGGCGGCGGCCGCCGCGCGAAGCGGCAGCACCACACCCCGCAAGCGGTTGATCAGCGTGCTGGCCGAGCGGCTTGGCGGGCTCGCGAATTCGATCTGACCACCCGGCTCGAAGGTTATGCTCCCCCCGGTCGGCACGGCGAAACACGGCACGCCCTTGGGCGTGCGCTGCTCGACCCAACCCTGCCGTGAGGCAAAGCGGCGAAGGAACGGCAGCGTCGCCGGCCCGGCGCCATCGTCGAGCGGGCAAGGACGCCCGGTCGCCGCGTCGATCGGTATGAGCTCCACTTCCGCGCCGATTCGTCGCGAGTTCGGCGCTCCCACTCCGGGCGCGCTGAAGGTGCGCTCCTCGAGGTAGGCCAGCAGCGTCGGGCGGTTCAGCCGAGTCATACCGGTTTCGCCACCACGAGGACGAATCGGCGCTCCGGATCCGTCTTCCACGACTCGAGCCGAAGTCCCGCCGCAGAGAACAGCGCAGCGATGCTGGGGATGTCATACTTGCAACTGATCTCGGTGCGGATAGACTCGGCGGCCGCGAACCGTACCTGCCCGATTCCCGGCACCTTCACGACCTGCGGTCGCACCGACACGAGGTGCATCTCGATGCGATGTGCGTTGGGGTTGTAGAACGCGCGATGGACGAAGCTCTTCAGGTCGAAATCGGCGCCCAACTCGTGATTGAGCACCCGGAGCATGTTGAGGTTGAACTCCGCCGTCACCCCCCGCGAGTCGTTGTAGGCCGCTTCGATAACGGCGACGTCCTTGCGGAGGTCGGCCCCCATCAGGAAGCGATCGCCGGCCCACATCATGCTCCGCACCCGGCGAAGTAGCCGGACCGCCGCCTGAGCGTGGAAATTGCCGATGGTGCTTCCCAGAAACGCGTGGAGGACCGGGCTCGCCAGTCGGCGGGGGACGTTCAGCTCCTCGGAGATATCCGCAACACCCGGGGTGACTGTGAGACCGGGATACTCAGCACGGATCTGCTCGGCTGTTTGCCGCAGAAATGCCACGCTGACATCGATCGGCACGTATAGCTCCGCGGTTCCAGCGGCACGCATCGCGTTCAGGATGATGCGGGACTTCTCCGCGCTTCCGGCTCCCAGTTCCACCAGGGTGCGGCTCCCGAGTGAGCGAACGAGGTGCGGCATCCACTGCTCGAGAAGCAAGCGCTCGGCCCGGGTGAGGTAATACTCGGGCAGACGGGTGATCTCTTCGAATAGCTCCGACCCACGGTGGTCGTAGAAGTACTTCGGAGGGAGCTCCTTCTGCGGCCCGGACAGACCAGCCGCCACTTCGGCCAACATGCGCGGATTGGGCCGCGCGACGGCCGTGGTAATGAGCTTAGGCATCGCGAGCACACCGAAAGCCGCTGAAGATCTGGCGGCGGATAGGGTAGTCCCAGTTGCGGAAGGTGGACCTTACCGCGCCCGGGCGCGTGGCCCAGGACCCGCCGCGGAGAACTCTGTATTCCGAGCCGAAGAACGCCTGGGAGTATTCGCTGTAGGGGAATGCCTCGAAGCCGGGATACGCAAGGAAATCGCTGGCGGTCCACTCCCAGACATCGCCCATCATGCCATGGCAGCCGATGGGCGAAACGTTCCGTGCGTAGGCGCCGACCGGCACCGTGTCGAACGCAGTCTGATCCAGATTGGCCAGCTCCGGCGTCCAGGGCTCGTCGCCCCAGGGATACATCCGCTTCGTACCGCTTGCCGGATCCCATGACGCGGCGGCTTCCCATTCCGCTTCGGTCGGAAGGCGCTTCTCCGCGAATCTGGAATACGCCTGCGCCTCGTGGTAGCACACGTGGCAGACGGGGCGCAGCGGATCCAGGGGGCGGATCAGGTCCATTGTCCGGGTGGTCCAGACGCTGAGGCGCTTGGCCCAGTGCTTGGGTGCCGAGACGCCGGCTTCTCTCAACCACTGCCAGCCTTCCTCGCTCCACAGCTCGCGGCTCCGATAGCCGCCGGCCTCGACGAACTCGAGGAAGTCGCCGTTGGTCACGGGTGTCACATCGATCCAGAAGGGCGCGAGATCCACTTGGTGGCGAGGACGTTCGTTGTCGTACGCAGCCGACCGGTCGTCGGTGCCGAGCTCGACCGGACCACCCGGGAAGAAGACCATTTCGCCGGGCTGGTAGAACCCGGAATGAGGTGGAAGCGGGCGACGCTCGGGGGGCACGTAGGGGTCCCCTCGCTTGAGCTGAAGCGTCTGAAGAATCGTCTCGTCGTGCTGGTATTCGTGCTGAAGCACCATCCGATACACGTACCCGTCATGCAGCAGCCGTGGTCCGCTGCGAAAGTCGGCGGTGTCGAGCCGGGCCAATGCGCGGGCACGGATCTCCTCCATCGTCTGCCGAGCCTCAGCCAGGCGCGGCAATGCGAGGGTCCCCCGTACGCGCCGGGGATGCTCGAACGGGTTGTAGAGTCCCGGCATCTCACTGAATTCGATGCGGCCGGTCAGATTGTGCGTCAGCCACAGGTCCTCGAAGGCAGCGATATGCCCCAGGTCCCAGAGCACGGGGCTCATCAGCGGGTCGTGCTGGCGGTGCAAGTCCTCGTCGCTGAGCGGCTCTACCAGCCAGAGCGTACGGCGTCGAGCGTCGGCCAGTTCCGCCGCGAGAGTCGCCCGAAGCTGCTCATCGGAGACGGGCGCGGTGTCTGGATTGGTCGGTGCGGCGGAGATATGTGTCATCGCGGCTCCGGTTGCCTCAGGCGTCGAGCGTCGCGAACAGGTTGTTGAGCGATTCGGCCAACAGTGGATGTGCGAAGATGGCGTCGCGCAGAGTCCGCGCGGTCACACCGCCCATCATGGCAAGCTGAATTACCGACATGAGCTCGCCGCCCTCGATGCCGAGGACGGCAGCGCCCAGGATCTTCCCGCTGTCGCCGTCGACCACGGCCTTCATGAACCCGCGCGGCTCATCCACTTCGATCGCGCGCGCGACGTTGCTCATCGGCATCTTGGCGATTCGAACGTTGCGTCCCTGCTTGCGAGCATCCTTTTCGTTCAAACCGATGCGGCCGAGCTGGGGGTCCATGAACACGGTGTAGGGCAGCAGCCGGTGATCGGTCGTGGCGTTGCCGCCCTCCAGCAGATTGCTTCGGATGATGCGGAAGTCGTCGTAGGAGATGTGAGTGAACTGCGGGCCGCCCTTGACGTCGCCTAGCCCGTAAACTCCGGGTGCGCTGGTCTCGAGCCGGTTGTTGACCTTGATGAAGCCATGCTCATCCACGGCGACGCCGGCGGAGGCGCAGCTCAGGTCGTCCGTGTTGGGCGCGCGGCCGGCAGCGAGCAGCAAGTGCGAACCGCGGAGCACTCGTTCGCCATCGGCGACGCGAACGCCGAGCCTGATTGCCGACCCATCGCGCGCAACGCAGTGGGACTGTGCCCGGAGCATGATCTCGATCCCGTCTTCCTCGAGGATCTCTTGAACGCCGGCGGCAACGTCCGTGTCTTCGTTGGGGAGCAGCTGATCGTTGCGCTGCACCACCGTGACGTCGCTGCCGAAGCGGCGGAACATCTGCGCGAACTCGAGACCGATGTAGCCGCCTCCGAGAATCAGCAGATGCTCCGGGACGTCCGTCAGCTCCATGATGGAGGTCGAATTGAGCGCCGAGATCTGGTCGAGGCCCTGGAGAGCGGGGCGGGCCGGGCGGCAGCCGCTGTTGACGAATACGAGATCGGCGTTGAGGCTCTGCCGGCGGCCGCCATTCAACGTGCGGCGGACGGACACTTGCTTCACGCCCGTGAACTGCGCGTCGCCGAAGATCAGGTCGAGATTGGGAGTGGATTCGAGGCGGCGCTGGCCACCGTTCCGAAAGCTGTTCACCACTGCCTGCTTGCGCTCACGGACCCGAGACAAATCCACCGTGATCGAGCCGGCTCGTACGCCGTAGTCGGCGCCGCGCCGGGCGAGATACGCCACCCGGGCACTCGCTACCATCGTCTTGGTCGGTGTACAGCCTTCATTGATGCAGGTCCCGCCCACGTGCTCGCGCTCCACGAGCGCCGTCCGTCGGCCGGCCGTGGCGAAGGCGCGTGCCAGAGGCACCCCCGCCTGACCTGCGCCGATGATGAGCGCATCGTAGTGCTCCACTGTCGCCATGTGGGAGGCCTCGCGCGGGAGCCGGTTGGTACGAGAGGACAAGGGGAAAAACGAGGCTTGGAGCCAAAAGGTTCCGTCGATCCAGTCGTGGGGACCCGATCGAGGAACGGCCACAAAAGGCTTATACGGCACGAAGGTGAGGTGGGCAAGGGGCGGACAGCCATGACCACGATCACCTGCGACCGGATTGTTACCAGCGGACGGGCAAAAGAATCAGGCCCGGACCGAGCCTGGATCCGGGCCTAAGTTGCTGCTCCAGCGTGGCTTCTCAGGTCAGGCCGGGATAGCCGCCCGATTGGTCCTTTCGAACTCCTTCATGAAATTGACCAGCGCCGCCACACCCTGCCGGGGGAAGGCGTTGTAGATGCTCGCCCGCATCCCGCCGACTGAGCGGTGGCCTTTCAGCCCATCGAGGCCCCGCTTGGTCGCCTCGGCGACAAACTTGGTTTCGAGGTCCTCAGTGGGCGCGCGGAAGCACACGTTCATGAGCGAGCGGCTTTCCGGCTCGGCGGTGCCGCGGAAGAAGTCGCTCTGATCCAGGAAATCGTAGAGGACCTTAGCCTTCTCCGCGTTTTGCTCGGCCATCGAGCGCAGGCCGCCGAGCTCGCGGATCCATTTGAAGACCCGCCCGATCATGTAGATCCCCAGCGTCGGGGGCGTGTTGTAAAGCGAATGCTCGCCGACGTGGGTCCGGTACTGCAGCATGGTCGGAAGGTCCTTGGGGCCCAGTTCCACCAGGTCGTCCCGGATGATGACCAGCACAATACCAGACGGCCCCAGGTTCTTCTGGGCCCCGGCGTAGATCAAGCCGTACTTGCTGACGTCGATCGGTCGGCTAAACATGTCGCTCGACGTGTCCGCAATAAGTGGAATGCCCGCCGGCACCGTCGGCTCGGTCTGGAATTGAGTTCCCTCGATCGTGTTGTTGGTCGTAACGTGCACGTACGCGGGGCGCTCCGAGTAACGGATCTGCTGCGCCGAAGGGATGTAGTTGAACTTGCGGTCGGCGCTGGAGGCCGCCTCATGCGGCTTGCCGACCAGCTTGGCTTCCTTGATCGCCTTTTCCGACCAGGTCCCGGTATTGATGTAGTCGGCGGTCCCGCCCTTCGGCAGCAGGTTCAGCGGCACCATGGCGAACTGGAGCGACGCGCCGC
>Ga0310810_10002146_pt1 | contig 20995 bp, 19 predicted proteins | sample NCmetagenome_FD_207641 | JGI IMG/M metagenome (GOLD analysis project Ga0310810, IMG submission 207641) | Soil microbial communities from experimental microcosm in Duke University, North Carolina, United States - NC | ecosystem: Engineered > Artificial ecosystem > Soil microcosm > Unclassified ...
GGTTTCTGGCGCAGGCAAGGCAATTGGCGGCTGCCGGCGCAAATCCGCGGTTGATCTTTAATAACCGACTCGATGCCGTAGTTACGGGAATTCTGGTCGCACTCGTGACGTTGTTGCTGATCGAATCCGGACGCCAATGGATTGGCCTGGTGAGCGGAAAGCAAGTTGCCCGCACCGCCGAGGCGCCATTCGTTCCGAGTCGGTTAGCTGAGGAGGGCGCATGAGGTTCTTTCGGCTGCTCCATGAAATCCTGCGAGAGATTTTCGATGAGGCGGCGTATGAGAGGTTCTGCGTGAGAGAAGAATCGTCGAACAGTCGCGATTCATACGCGACTTTCATAAGGCAGCGGCAGAACACTAAGCCAAGGCCACGATGCTGCTGACTGTCGAGCTCTCGCTCGACTTGGACGGGTGAGGGCACCCGTCCCTACGTATTCCCTGCCAGCCCCAATTCTGTCGCAATTCCCTTCATCGCCTCGATACAAAACGCAACGTGCTCGTCGAGATCAACGCCGAGGTCGCGTGCGCCGTTAATAATGTCGTCGCGGCTGACGCTGCGGGCGAAGGCTTTGTCCTTCATCTTTTTTCGGACGGACTTGGCCTCTACTTCGGCGAGTGACTTTCCCGGCTTCACCAGAGCGCACGCGGTGATAAATCCGGCAAGCTCGTCACAGGCGAACAGGGCCTTTTCCAGCGGAGTTTCACGAGTGACGCCCGTGTATTCGGCGTGGGACATGATCGCGCGGCGGATTTCGTCGGAATAGCCACGCTCCTTCAGGATTTCATTTCCTTTGTAGGGATGCTCCTCTGCGCTGGGATATTTCTCGTAGTCGAAATCGTGAATTAAGGCGACAACGCCCCACAGTTCTTCGTCGGCTCCAAACTTCCTTGCATAGGCTCGCACGCAAGCCTCGACGGCAAGCGCGTGTTTGCGGAGGCTTTCGGATTGAGTGAATTCAGTGAGAAGTTCCCAGGCGGAGGCGCGGTCGGGCATTTCAGAATTCTAATGCCTTCAGTTCTGGTCACAGCAAAAATCCCCGCCCAAGCCAAGCTTGGACGGGGCTCCCAGGGGAACGATTTACTGCCCTTCGCAGCTGACGTTATTGTTCCAATCGACGAAGGCGCCGTTAGGATTGTCGCGCCAAGCCCACACATGCAATTCGAAGAACGATGGTATGCCGTAGCGGTTCGGTGCGCCGACCAGGTTAAATAGCTTGCCCTCAAGTTCGGGCGGACCACCGTGCGCGTTGAGCCAAGTTTCGGCATCCACGATGTACTCAACTCCTACCAGACGGCGCGTATTGCCGACGGGCTCGTAGATCAGCGCTTCGGGCGTACGCGCATCCAGTTGGCCGTCTCCGACCAGGCCGAGATTGAGGTAATGAATGCCCATGGCGCCGTGGTCGGGACCGCTCACACATCCGAACAGCGGGGCATAACCCGTTCCGTGAAGGTTGTTGACGTTGATGAACTGTGCGGTGTTCGCGCGAACAATCTGCACCAGTCTCGAATTAGCGGCGTGGTCATGATCGGAAGTTTGAGCGGTTGCCAAAAGCGGCATCGCGACGACAACTGCCCTGAACAGCATGACTCGTAATGCGCTCAAGAGCGACTGGGGAACTGACATTGAACCTTGCATGGTATCGCCTCCTTAGAGTTTCTATTTGTTGGTGTGTAAACTTGCGACAGTCTCGCGCACTTACATGCGGTTTGCCGTCACCGCAACCGGTACTCCATTGGTGATCGAATCGAACACCGGAGAATATCCCGACCCCAACTTCGCGATCTGTTGCAGCTGCTCGTCGGTGGCGTCCGCTTTGATCTTGAAATTCACGCGAATTCCCTGATAACCCTTGCGGATTTTCGGATCGAGATCCAGGAAGCCATGTAGATCAATATCGCCTTCGAGGGATGACTCGATTTCCTGAATCTGAATGCCGCGGGCGGCCGCGTGATAGACCATCGAGGTGGTGAGGCACGAGGCCAACGCGTGGAGCAGATACTCGACCGGATTGGCAGCTGTGTCTTTGCCCAGCAGGATTGCCGGCTCATCCGCCCGCAGAACGAACGGCGCCGGGTGGGCCTGGTCTTTGGTTGCGCCATAGAATTTGTGGGCTGTGGTGCAGTTCTGGCTGCCGCCCTGCCACTGGTTATCAACGCTGAACTTGAACTTGGCGATCGCCGGAGTGGCTTTGACCGCCTCGATCGTATTCATCAGGTCGTCAACCATCACGCCGTTGACGATGGTAGGAAATTTTGTCGCTGTTGCCATTTGTCCTCTCCTCAGTGGGTTGAAAGTAGATCTTGATTGTCTTGATAACAAGATGGCATATATGCCATCATACATAGGCGCTTACGCCATACCGGGCCAGTCTCTCTGTAGACTGCTTCGGTCTGGTTTGGACAATAGCGGCAGAAGGGGCTTGCAACAAGATGGCATATATGCCATCGTAAGTAGGTTATTACGCCATCACCCAAAAGCTCTTGCGCGCGGAGACAAAGATGAAGGAAATAACCGTCCTGCTGCTGGACCAGATGTTTTCCTCGACGGCGATTGGGCCGATGGAGGTGTTCCGGCACGCCGGCTCGCTTTGGAACATTCTGACCGGAATGCGCTCAGCACCAGCATTTCATGTGACTACGGCGACGGCGGACGGACGCCCGGTTCGTTGTGACGGAGAGATTGAAATCCAGCCGAACCTGGCCCTGGAAGATGTCGGTAAGACCGATCTGATTTTTGTTCCCACCACTGGACTGAGTACCGGCGACGTTCTGGAGCGCAACGCGCCGATTGTCCCCTGGTTGAAACGAAGAAGCAGTCGGGGGGTGGACGTGGCCAGCGTCTGCTCGGGTGTAGGTTTGGTCGCAGCGGCCGGACTTCTCGAGGGCAAACGCGCGACCACTCATTGGGGTTTGGCCGAGAAGTTTCGCGAAATGTATCCCAACGTGAAGTGGATGCCGGAACTCATGATCACAGAGGACCATGGTTTCTACTGTGGTGGCGGGGTAAACGCCTCACTTGATCTCAGCATTTATCTGGTCGAGAAGTTTTGCGGACACGAAATCGCGATGCAGACCGCGAAGGCGTTGCTGATCGAAACGCCGCGCGCATGGCAGTCAGGGTTCGCCATCGTACCGCTCAAAACCGACCACAGCGACGACAACATTTCGAGCGCTCAGGAGTGGATGCACAAGAACTTCGCTAAGACCTTCCCCCTGGAAGAACCGGCGCGGCGCGTGGGGATGAGTTTGCGCAACTTTGTTCGCCGTTTCAAGGAAGCGACCGGAGATAGTCCGTTGATTTACTTGCAGAAGGTGCGGATCGCCGCGGCAAAGCGCATGCTCGAAGGCAATCATCGCTCCATGCAGGAGATCAGTGAGGCCGTGGGTTACCAGGACGTTGTGTTTTTTCGCGGGCTGTTTCAGCGGCACACGGGCGTTTCACCCAGCGCCTACAGGGAGAGGTTTGGAATTTAATGCGGCCTAAATAAAGTCAATTTCCCAGCCGTCGCAAAAGGCGCGACAAGGGTGGGGTATCCTCAAGCTTAGATGTTGATGGAGAGACGATGGATATCAGATCGATTCAGAAGCCACTGAAAGAACAGTACCGGCGCGATCCGGCAAGCTCGCGGATCACGCTAACTGCGAAAGGCAGCGAGATCGCTACTCCGCTCTCTTGTTCGGTGGATATTGGCCGCGACGCTTATCAGGCTGAGGCGCATAAAGGGGTTGGTGGCAGCGGCACGGCGGCATGCTCCGGAGACCTTCTGCTGGGCGCACTCGCGGCCTGCGCGCAGCTCACCTGCCAATTGGTCGCAACCGCCATGGGCGTTCCGACCCAGAAGATTGAAGTCACCGTAGACGGAGACATGGACCTGCAGGGGACGCTGGGCCTGTCGAAAAGCGTGCCGGTGGGGTTTGAATCCATTCGTATGCGGTTTGACATTGATGCTCCGCAGGCCACCGCAGACCAACTCACAGCTCTGCAGGAAAAAACCGAGCAATATTGTGTGGTTATGCAAACCATGCTGCATCCGCCCAAGATTGAATCGCAGTGGAGTCCGCGCAAGTGAGGTGCCTGGATCGCTGCACCTTTCCCGACTAAAATTGGCGCTGCCTTGTCTATACAGATGAATCAACTTTGTGCAAAACTGCCATGACTACGGCGAACACATTTCTAACCATTGACGACTACTTGCGTGAACGGCTCATGCCGGTGGAGGGCGCGATCCCCCACATCCGCGGCATTGAAATGTACGGCAATTCCATTCCCGCCGGTACCGTTGGCGGCGATCTGTTTGAGTACATCAATTTTCAGCAGCGTTATGACATCGACGCACGCATTCAACGGGCACAACGCTTGTCGAAAGAATTCCTCGAGCCGCTGCCTGCCGGCGCAACCCTTCGAAATGCGGTCGACGATCACGTGCAATGGCTGAAGAGCACGCCGGGCTTTAAACCGGAGATGGAAACCGAGTATCGATTTGCCAGGAGTTCTGAACAGGTGCGGGTTGCGGAAGACCTGCAGGACCTTTATTCGACAGCAGGTGTTCTGCTGGTGGACGCCCAGGGGCACGGAATTATCTCAGCCAAGATCGCGTCGACGGTTCACGATACGTTTCACGCTTTGATGTTGACCGAGTTAGACCGCTACGGGAAAGCAAGCCCGGATTTGCTCGAAAATCTGAACCTCAGGCTGGCGCAATCGGTTACGGCCCGGAATGCTCTGGGGCTCAGCGATAAAGAAGAAGCGCGCGAGATCGCGACCATGCTTTATGGCGAAGTGAACCCGGGCGGCCATTTTCGGTTTGTGAACTTCGGGCATCCGCCGCCGCTGGTCTTTTCTGCGGAATTCGGCAAGTTCATGAAGATCGACGAGAGCAAGATGCTGCAGTTTCTTCCTCTCGGCTTGCAGATTCCTGCCGATCATCCGGACCGCCAGAAGTATTACTCGTTGAAGCTCAGGTCGATGGCACTGAACTTGTCGGATGTGGCGGAAATCACGCTGATGAGCCCTGGAGATATTGTTGTCCTTTACACAGACGGAGTCTACGACGGCAGCGACAGGCAGGCGCTCGAACGGCTTGAGGCGGTGTTGCGGGAGCAGCATACAAACCCTGCAAAAGAGATTTGCAATGCGTTGCTGGATTACGCCGTAAGAGAAGACGAGATTCTGCGACGTGACGGCAATGCGGCCCTGATCGATGATAAGACGGTGTTCATCATCAAACGTTGCTAAATACTTGCGAACGATTGGACCGCCCTGCCGATGGTCGGGGACAATCCTTCGATTTACCTGCTATGAATAAATATCACCAGAATCGCAGGGAGTTCCTTGGGCTGATGGGTACCGGCCTGGCAACCTTAGTCGGCTCCAGCCTCTTCGCAACGAAAGCTTTCGCGGACGAAGAAAACCTCGACTTTGATCCTCGGCATGCCGATCTGGTGGTTTCGAACGCCAAGGTTTACACCGTCGACTCCCGCATGCCAACGGCAGAAGCCTTCGCGGTGAAAAACTCTCGCTTCGTGTTTGTCGGCAATAGCCAGGCTGCCAAGACATTCATCGGGAAACGCACGCAGACGATTGACGCAAAGCAGATGACAATCGCGCCGGGTTTCGTCGATTGTCATAACCACGCGGAGGGCGACACCCTGCTGTATGAAGTCCTGGTTGGCAATCCGTTTGAGGTTGAGTTCGTCACGATCGACAGCATCATCGAGAAGTTACGCACCAAAGCTCAAAGGACTCCGCCCGGATTTTGGGTCGAAGGATATTTCTTCGACGACACAAAGGTTAAAGATAACCGCCGGCTTAACCTGCATGATCTCGACCAGGTGTCGCTAGAGCATCCAGTGGCGGTTCATCATCGTGGGGGGCACTCGTCTTACTACAACCGCAGAGCGCTGGCCCTAGCGGGAATCGATAAGCGCACTCCGAATCCCTTCGGCGGGACCTACGGACGTGACGAACGCGGCGAGCTTACCGGGCGCGCCACTGACCGGGCGGACGAGGTCTTTGACAAGGTTGGCAAACGGGAAACCTTCACGCCGGAGCAGACGCAACAACGCAGCAGGGACGGCCTTGCGTATATCTCCAAGCAGTTTGTGCGTTATGGCCTGACCAGCGTCCATCACGAAGGCGGCGACCTGTATGCACTGCAGCAACTGCGGGCGCGCGGCGAACTGCTGCATCGGGTCAGTTATGAGGCTTCCGGCGACGTCTTAGAGACGATGATCAAAGATGGCATCAGCACTGGGTTCGGCGACGCCTGGATCCGGTTCGGCGCGACTGCGGAACACACGGTCGATGGTTCCTTTTCCGAGCGCACCATGGCGATGAGCCGGCCTTACGACGGAACCAATCCTCCTTATAAAGGCAACATCACCGTGACCCAGACGGACCTCAATGCCTGGGTCGAGCGCGTGCAACGTGCCGGCATTCAGCCTAACTGTCACGCAAACGGAGATGTCGCAATCGACATGCTGCTGACGGCGTACGAGCGAGCACAGGAGGTTGCTCCTTTGTCTGACGTTCGCCCCAAAATCACTCATTGCACGCTGATTAATGAGGACCTTCTTCGGCGCATGAAAGCGTTGGACGCAGTACCTGCACCGTTCACAACGTATGCCTATTACAACGCCGACAAGTTTCATTTTTATGGCGAAGAGCGCATGAAGCATTGCATGGCGTACCGCTCTTTTCTGGACAACGGTATTCGGGTGGCGGCAGGGTCAGACTTCGGTCCCGGCCCGTTCGCGCCGCTTATGGGAATTCAGGGCATGGTGACCCGCAGAGGATGGAATGGCGAAACCTGGGGAGCTAATCAGCGAATAAGCGTGGATGAAGCACTTCGGGTCAATACGATGAACGGCGCGTACAACTCACATGAAGAGTCTTACAAAGGATCAATCACGCCGGGAAAGTTAGCGGATTTCGTAGTGCTCGCGGAGGATCCCCATATAGTGAGTCAGGACAAGATAAAGGACATCGAGATTGTGCGTACGGTGACTGGGGGATCCACCGTTTACCAGAAGTGAGGATGATCAGGGGCGGCAAAGCGCCCCTGAAAAGCCTCTGCGCTAGTTCACTCTCTTCCCTGCCGCGAGCAGATCATAGCGGTCCAGGTTCATGACTTTGCTCCACGCCGCCACGAAGTCTTTCACGAACTTCTCTTTCGAGTCGTTCTGCGCGTAGACTTCCGCAATCGCCCGCAGTTGAGAGTGCGAGCCGAAGAGCAAATCGACTCGGCTGGCGGTCCACTTGGGTTGACCAGTTTTACGGTCACGCCCTTCGTACACGGGTCCGGCGCCATTGGCACTGGTGGACGGCTGCCACTGCGTGTTCATGTCCAGGAGATTGACAAAGAAATCATTGGTCAATGTTCCGGGCGCCTTGGTGAAGACCCCGTACTTGGACTGGCCGAAGTTCGTGTTCAGCACGCGCATGCCGCCGAGGAGAACAGCAAGTTCCGGAGCGGTCAGCGTGAGTAACTGCGCGCGATCGAGTAACAACTCCTCTATGGATCGCGCTTCTCCCTTGCGAACGTAGTTGCGGAAAGGATCTGCGGCTGGCTCAAGCACCGAGAACGCGTGAACGTCCGTCAGTTCCTGCGTAGTGTCTGTGCGTCCCGCGGCAAATGGGACTTTCACGTCATGTCCCGCTTTCTTTGCAGCCTCCTCGATAGCCGCATTACCGCCAAGAACGATCAGGTCGGCAACCGAGACCTTCTTTCCCCCGGACTGCGAGCTGTTGAATTCCTTCTGAATGGCCTCAAGCTTCTGAAGCACCTTTGCCAGCTGTGCAGGCTGGTTCACCTCCCAGTCTTTCTGAGGTAACAGGCGAACGCGCGCTCCGTTTGCTCCGCCGCGCTTGTCGGATCCGCGGAAGCTGGAGGCAGCGGCCCAAGCGGTGCTGACCAGCTCCGAGATCGACAATCCCGATGCGAGAATTTTTGCCTTTAGCGCGGCTGCATCTTTCTCGTCGATTAACGTGTGATCAATCGCGGGAACGGGATCCTGCCAGAGTTGCGGCTCCTTTGGTACCAGCGGGCCCAGGTAGCGCGAGATTGGACCCATGTCGCGGTGCGTGAGCTTGAACCATGCTTTCGCAAACGCGTCAGCGAACTGCTCAGGATGTTCGTAGAAGCGCCGCGAGATTTTTTCGTAAGCGGGATCGAAGCGCAGCGAGAGATCGGTAGTCAGCATGGTTGGCGCATGACGCTTCGAAGAATCGTGCGCGTCCGGCACAGTACCGGCTCCGGCGCCATTCTTCGCCACCCACTGATGCGCGCCAGCCGGGCTCTTGGTCAACTCCCAGTCGTACTTGAACAGGTTCTCGAAGAAGTTGTTGCTCCACTTCGTGGGCGTGGTGGTCCAGGTAACTTCGAGCCCGCTACCGATAGTGTCGCCTCCAAAACCCTTGCCGAATTTGTTTTTCCAGCCGAAGCCCTGTTCTTCAACGTCTGCGGCTTCCGGCTCCGGGCCAACGTTAGGCGGTGGAGGGGCCGCGCCATGGGTTTTTCCAAAGGTATGACCACCTGCGATCAGCGCGACGGTTTCTTCGTCATTCATCGCCATGCGGGCAAATGTTTCGCGAATATCGCGCGCCGCAGCGATCGGATCCGGGTTGGCGTTCGGTCCTTCGGGGTTCACGTAAATGAGGCCCATCTGCACTGCGCCGAGAGGACTCGCCAGATTGCGTTCGCCACTGTAGCGCTCGTCCGCCAGCCACTTGCCTTCCGGTCCCCAGAAAAGCTCTTCCGGCTCCCACACATCGGGACGGCCACCCGCGAAGCCAAAGGTTTTGAAACCCATGGATTCGAGTGCTACGTTCCCGGCCAGAATCATGAGATCTGCCCACGAAATTTTGCGGCCGTACTTCTGCTTGATCGGCCAGAGCAGGCGGCGCGCCTTGTCGAGGTTCACGTTGTCCGGCCAGCTGTTTAGGGGCGCGAAGCGCTGTTGTCCAGCTCCTGCGCCGCCTCGGCCATCACCAATGCGGTAGGTGCCTGCGCTGTGCCACGCCATGCGGATGAACAGCGGACCGTAGTGTCCAAAATCCGCCGGCCACCACTCCTGCGAATCGGTCATCACCGCGTGAAGGTCTTTGACCACGGAGTTCAGGTCGAGAGTCTTAAATTCCTCCGTGTAGTTGAACTCTTTGCCCATGGGGTCAGACTGAGGCGAGTTCTGGTGCAGGACATTGAGGTTCAGCTGATTCGGCCACCAATCGCGGTTGGTGTGTGGGCGGCTAGCGCCATGCGCGACCGGGCATTTGCCTTCAGTTGAGTGGACGGTTTTCTGGGACTCGGAGACAGGAGTCCCCGTGGCAACGGCAAGTTCTTTTTCCATATACCTCTATTCTCTACGAGTACAGTGGCAGAGGTAAAATATATGTTTCCTATGATTGCCATAGGATTTGCATCTTAGATCGCGAGGACTTATGGAAGTTCACCAACTTCGTTATTTTCGGGCTGTTGCCCGTCATGGGACATTCACCCGTGCCTCTGAGGTGGAGCATGTGGCGCAGCCATCGCTATCGCAGCAAATCCTGAAACTCGAAGCAGAACTGGGCGCGCGGCTGTTCGATCGCCTGCCCCGTTCCGCCAAGTTGACCGTCTTCGGTAAAACCTTTCTCCCGAAGGCGGAACGCATTCTGCGCGAGATGGAGGAAGCCAAGACTGAATTGCGCGAAATGTCGAGCAACGACAAGGGCGAGGTGGTGGTCGGTATCATCCCGACGATCGCTGCCTACCTCCTTCCCAGGTTGCTGAACGACTTCACGACGCAGCATCCGTTTGTGAACATCAAGATCATCGAAGACATTACGCCCACGCTGCTGCAGCGCTTGCACGAAGGAACGATTGATCTGGCAGTGGCGGCACTGCCCGTGTCCGGCAATGAACTGGCAAGCTTGGAGCTATTCAAGGAAAAGTTTTATGCGGTGCTTCCGGAGAAACACCGACTGGCAACACGCGCTTCCATCAGTTTGGCGGATCTGAACCGCGAACCTTTCCTGCTGCTGAAAGAAGGCCATTGTTTTCGCGACAGCGTGATCGCGGCGTGTAACAAGGTGAAGGTGTCGCCGAGCATCGTCTTCGAAAGCGGGCAGTTCGCCACAATCCTGGCGATGGTCTCTGCCGGAATGGGGGTCTCGGCGGTACCCGCGATGGCGGTACACCCTCAGCCGGGATGCGAATTTATTCCGATTTCAGGCAAGCACAGCACGCGCACGGTCGGGATTGTCACTTCGCGCCATCACTACCAGAGTCGCGCGCAACGCCTGCTCATGAAGCATATGCGCGATACGTTCGAAGACCGCAGGAGCGCGGGCCAAGGCACGGCGGCGTAGCGCGGCAAGGCCTGGCACGTACATCTTTCGTGGGATTGTCAACCTCACAGATAAGAGTAAAGATCGAGACCTCTCGAGCCTCTTGATCGGCCTCCAGCCAAGGTTCTGTGCGCCTTTGGGGCTACAATAGGTCTTCGCAAAACGGGGTTGTGCATGACAACGCAAGGGTACCAGCCGCAAGTCAACTTGACCGCCGTAGAGCCTGAAGCCAGGGAAAAATGGCGCCTTGGCGGGCTTGTGATTTTGGCCGTAATACTGGCGATCGGTCTGGTCTTTGCATACTATCGCTGGTTCGCGGAACCTCAGGCAACCAGCGCGACCAGCGTGATCTCCGAAACAACTGCGGACAAGCCCGAACATGCCCGCGCCTCTTCGCGACGCATTGCCTCAAAGCGTGGCAGCGCCACAGACACCGCGGCTGCAGCTGACGCAGACTTGACCTTGGCGCCCGGCATCATCCAATCGGCAATCAGATCGCCGCTCGCGGTAGAGGTAATTTCCAGCGATGGCCACCATCAAATCCTGGATACACGTAATGACTCCATTTACCTCGCCTCACATCAGAACGTCACAGAGACGCTTAGCGTTACGAATTTGAACGGTGGGAGCGCCGGTGGCTTAACCGACCCGGTTTTGGCGAAACAGCAGACGATGGAGGGCGCTGTAGTTTTACTGGCCACGATCGACAAAGAGGGGAATATCCAAAAGCTGCAGCCCATCAGTGGTCCCGAGATTCTTTATGCCGCTGCTCGTGAAGCAGTCAAGCAATGGCGCTTCAAGCCGTATTACGCGTCGGGAGCGCCGGTTGAATCTGAAACCCAGGTCACTGTGAAATTCGCAATTTCCGCTCACTGATGCAATCAGTTTGACCTTTGACGTAGCGGCCCAGAAATTAACGAGGAGCGTAGCGCGATGAAGGACGCATACGAAGTTCTTTGTCAGAAAGAAGCGGACCTGGCACGGGTTCGCAAGGAGATCGAGAGCTTAACCCTATCGGCCCAGTTGCTCTCGGATGATGAATTGAGCTATTTCGCCCCATCCACCGTTCCCGACGAACACGGCAGAAAACCTGCGCAAAAGGAAACTTCTCCGGATCCAACTGGGACCGACGGCAAACCCTTCGTTTGGCCACGCTCGGGATTTTGGGGCAGTCTGAGAATCAGACGCTAACTGCCGATAGTACCCCTGCCCCCGATTGCACCTTCCGAAAACAAATGTAATCCGCCACTGGTGATCTTCGCCAATCGCCGCGCGTTCTCGCTCAAACTCTCACAAATCTGACCAAAGAATCCCACGTATCCTCTGGCCGCCCGCAGCCGTATTAGCAAATGAAGGGTCGAGAAGACCAAACGAGCGCCGAAAATGAACATCGAAACAAGAACACGTTTAACCCCGAACTCGAGTTTTCAACATTTTGCCGCAAAGCGCGGCGGCTTGAATTTCGTCTAACAAAGGCTGTGAGGAATCAGAGTTAAGAGGATCGACATATGTGCCCAACATGCATAACTGACACTGCAGTCCTGATTGCCGGAGTTGGATCGACGGGAGGAGTTCTCGCGGTCTGCCTCGGCAAGGTCCGAAGGTTTTTTCGAGCGAATGGCCTCGCTCTATTTCAAAAAACACAGGAGAAATTAAGATGGCAACGAGCAAACAGATGAAGACACCACCAATTGTGTCGCAGCATGAGTGGCAGGTGGCGCACCAGCAGATGCTGGCGAAGGAAAAGGCTTTTACCCGGTCACGCGATGCGCTGGCCGCCGAGCGCCGGCGGATGCCATGGACGCCGGTGGAGAAGAAGTATGAGTTCGAGGGCCCCAAAGGGAGATTAAGCTTGCTCGATCTGTTCGAAGGCCGCAAGCAGTTGATTGTGTATCGCGCCTTCTTCGAGCCCGGCGTGTTCGGCTGGCCCGATCACGCCTGCCGTGGCTGCTCCCTCGGAGCAGACCAGGTCTCACATCTGGCGCATCTGAACGCTCGCGACACCACCCTCGCGTGGGCCTCGCGCGCGCCGCAGGCTGACATCGCGCGCCTAAAGAAGCGAATGGAGTGGGAGATGCCCTGGTACACCATGATCGACAGCTTCGACAAAGACTTTGGCGTCGATGAATGGCATGGCCATAACGTGTTCTTCCGCGACGGCGACAAGGTGTTTCGTACGTACTTCATCAACAACCGGGGCGACGAGGCCCTGGGGAGCGTCTGGAGCTATCTCGATATCACTCCGCTCGGTCGTCAGGAGGCTTGGGAGGACTCGCCAGAGGGTTATCCGCAAACTGAGCCATACAAATGGTGGAACTGGCACGACAACTACGACAAGGAACCAGCTCCTCACCCGAAGTGGGTGGACATAATTACTGACCCTGTGGGGGCCGCAGAACGAAGGCGTGAGGAGGAGGCGAAAGCGAGTTGAAAGACGCCACTTCGTCAGCTTCAGTCGGGCACCTTTTTCCAAATCAGAGTCTGCAAAGGCCACCCGTGTCGGCCCCGTAATCGCTTCCGTGTAAATTGATGACATGCGCACGTTGCCTGCACTATTGATCGTATTGGTTTTCTCGACCGTTTTCCAAATTTCGGCCCGAGAAACGATCGCGGAGAGATGCCACGCACCTCGTGACCCCTTTGACAATCAACCGATGCCAGAGCAGTTCAAGATTCCTGACGCCCCGAAAACATCAAGAAAAGTTAGCTGTTTTACATCCCTTAGTAAAGACTCCACGATGCTCGATGTTGTACGGCGGTGCGGAATACCGGACCAACACGCGGGGAGCGGCATTTACATCTTCGGCTACTACATGAATGACTGTTCGACTGTAACGATCAGCACCCCCGACTTGAAACGATTAGGCATCAGACACGTGAAAGAAAAGAAGACCACCCTGATTTTTAACAATTGGTAAGAAATCGCGATTACTCTCACTGATCCTGCGGGAGCATCTCGTAGTGGAGCTCTGGTGGACAACCGGAATGAAGGACAATCCCTCGACGGCGTCGGCCCATTCGAAGCCCGCTACCTCGCTTTCCTCGAAACCATCTCCACGCTCCGCCCAAGTCTGCATCGCTATTGTGCGCGCATGACCGGCTCGGTGATGGATGGCGAAGACGTTGCGCAAGAGGCCTTGTTCGAGGCTTATCGCAAGCTCGACAAATTTGACGATAGCCGTCCGATCAAGCCGTGGCTGTTTCGCATCGCTCACAATCGCTGTATTGATTTTCTCCGGCGCCGAGGCGTGCGCGACGAAGCAGACGCCGCCGTCGCTGTGCCGGACAGCTACACGCCGGCCGATCCCGTCTTAGGAACTGGAAAGGCCGTCGAGCACCTTGTTCTGACATTGCCGCCGAAAGAACGTGCCTGCGTTCTTTTGAAGGATGTCTTCGATTACTCCCTCGAAGAGATCGCGGAACTGGTTGACTCAACCGTTGGCGGCGTCAAAGCCGCGCTCAACCGCGCTCGGACCAAGCTGGCCGAGTCCTCTCCTCCGGCGCCTTCGGCTCGAAGCGTAAGCCCTGAGTTGAAACGAGTCATGCAACTCTATGTTGAACGCTTCAATCGTCGCGACTGGGACGGCGTGCGCGAACTGACCAGCGCCGACGCCCGGCTCAACGTCGCCGAACGATTCGCCGGAAAATTCTCGGATGCTGCTTACTTCTTCAATTACGAGCGTTGGCCATGGCCGTGGAAACTGGCGGTTGGTGAAGTGGATGGCGAACCGGTGGTGCTCGTCCTGCGCCGAGGCGCCGATACCTGGACGCCTCACTCAGCCATTCGGTTTGATGTGGCCGGCGAACGGATCGAGCGTATCGTGGATTACATACACTGTCCGTGGGTGATTTCGGCGGCAATCGAGGTCAAAGCCGCGAATGGAAATTGAAAGGAATGGCGGGGACGACGGGACTCGAACCCGCGGCCTCTGCCGTGACAGGGCAGCGTTCTAACCAACTGAACTACGTCCCCACTCGCCATCGGCGCGGAGAGCGCGCCGTAAAATTATCCTAACAGTTTTCGCGCAATGACGCGAAATGAACTCGGAGTCATTTCACGATTCGTGCTCGCGCAACCTGCCTTTTCTCACGACAGGTTTCATTGCGACTGTTTCCAGGCACTCGCAACCGCGGGAACCGATATGCTCACTGAAGCCTGATTGACGAATCGGTGCCATTGCGACGAACATCTAACTGAAACCAAGTCCTCTGAATTCGGAGATCTGCTTTAACCTTCGAATCAGTCTTAGCGGAGCAAACTCTGTCTCAGCCGATCGAAGAGGTGAAGCAAGTTTCGCAGCCGCCGGCTTCTTTTTTCCGCCGAACATTCCAGGCGTTCCATTTCCGCGATTTCCGATTGATGTGGATTGGCGCTTGCACGTCGCAGGTGGGCACGCAAATTCAGACCACGGCCCAGAGCTGGACGGTGCTTGCGCTCTCTCACAATTCCTTCTACCTTGGCGTCGACCAATTCCTGGGACAGATCCCCGTCGCAGTGCTGGCCCTGCTCGCTGGCGTGCTTGCCGATCGACGCGATCGCCGGCGGGTGCTTTTGGGATCGCAATATACGCAACTCGCCTGCGCCTTCGCGATGGCGGCGCTTGCCTTTTCCGGAGTCTTGAGGGTATGGCATATCTGGTGCATTTCATTCGTGGTCGGCACTGCCCAGGCGTTCGGATCGCCGTCTTATTCCGCTCTCATACCCACGCTGGTTCCAAAAGAGCATCTACCCAATGCCATCGCGCTCAATTCTATTCAGTTCAATCTGGCGCGAGTAATCGGACCATCCATTGCGGGAATCGCGCTTACGACTCTAGGCGCGGCGTGGTGTTTTTCCCTTAATGGGGTCTCTTTCTTCGGCGTAATTGCGATTCTTTATGTGATTCAGGTGAGCTTTGTGCCGCAACGGTCGAGCGAGCGAGTCATAGACAGCATGAAGCAAGGGATCAGCTTTATTGGAGGCCAGGAGGGAATGAAAGCGGTAATCGTCCTGGCCTTTCTAATTACCTTCCTGGGTTTTCAATCCATCGCCTTTCTGCCGGTGTTTGCCAGTGAAGTGTTTCATGGCAAGCCGACAACTTATGCGGCCATGCTCAGTTTTTCCGGGGCAGGCGCAGTGGTGGGAGCTTTATTAGTTGCGGGCTTGGGGAAGGCGAAACATCAGGGTCGAAATGCGCTGATCGGCCTGTGTGTGTTGGGAATTCTTACTGTGGCGTTTGCTCTCTCGCCTTCCGTTCCGTTCTCCTGTGCCATGATTTTTCTGGCGGGAATGGCGCTGCTGTCGGTGTTCGCAATGATCAGTTCGCTGATTCAGGTAATGACGCCCGATCAAATGCGCGGGCGCGTGATGAGCATTTTCAATCTGGCGCTGCGAGGTGGCGGCCCTGTCGGCGCGGTGATCGCCGGCGCGCTGATCCGAAAATTCCACGCACCGATTGTGATCGCGTCGGCAGGCGGGCTCATGGTTTGCGTGGGCTTGTTCTTCTTGAGTGTCAATCGAAGGGTCGCCACACTTTAGAATTCGTCTGTGGGCGGCAGAAATGAAAACTTGCCTTCTCCTAATCGTGCTTGTGTTTGCGTCATTTGCGTTCTCGGATGACGGCACAGCAAAGCAATCAAACACAACAGTAGTCGTGTTGGGCACGGGAACCCCGAGCGCCGATCCCGAGCGGTCCGGTCCGTCTGTGGCCGTCGTGGTGAACGATCACGCCTACCTGGTGGACTGCGGACCGGGAGTCGTGCGGCGGGCCGCAGCGGCCGAGAAAAACGGGTTCGAAGCACTGAAGCCCACACAGCTGAACATCGTTTTTATGACCCACCTGCACTCGGACCACACACTCGGCTTTCCCGACCTGATTTTTTCCCCCTGGGTCCTGGGACGGAAAGAACCAGTACAGGCTTACGGCCCTCGCGGACTGCGCAGCATGACGCGACACATTGAAAAAGCCTGGGGTGAGGACATTCGGATTCGCCGCAACGGCCTCGAGCAGGCGAATGCAACCGGCTACAAGGTCGTCGTTCACGAGATTTCGCCGGGGCTGGTCTATCGTGACGAGAACGTCTTGGTTACTGCGTTCCCGGTCAAGCATGGAACATGGAAGTACGCGTTTGGATATCGCCTCGAAACTAAGGATCGCCGCATTGTGATCTCTGGAGATACTGCTCCGAGCGAAGAAGTCGTGAAGATGTGTGACGGATGCGACCTGCTATTACACGAAGTCTATAATCCGCACGGAGACGAGTTGAAGGAAGCACACTGGAAGGAGTATTTCGGGTTGTTTCATACATCACCCGCAGAGTTGGCCGACGTCGCGCGTAAGGCCCACCCGAAGATGCTGGTGGTATATCACCAGGTGCTGGAGAGGCTGCCTGAATCTGACTTAATAGATCAGTTCCGACACGAGTACTCAGGGGACTTCGTGTTTGCGAAAGATCTGGGAGTGTATTGACGGATCAAATGTTCATCGGCGCAGCTTTGCGCGCAGCTGATGTAGCCAGGAGATTCGCTTCTTCGTTACTCTCACGACGGATGTGCGATATGGTGAACTCAAGCGACCGGGCAAGCTTGCGGCAGATCCAGTTTAGCGAGTAGAGGCGCTCGCTACGGCAGTTGTAGTCGCCCAGCATCTGCCGGACCACCACTTCGGAATCAGAATAGACGTGAAGCTTTCGCGCTTTCAGATTGACCGCGTATTGCAGGGCCTCAAGCAGAGCCAAATATTCCGCTACGTTGTTGTCCTGGTGACCGATCCACTTTTTAATTGTGATTCGGCCGGACTCGGCGCCTTCGATAACTACCCCAACCCCAGCGGGGCCGGGGTTGCCGAGCGAGCCGCCATCGACATACGCAACTAAATCAAGCATTTGGCGACTCCCCTTCGCGGGCGACCTGCCCGCGCCGCACAATCAACGTTAAAACGTTGTCCAATATCCAAAATGCTTAAGAATTTCGCGCGCGTCAAGATCATTTGAGGTTCGGCCCGGCTCAGCAAAATCAATACTCAAGCAGCAAGCCTGTGCAAAGCGCTGTGAAAAAGAGCGACGAAATTCATGCGGCCTTAACAAACAACAGCAGCACAGCCGCTTAGATGCTGTTGAAAACCATGTGGGAAACCCGGGCGTTGCACCAAATGTGGGCGTTGACTAATTAATTGCAGGTGTTAAGTTTACTTCCGTCGACGGTTGAAAGGGTTGGCAAAAATAAATCGTTGCCGGTCCGAAGTAAACTGGGTGATAGGCAGAGCGGGGCAACCCGAGAGGCCGCCAAACCCGAAAAAATCGACTGATCCTGCGAGGGACAGTTGAGGTTTGGAACTGCGAAAGCGGTAATCACATCAAGGGTCGTGACGGTACATGCGTCCACGCTGTTGGCTTCCTCGCAGGAGCCGGTGGCTAGAGCATAACCACAGTCGCGACCCTTTCAATTTTTCTCCGGTTAAATTCCCTCCCCCACATCAATTTCATCTTCAGGCACTGAAAGCAGGTGTCTTGTTTGACTTGGAGATCTCCGCGATCGTCCTTGAAACCCGCTCGGGCTTGTCATGCAACGCCAAGTCTGCCTGGGAAACGATCCCGATCACGCTTCCCTTCTCATCCACAACCGGCACTCGGCGGACCTGGTGGTCCTGCATCAGGCGTTCACAGCGTTCGATGTTTTCACCATCGCGACAGGAGATTGGGTTCGCGCTGATGAATTGCTGAATGGTAGTGGTTTTCGGGTCCAGTCCGTCCGCAACAATCGAGCAGCAGAAGTCGCGGTCGGTAATGATGCCGATCAGCGTGCGTGTCAGTTTATCGGCCACTACCGGCACCGCACCGACGCTTCGGTCGCGCATTATTTTTGCCACCGTTTGAGCACTGTCGTGGGGTGTGCAACAAGCGGGGTTGCGGCTCATGACTTCGCGAACTTTCATGAAACCTCCTTTCACACAACCGTGTCTGACAAGTTAGGTTTGCTGTTTGATCTTGATTTTGTCCATGACATTGCGATCGCCCGCGTGCGAACGTGCAATCTGCATGGCGAGATCGTGCTGCTCGGCGGTGTTCACTGTGCCTGACAGTACGATCGCAGCTTCATCTACCTGAGCGCGTAAATTGGCTCCCTCGAGTTTCGGGTCGGCAGCAAATTGCTGTGTGATTTGTTGTTCGATCTGCTCTGACGAAGCCTCCTCGGGCGTGGGCGCAGGAGCTTTTTGGTCCGGCGGCATGGTCCGCGGGTTTTCTTTGTCGTTCGGAAATGTTGGAGGCGTGCTCGGGGGCTGCTGGCCCGGTTGCGGCTGTGCTGGACCCATCTGGGCCAACGCCACAGTTGAGGCAAGCAGCACGATCGCGCAAAGTGTGTGCTTCATAAAACCTCCTTTTCGTGTCAATTTGGATGCCAGGATTTAGATCTGAGGCGAGCATTCGGCCTACAGTGACGCGTGTAGAGAGGTTAAGGAGCGATGACTGAGAGTTAAAAGTCGACCACCGCTCGAGGGCTTGAAAGCGCGGGTCGGAGCGCAAGTTGTCGAGGCGGCTGACTCCTCCTAGCGGCGGAACAAGTAGCTGATCTTGATGAACAACTGGCGGCCGTCGTTGGTGAGCAGGTCGGTGGTTCGACGCAGGCCTGGGAAGTTCGTATCGCATCGTGTCGAGCCAGGTTGGCGCACGCACAACTCTGGGTCTACGTTTTCGAGGTTGGAGTTGTAGCCGACGTAGATTGCTGTTCCCGGGTGAAGCAGATAGGTGAACAGCACGTCGAAGTTCATGTTCTTGGTCGTCTGCAGCGATGAGTACGACTTATTGGCCAGCAAACCGTTGTACTGGGCGATGAAGCGAAGCGAGAACTCGCGGGTGAACTGATAATTCCACTTGGAGCGGAAGATGTTGCTGTTCACAACGGCGTGGTGTGCAAGCCCGTTGGTCACGCGCTCGAGGATATACGTATTGTCGATCTGCAGGCGCTCGGTCGGTTGGATGCCGATCAACTGCTGGATTTGGGTCTCATTGCCGGTGTAGGGCAACTGTCCTGCTGCAGGAACGAACACGACTGCTCCGTTGTGAAACGCTCTTGTGCTCCAGTTGAAGGCCCGCCAGGGGCTACCGCGAAAAACGATGCCTCCGCCCTGCTGCGCGATCTGCCGGTTCCCCGGCATAAGAGTGGCGGTGAAGTCCACGGGCCTGAGCACATCAGACTCATAGAAATAAACCGGCGCGACGATGATGTTGCGCCGAAAGCCGAATACGTAGTCGCCACTAATGACCTGCTGAAGAGTGGTGCCGTGCGAGCCCCAGAGTTGGGTGCCGTTTTCTTCGATACCGTGCAGCACGAGGTGCTTGCCTTCCGGGCGCCAGTAGAAGTGCCCGTATTGATTGAGTGACCTCTGGTCCACACGCTGCAGAAACCCGGTTTCAGTGAGGAATTTGGGGGTGATATCGAGATACTGCAAACTGAAAGTGAATCTGCGGCCGGTACCGACCAGCACTCCTTCATGGTGCTGGCCAAAACTGTATCCGGTATCGTCGAGCGTGGAACTCATGTAGCCGCGATACTGGGCCTTCCAGTTCTGATTCAGGCGAAAAGTTCCGTCGAGGCCGCCGACGCGATTGTATGTCCCCATGAATTCCCGATCGGTGAAAGTCGCCCCAATGCTGGACTGCTCACTGATGTCGTGACTCACACGGCCAATGGCAAAATGCGCACGCTGACCGTAAGCAGGATCGCTGTTGGGAACAATCAGGCCAGGTGACCGGTCGTCGGCAAACAGAAATCCGAGATTCCACGGGCCTCGCTTTCCGGTGAGGCGTACACCATAAGTCGGATCGACGATGTCTCGTGTGAATACCAGCCGAGTCTGCAATTGACTGATGGCAATCAACGGCGCTTCAAAAAAATTGGAATTCTCGAGGAAGAACGGACGCTTCTCCGGGAAGAGCACGGCGAAGCGCTGGTTGACGGTATTTTGGGGCTCATCCGATTCCACCTGCGCGAAGTCGGGGTTGATGGTCGCGTCCAGCACGAGGCTGCCAAGAAAGACGAATTTTGCGTCCAGTCCAGCCTTGCCTTGGAAATCCGCGGAGTCGAAGCGCGGCTGATTGGGATCGAGCGTGTTCAGGGTGCGGAAGGTCCGGGATTCGACGTAGGGAATGAACTGCATGTTGCGCCCAGGCGAAATGGACTCGAGCCCGGTCACGGTTCCCTCCTGGCTCAGGCGGCCGGCGATCCTTGAGGAGACACGCGGCCAATAATCCAATTCGTCTTTGCGCGCGAGATATCGCGAGATGGTTATGCCCCACTGATTTTGTGTGGTGGGATGAAAACGCAGGCTGCGAAACGGGATCGCGATCCATACGATGAAGCCGTCGCTGTTGATCTGGCCGTGTGAATACCAGAGCGTGTCCCACGAGTAGTCTGTGCCGCCACCTTCTGTGAATAGAGCGTCTGCTTGAACGCCCTTGGGATTTACATCGAACACGAAGCCGTGACGGCGGTCTTGAAACGTGTCGAGCGTGACTTCGATGTAGTCATCGGAGTCGAATGGGCGACCGTTGTTATTGGTGGTCGGCGGTTCGCGGCGAGTGAGGTTTGCGCGAACGCTGTGCCCCTGGTCCCAACAGAGAAGCACGATGTACAGGTTGGTCTGATCGTAACCAAGGTAGCCTTCGCTGCGCTCTGTACTGGGCTTGC
>Ga0310810_10002147_pt1 | contig 20995 bp, 28 predicted proteins | sample NCmetagenome_FD_207641 | JGI IMG/M metagenome (GOLD analysis project Ga0310810, IMG submission 207641) | Soil microbial communities from experimental microcosm in Duke University, North Carolina, United States - NC | ecosystem: Engineered > Artificial ecosystem > Soil microcosm > Unclassified ...
ACGCCTTTCTTGTCAGCTGAACGTTATATACTCGAAGCTCCAACAAAGACATAATAAGTTGAAATCCGCTCTCCATGTCCTCGGATGACAACTCGTTCCACAAATTTGCACAGTTGTCTCCGATTCGGACAACTGGAAAAGGCTCCAAAGGCGGACTCGGAGGCATCCGGAAGCTTGTCAAAGAACAGTTGAAACACAAAGCCTCGTTCTATCCCCCAGCCACTCACATCGATCCGGCGATCGAATTCGATCAAATCGGAGGCCGCAACAAATCAGACTTCTGGAAGGGGAACACAATAGGCGGACGAGGAGGTGGAGGCAGCGAATTCAGTGCAGATGCCGGCTACTCAGAGAGAGACGAGAATCCCTTTGAAGAGGATGACGAGCGCTTGAGAGACCTGCAAAGACTTGATCAGATACGACAAAGAGAGCTGTTGGCAATCGATCTTTTAGACAAAGCAAAGGCAAACAAAGAGAAGCTCACACCGGCTCTGAACAAGGCCAAGTACCTGATGGAAGAGCCGAAGACAAACGACGACCTTGCGAGGAGAGTGAGTGCCGATTTCAATCTCGGATTGATGCACAAATCGGTTGTACCTCCACGCAAGCACAGACTACGCACCCTTCTGAGAACCCCTGCCGGTGAACCGAAGCCGACATGCTACGGCTGTGAAACAGGCTTGAACGCTGCAGGAGTTGGCACTCCTTTGGTTCTTCAACTGAGAGCAGCAATAGTGGGAATTTGGGCACAGACGAAAAACGAGTTTGAACGAGCTAGACTGATCTCTCGGCATTGGGAAATCGCCGTCAAACGACCAGCTAACAAGAATTTAACCCAGGGCGAGGCGATGCTCGGAAGCTGGATACCGGCGAGTGTACACGAACATTTCGCCGAGCATGTGAGCGAGCCTTCTTTCAAGATAGAGAAGTTTAGAAACGACTGGGAAGAACTGTACGACCTAATTCACAACGGAAGCGTCCTTTTTGTCACAGCCCAACAAGCTCGAACCGGACAAGTCCCAAACGAGGACGACATTCGCATAGCAAGCGAGGGTATGTCTCAGCTCAAAGTGGCCACTGAAATGTGTTGTAAATTGATGGCACTGGACCCGAAAAAGATGCCCGGCTACCAAGCAGAGTTCAACGTGACCAAGGCGCTGATGGGTCCAATTGCCAATCAGATCACTTATGCAATGGAGGACACCGACATCAACCCGGTCTTTGGGGATCGAGAAGATTGGAAGCTGTGAGTTTTTCTCCTGTCTTTTTCTTTGCTCTCCGTCACGCAGGCACTCGAGGCGGGTAAAACCAAAGCTAGAGCTAGGTTCAAAAGTCTGCCAGTCGAGTATTTACAGATTAAAGAACAGACAAATTGTTAGCGTCTAGCAATCCACCTCCAGTTCCAGCCATGTCGATGTCATATGTGCAGTTGGTGACCGGTGTAAACGCACAGGGCTCCCTTCCGACTCCCCGAGTGCCATATCAACCGTATGCAGGAGGCTACAATCTCACTCCGCCGAGTATCCAATTTCAGCAATACAATGCAGCCATCAAGGCCGCGTTGGATGGAGACTACCAGACTGGTCAGTCAGGCGAGACTCACGAAGTTCTTGTCCGTACTCCTGTCACATTCACTCGCTGGGTGGACAATCTAGAGCAACACCTTCGAGCGGGAAGTTGGCTAGCCATTCAGAGGAGTGCAGATCCTGGCCGCAATGTAATTCTTGCCGCTGTGACCATTCGAGACTTCAACATCATCATGAAGAAGGATTACAACTTGATGATGGGTTATTTGGAGGCTGGAAAGGCTGTGGATCCTTTGATGTTGGAAGCTCTGAGAGCGTGGAACGAACAAGGAGAGGATGCGTTCACTCGGGATCCAAGATTCGCCCGAAGCTTGGAAACCGCAGTTAGCTGGACAGCAACGCGTTCTCTAAGCCTGAAACACATTCTCAGGAATTGGAATCTCGTCTCGGCTATGCTTGTCAGCATTCGAGATCAAGTCAACACAATGCAGCTGGATGGAAATGTCGGTGTTCAAGGTCCTCCTTCATTCTCGCCTTGCGACAATCTTTGGGGAAGAGTTACAGAGGGACACCATGTCGGTGTTATGCTCACTCGTCGTCGCGATGCGATGGGCAACTATCACGAGTTCCGACTGGAGCCATGGTTCAATGATTACCCCTACCCTCCCGACTCAATGCCTGATGTATACTATGATAATGCTGGTATCCAGCACCACGCTCTTCGTATCTACTATGGCACAGTTTATCAACAACCGCTCCGCTTCCCTTCCCCGCGTCAGATTCCCATCTTAACTGGAGAACTTGGCGAAGACGCTGACAATGCTGCCATGGACACTGCCAAGGTAGTGGTTGTGCTGGGCGAACCAACCTACTACAAACGCGTCTTCAACTGAAAACCCCGCGGAAAGAATGCGTCTGTGTATTTTTAATATCTCGCCTCTTCTTCCCTCTTTCCAACCCTCGAAACGATTAAATAATCTCTGGCCGGATCTTCTGCGTTTTTGACCATCTTCTCTATCGATGTTTCCGGGATGGCGAGTTGTCGCTGTAGAAGAGTCGGGATCTTCACAGTATGCTCGTCTTGGGTCCATATTGTATTGGAGGGTCTCCGCATTGCTCGGTGATCAGCTCGTTGACAACCCGGCTCACCCAGCGTCCTCCCGCAGCAAAGATACTCTCCATCCTTGGTGTATGGATGGTAGGCACACTGATGCCTTCCGAAATTGAACTTCCGTTGAAAGTAGCGTTGGCAGTAGGCACACAGGTCTTGTTTGTTGAGAAGTTCAAGCTCGACTCTCAGTGTAGTTTGTAGATATTGAAGCGTAGAAGAAAACGACTTGGGATCGTAGGGAAGCTCTGTCCTGAAGCTTCTGATCACTCCCTGCCATGCTTCCTCTCCGTTGATCTCGGAGCGGTTGTCTCTGGCACTCAAAAAGCTGTCAAAGACGTTTGCCGATGCGTCGTCGGTCTGCATCCGAGAAGAGAGTTTTGACAAACAGATCGAGATTAGCATAGAAAATAGGTAGCAAATATTCACAGTTTATTTCTGACCTCGTACAGAATGTTAGCCTCGCCCTGAGGAATTGCTCTGCACTCGAGAATCTTCCTGTTCTTCCAACCCGCTTCCAAGTAGAGAACAGAGTAGAAAAGCATAACACCTTTTGGGGTTTCTATAAAAACAATCTGATCCCGGTCAATATGCACTCTCTTCTCGTTGAGCATTAGACTAGCTGGTCCTGATATCGCTGTCTCCACTCCGCTTCCATCTATCCCAAAGAGTCTGAACTCCAGTTCGCATTTTTCTGGTGGTTTGGTCCTTGGAGCAGGATCGAGCGTCAGATCAGTAACGTCTAGGCTTGGGTTGAAGTACTCTCTAGGAATGCAAACCCATTTGTATCCCTTTTCCCGGGCCTTTTCGATCGAGGAGTTGAGATGAGACAGCCACAGAGGGAGTTCAATATTCTCCGAGTACGAATTTTCATACTTCAGAGTTCCAAGCAGTGATAGGATTTCCAATGGAGTAGTGCTCTGGGCTCTATGATTAGAGGCGCTGTCATTCTTCCAATACTCAACCCATTCCCTAAGCAATCCGTCTGCTGGATGATTCATCACAGGGGAGAAGTTGCAAAAAATGAAACTAACCCCAAGAGAAATTAATCACAAAGCCTTTTCTCCGGATAAGGTTTTCAATCTCTCACGCTTTTATAGAATGACCGACGAGGACACAACGATGGATCCACCTGAAATACCCGAGCCTGTATTCTCAGACGAGGAGGGCGAGAGCGAACATTGGCCACAGAAGTCCCGCTTGGCTCCAGAAACTCAGCCATTCGATCTCAGACCCTGGTATGAACAGGTCTTGGAGGCAAACGAGCAAGTCCACATCCCGTTTTATACAGATTTTGCAGCGGGTGCAGAAGGTGTTTCTGAGCAAATCTCAAGGGCATTCAACATAAGGAATGAGTACCCAGAGCCCTATCAACCGGTACTCGTAACAAAAGATCAGTTTTTTGCACTAGACAACTTTCCGCTGAGGATACTATTCATGCGCTATGAAAACTATGACCTTGACCTCTTGGCCAAAGCATCTGCACGGTTCAAGGATGGACTCTTTGTTGTGATTGGGCTGAACTCCAAAGAGACGTATCAGTGGCTCGGACTAGAAGTGATTGGTATGATTGCAAAGAATTTTCTCTATGTGACCTATGTGAGTTCAGAGGATGATCAGAATTCCCTCCTATTCCATCCAGAAGACTCCATTCTACTCTACGATAGATTCCTCCGCTTCTTCTATAACTATGAAGCGCCGTGGTAGTAAAGAGTTTGCATTTTATTGTCAATAGTTTGTTGCACATGCCACAATCCTGGATCGAGTTTGGTCTGCGTTGGAGACAGCTTTCATAAAGTGTAACTGTACTTCGAGGGGGGTTTTGCAGGCGGACAGTGTTTCGAGCTGTTTGGATTCAAGAATCTCTTGAATCCCGGGCTTGATTTGGACTAGATTGTACAGGTAGAGCTCAGCACTGTTTCGCGCGGTTGATATCTGTCTAGAGAGAACCTCTGAAAGGGGAGTCGGCGTCACCAGACTCTGCATGTGGATGTTATTCAAAGCCTGTAGGGCTAATTCAAGGACGGTGAGACTTCTGAACAGTGTTTGCAAGTACGCCTTGTTCTGCTCTTCCACTTCAGTCATGTTTCATGAGGCTCACAAGTGCCACTTTCGCGGAATCAGTCATAATATCATGATTTTGGGATGATGACGTCATTTCGTCATCATGACGTCATGATCATCATTTATGGGTCGACCCTGGGATATCCCAGACATTAGGCGGAGTCTCTATTAAATAATTTACGGTCTTTATCGGATTAGTTTGCCAAAAACTAGTGAAAACTTTTCACTTTGTACCAATTATATCGATTTCTCAAATAAAGGTACCCACCCCCGGTTGGTCAGAATTTCGACTCAGAGGGGGTAGTTTATACGAGAGAGGTAAAACGGCGGCTAACTTTTATTGCGCCTAGGGTTCAAAAACGCCCTTTTTGTCCTCTGGGATATCCCAAAGTCCGCTGAATAGATGATGATTACTTTGTACACCGTCATAGTGTGTCGGTGCGTTCTAGACTTTTTGCGGTGGACCCCTTGACTTTTTGCAATTTTGTTTGAGTCCGAGTGTACATGATATCATGAATAAAAGAACTGAACACAGACAATGAAACCTCCAACAGGGTCAATGTCCATTGACACTATCGATCTTTCTGGTGCCTTAGAAACCGTAGCTGGGCACATCTACATCATGGCTTTCAGCTCTCATGATGAAAAAGATCAGAGGACAGAAAAGTTGTTGAGACAGCACGGAGGAGAGAGATGGAGATTGGATTCAATCCAAGATGGGATGTATCGTTTTGTCTCTGTTGCGTCGGATGTCTCTTTCACTACGGCTCTCCCGCGTGAACATTTCATAACAGAGGAAGAATATGAAAAGATTGACAGCTAGATCTCATCAAAGAAATTTATTTTACTAATGACATAAAATTCTCTTTTTATTTTCCAATCCCACGGGGTTGAGAGCATTTGATTCGAATGGTGTTCCCTTTGCAAAAGAGCAGGATATGGTATCCTGCTTTGATGTTGTAGCCATAGAAATCCTTGTTTTGGATGTCTACACAAACGTTGTCTGTGTCGATGACCAGGCCTTCCGTGCAAAACACTGCATGAAGTTGCTTTTTCGAGCTTCCTTTTTGTTTCCATTCTTCCAGCAATTCTAGAACTAATTTAAATTCAGATTCTTCCAAATCAATTTCTCCCATCTTCTAAGAACTGAGAATGAGCGTTGAATGAAAAAAGGTTGTTAGTGATATTATGCAAGATAAATAAAATTTTTAGCAGTGCTTGTCTGTTTCAATGCAGATATTTCTCAAAACTCTCAGTGGAAAGACGATCACACTTGAATATCAACCGGATCCAATTGAAATTGGCTGCATATGCAGAACGTCTTTCCGCACCAAAGACAGAGACGGAAGTGATACAAACTTTGAGCGACAGCTTGTGAAAATCGGGGGAGAGAGATGGACATTGAAATCTATCGGTGCAGATGGACTGTACACTTTTGGCTCTGTTGAAACCGAGATTTCTTTCGTTACGTTTCTACCGCATGACTATTTCATAGTCGAAAGTAGGATGTGAAGATCGATAGCCAGATTAAACAGGGTTTAATTTTTGTGTGCGAATTTCACTGGAATTCAGAGGTTGTTCTCCATCTCAGAGAGGAAGTTTCAGGTGGCAGTCTCCTCTACAGCAAAGGTCCCCGCGTCTCCAGTCCAGTTCAGAGTGGTCCAATTGAAGTCAGAAAACGGAATGAACGGATTGAGCAGGGAGTAGATGCAAAATGCCAATAGCGCCAGAAAGATAACACAGCAAGTGATCACCTTCACTACACTCTCGATACAGCAAGTTATCATTTATGATATTTCCCTCGCTTTTCCCCTGTAAATCTATTCCACAGACTCAAAACCTTTATTATTCTCCCTTTTCCTCGCTTGGCTCAGATTTCAATTTCCCGGTGCGGAAGTAACACCCGTTCTTCACTTCCAAGGCGGTGGGACGAGAACGTGGATTTCTCTGCGTACACTTCAGTATCAGTTCTTTGATCCTCGTATGCCCAACATGTTGTTTTATTCGCTTGCCGAGATTCTTCAACTGAGCTGAATAGTCCTTTTCGTTGTCCATAATATCGTCACTGAACGGTCCACGACTTGTGAATATCACAAAGAGGAGAGTTCCATAGGCAAACATATCCGTCGAGGTACCTTGGTGTCTCTTCCGTTTCATCGTCTCGGGACTCACATTGTCAGGAGATCCCTGAATCACTTCTATTGGAGTTCTTGATGTAGAAGACAGCCCAAAATCGCAAAGCTTGATCACAGTGCCCCGTCTTACATCCGCCGCATGCGTCGCCCCGACCAACAGATTTTCCGCCTTTAGATCCCTATGCACAATTTTCTTATAATGCAAATAGATCAGGGCTTCGAGAGTACACTGGGAGACATAGTGTTTGGCTTCCTCGGTTAGGCCGCCTCGGTCCGGAGACTCGAGTGCATTCAACAACAGCTTTTTCAAGTCACGACCCGAAATTAATTCCAGTTGAAGACAAGCAAGACCTCTTTCGAGAGTCGGTTCAGACAAGACTTTGATTATGTTTTCGTGTTGCAACTGATTCAATATTTGCCACTCTGAGCACAGGTCTAGATAGTTGTCGGTGATCTTGACTGCGATCCTCTCTTCCTTCAATGCGAAAATGCCAATGGAAAAAGCTCCAGTTTCAATTAGACTGTCAGACAGTTCGTGGTACTCAATTCCATCGTCTACTTTCTCGTTGTTCTTCGCCGCCTCAGCTTCCCTCTCCTTTCTGGCGTAGAAGATTTTGAGTGCACTCTCTAGGATAGCCTCCATGACTACAAGAGTACGATCGAGCCCTAGCTGTTCATATTTGTTGCTAAACAATTGCGTCGCTTTTGCTGCTGAGAACTCGGTTTTGTTTGCCTACTTCCATGCCTGAAATCCGGTCTGCGTTTCGTCTATGTTTCCTAGATATGTTTCTGCAAAAAAGAGCTGTGATGAGTCCTTTACTTTATGTGTGTTTGTTTTGTCTCGGGTTTTTTTGTCTCTTGTTGTCTTGTATGAAGTCTTGTCTATTTCAAACTTCTGAGCCTTTTGAATTTCCTTCTACGTGGCATCTTCTCCGCTGCTTGCTCTTCACCTCAGAGGGAAGCATTCCAAGACTGCCCACTCTCCACTTCAACCAAGAGTACTGCAAGAGTACAGCTTCAGTGGAATATACGCCGAGATCGTAGCAAACATCTTGGAACCCGTGGTAGAGATCTGGACCCGAAGGCCGTGGACTCTCACAAAAGTAAACACATGCTGCTAGAAGCGTTGCGTTCTTCTCTGTCAACAGGCCAAGAAAGAGGGAGAAGGTTTGAAAGTACTCGTGAAACATTGCATCTTTCAAAAGCGATTCGTCACAGGGAAAAACAAAGGAGAGTTTCTCGTAGGATGCATCGACCCAGTTGTGCAGAGCTCTTTCCTGGAAAAGGCTGCTGTCCGGAGTTGAAAAATAGTATTGAAACATGAATTTGTTGGAGGGAAGCTTTGCAAAAATTGGATCTGCTCTCAAAGAGCCGAACATAAACTCGGGGAGTTTCGATTCAATGTAGGGAGCTTCTAGCTTGTGAAACAGACACTCGAGACTATCAAGCGAATAGGGATTAAGCGCGCGACCGTACGCATCGGAGAATTCGTGCACCGATTTGAAACAGTCAAAAAGCAGCGACCGGAGCACTGTTTGACATCTTGGATAACAAGTCCATCTCTTGGATGGCCTGACTCGAGGAGAGTCTACGTATTCGAACGGCCTTCTCATTTTCTCTCCCCATATCCTGTCTATCACAGGTTCAAGGGAAGCTGTTTTGGAGTTGGGCTTCAGCGCTAAACTTGCCATCATTTCCCTGACAATTCGATAAAGATCATAGGCACAAGTGCCCTCGTAGGTCATGCCCCAACTGGGTTTGTCCACAGCAGTGTAGAGGATAGTCGGATTGTCTATCTTCCCGACAATACATGCAGCATCAAAATCCGATATCAGACATCGATATCCAACATTTGGTACAAAGAAGAAGCCTCCCTCTGGTCCGGTGTATCGGGTATAGCCTTCAGAGGAACAGCGCTGAACAAACACGTTCGGAAGGTGTAGATCGTTGTGTCTAAAGTTGGGATCGAGCTTCTCAATCCAGGATAAAGTGTAGACCAGTTGGAAAATAAAAACTCGCCATGTCAACTCGCCCAACAGGGCACCTCTGACGTTGATAAATTTCCACAGGTTTCCGCATTCTGCCACGTTTGATTGGATGGCAATTTTGTTCGACTGTACACAATAGTTGTCTATGCACAGCAGATGCGGAGTCAGTCGGGTGTCGATGTATTGATGTCGCAGATACCTTAGCATGATCAATTCGATGACTGAGTCTATTTCCAGTCTTCCGTCACAGTTTGCAATGCTTCTTATCTTGACAGCACGAAACCGTCCATCTGTGGCTTTGGTTTTGTAGACGATTGCATTGCTACCCGATCCGAGGGCTATTGGCTTGTAGGTCTCATCTACGATTCTCTCGACTACTTCAGACAATGGAAGCGCCAACTTTCCCTTTGGAGTTCTAACCCTAAAAGTAGTAGTTGTATCCATTTCACTCAGAGGAAGACTGAGACAGCGCGCCATGGACAATCATGATATAATGACTACTGCTGTACATCAGACTTTATCAGAGAGCAAATTCAATGCGGATTTATCTCACTTGATCCAATAGATTCGAGTCCAGAAGAGGACCTTGAGAGCTGGGTTGAATGACTACATGGTCTACCTGCTGCAAAACTGGAGGAGTTTCTGGTTGCTGTGGAGTCTGAGAGGGGGTCTCAGGTTTGATCTCGTCTCTAGCCCAGTCTGGCAGCTCGTTGGCTATGTCATCAATAAGAGAGCGAGAAGAGTCTTCAGCGTTTCGTCTGCTTTTGTTCTTCGGGAGAGGTTGTTTCATCTCCGTAATCTCGGTGATAAGACCTTGTTTCTTTGCGACAGGAGCATGTTGTCCACAGAGATACACCTCTTCATGGGTAACTTGTCGGTTGAAACGTGTGAACCCTTCTAGCTTAGCCATCGCTACATAGCCGTAGCGACGCTTGCACTGGCGTTTGTGCTTCCCCTTTCCGGTAATCCAGCAACAGGATTTCACAGTTTGTGCATCTTTGACAAGCAGTACAATCTCCGCTGCTTTGGAAATGGGTTGTTCTGGAGGAGGGGAAGGAGGATCTGGAGAATGCTCGACAACGGGAGAAGGAGGGGGAGACTCATCGACAAAGAAATTAGTGAAAAAGCTCCACATCTCTTGAAGCGAGAGAAAAAGTGGTAAATTCTACACAGGAAATAAACTCATTCGTGGAAGATTGTATTTTTACTTTATCAATCGACAATCTTTTTCAACCGATACCTGTTCTATGTCTGACTCGACTTGTCCTGTCTGCAAATCGCCCATCAAATCACCTTTTCACGTTTTTCTCTGTCCTATTCTCGCTGCTGGAGAGACCGCCAATGTGCTTATCATCGAACTAGACGAACTCTGGCGACTTCTGCCCGACATTGTCGGATCGACAGTGGATCGCTCTCAAGGCTCGCACAAGAGAAATCCATCTGGAACGGTCAGCCTCTCCCGGAGCAAAGCTAAATTGATGCTGGAAGAAGGAACAGTTCGCGGACATCCCATTACTCCGAGGCAAAGGAGGTTCTTTGGATGGGTTGCAGGCGGACGCAAAGAGCCAAACAAAATCGGACAAGCTTTGCAGACTCTTGAATCTCCAGCCGGAATTGTGTTTGATGAGACAAAGCTGGCTCTGCAAAACACGCACTACCGCCACGTGTTGAGCACTACTCCTAATCAACAAATTGTGCTGATGGCTATTACAAAAGAGGATGGAGGTGTGGAGGAGGAGATACATCCCTACAGTACACAGACTCTCAGAGTGGTCAGCGGAAAAGGCACTGTAGTGATGAATGGAGTATCAAAGCCTTTGAAGAGCTGGTCTTCGGTTGTGATTGCTCCTGGAACGAAACACGAGGTCATCCAAATCGGAGACTCTCCTCTCAGACTCTCTTCTACGTACGCTCCTCCAGTCCACGATGAGAATTTGGTAGAAGTCCGGAGAGTCAGGGAGAGCAAGAAGTATTAAAAATTATTCCTCTACAAATGTCATCAGTAATAAATTCCATAAGTCGATCCCACAGGGGTAACTCATGGCTTGCTGCAAGAACAAGAATTCTGATATTCTTGCACAGCACTCCGCAGAAGTCAAGCTGGGCTCTACATCCAAACTAAAAAAGGTGATTCTTGTCGGAGATTCTGGAGTTGGAAAGACAACACTGCTACGGAGATTATCAGGAGAAGAAATCTCCGACACCCACACAGCAACAATCGGAGTGGATTTTAGAGAATTTAAAAAGGACTCAGATAGTCCCTATGCAAGTCTTCAAATATGGGATACTGCTGGACAGGAGAGATTCAGAACCATTGTCTCTTCCTACTATCGAAACTGTAACTTAGTCATCGGAGTGTTCAACATCACAAAGCCAGATACTCTCAGGAATTTGAAGAGATGGATCGAGGACGCAGAAAAATACGCGATTAACGATTTCAAATTGGTGATTATGATAATAGCAACTCAATCCGACACGATATCCGAAACAAATCCTCGCTGCAATGTTGTAGATATTTGTCCAGAGCTTTTTGCACAGGCAGACTTCTATCACGAATTGTCAGGAAGAACGGGTCTGCATTTCAAGACCTTTATGAAAGCACTCGAAGAGTTCGCAAGGACTGGAGATATCGTGAAGACCAGGACAAAAATTATGGACAAACTCGGAGTTAAAATTACCCCACGTGAGGTAGAGGTCCTCGAATTTCTCGAGTGAATGAATCAAGACATATACCTCAAAGGAGAAAATAAAATTGTTATACAAATGACAATGCGACCTGACTGGAAGAGTCTAAGAGAGATTCAGGTCGTCAGGGATCTGTACTCTACAGACAACGCCAAACTCGAGAGCGAACGTCTTCCCTGGACTGTTCGGGATGCACTAGGTTCTAGCCTCTGTCTAGAAAAGCTTCCGAGAGAATCTGCCAGCGCCAAGAAGACGTTTCTAAACAAGATTGGCCAGCAATGCAAAGAGACAGAGGGAGTGTTTGCTCTTTGGAACAAATGGGTTCAAGACCATTTCCCAGTTACTCTGGCAGCGAGGCATGACGCTCTCCTGAAAGTTCTGAGACAGAGTTTGGAATTCGAAGAGATGGTAGCTCAAAAAGAGAGTGTTGATATGCAAGAAGCGACACAGCAATCTCAGGATCAACAGCCAGAGGAGAGATCAACAGCGCAGAGTGTTCCCTCGGAGAAAAGAGAAGAAACAGAACCCGAACAGGCAAAGACCGAGGAATACGAACCCGTTCTGCCTCCCAGAGAAATAGAAAAACGAATAGAGCTACCCGATCCGAAGAACTTCGAAGAATTGTGGACATATCTCAACACATTTTAATGTGTCTCTTTTGTTGGAGATTGTATTAAATTTGATCTTCAAGCATTTCTTCAGAAGAGGAATAGATGCAATTTGCGGTTGTCGTCCTGTATCGAGACTGTGCTCAATTCACAGCAGTATTGGGCCCGGGTATTTCGAGCTATGACATTCCAATCAAAACAGTCGATAACAGTATTCTGGTTCAACGAAACAAAATACTTGTCAGCAATACGATCACCAGCAGAGCCAACAACTCTGTGAAAATTGAATTCTCTCCCTCTGGCAGCGAGGATACCGAAGTAATTTGGTTCTCAAGTGGACTCAACTGGACTCCGTCTTACATTTTACGACACGGACAGTCCAAGAATAGCTCCCAATTGAATGCTACAATTTTCAGTGAACTTGATTTCACTCTATCTTCCTGGGCTTTCATACTGAAGAACTCCTTCTACGGTGCTCACGAACGATCATACATTCGTCGTTATGAAAAAGCAAGGGCAGCCCCCTCCAGCTCAGCTATGCCAGAGTCAGACTTTGATGGAGACAATTCTCTGCTGCCTCTGAGCAGAACAATCAATGTCAGTGACCAGCTGAAATCCATCGAACCCGGATCGAGGAAAATCTTTATTGCCGACCAGCTTCAGTCTTCTCCAGGAGAATTCTATTTGATTAACATTGGCAACACTGGAAGAGTCTCAGCAAGACTTGCAATTCAGGTGAAGGCTCTCGATGATCTCCCAATGGGCGGACTGTCTGTTCACGGGGATGATCTGATTCTAGAAACTGTCTGGCTGGGCAATACCAACATCCCTGATCTACGCAAGAACGAGAGTTACCTTGTGAGTCTTAGTTCTGTCCCTGCCACCGCTGTCGTTGTCTACGAGAGCAAAGATCAAGAGAAAGCAGGGAAATCCGAACGTAAGGTCAAAGAGACCAAAGCGATCCATGCCAATGTCGAGACAAACGCAGCAGCGAAATTTATTTTCCAGCTCCCCTTTCCATCCAATATGATTGAAGGCTCTCTCAAGCCTCAACCAGACATGACCACAGGAGATGGCTATCTGTGGATAAGGCAGATCGCTGAACCAGGTCAGAAGTTTAACGTTGAATATGCCTGCTGGCAATACATCTAGTAAAGCAAACAGACATCGTACTTGACTGAGGTTAGAGAGTGATGGGAATCCTGGAGGAGACATACTCGAGGATATCCTATGCTCTAGTGAGCACTCTAGCTTCGATCTACTGGAAAAAGCTTGTCGGACAGGTGAACAATTGGCCGACTCTGTTGTTGATCATCTTCGGGACAATCTTCTCTCTTTTCTTGGACATCAAAATCAAAGGTCTTCCGAGAGGAAAATGCAACGCCGTCAAGACAGGTCTTTCGATGATGCTGTCTCTGGTGAACACTCTCCTGGCATTCTTCCTCAGCATTAGCATTGTTGGCATGTTCGAAGACGATGAAACAAACGAGGTCACGCTGGACTCTATCTACAAGCCGATCCTTTTCATGGCCACTCTAGCCGTGCTTCTTTCCCTGCTCAATATTTTCTCCTACTTTGAGCAGCCTACAAAAACCGTCGAATAAAAGATCGATGCGCGCCGCGTGTTCACTTTTTTGTCGGGCCATCGGAGCAAAGTGGCATGGCAAAGACAAAGAAGAAATCCAAGGCCAAGGAGAAATCTTCCGAGTCGTCTTCATCTTCCTCTTCGTCTTCTTCGAGGGAGAAGTCACCGAAACGAAAGAAAACGAAAAACGGTAAGACTCCAGAAAGGAAAAAGAAAGCTCCAGCAAAGAAGAACTACAGGCATGGAAAGAGGGAGAAGATCGAGGTGGCTACACCTGAGAACATTTTTGATATGATCTACGAAGAATTTGGAGAGGATGTTTTCGACCCCTGTCCCTTTGAACGAGCTGAATGGGATGGTCTGGAAATTCCTTGGAAGGGCGTCACCTACATCAACCCACCTTTCAAAGAGTTGAGCAAATGGCTGGCAAAAGGAGTTTGCGAGTGTAAGAAAGGGGTAACTTGTGTCTTTCTTTGTCCTGCTGAGACAGCTGCACGCTATTGGGAGAACATCGTGTACACACATGCAGACCAGATACGCTTCCTCTCTGGACAGATTCGCTTTGTTGGATACGAAAAGAACACTGGTCAACGCATATGCCTCATAGTTTACAGGCCTGAAAGTCGGATGGGTGGACCACCTCGAACTCCTCGTGATATTTCCAGAGATTACTTGACAGATGATGAACTGCTCGGCTCTCCCTTCGTTAGAGAACACTGTCCACTTCTCTGGTTTGTCACCCGGTGGTACACAGCTTTTGCTCGGCCGCTTTTGGACGAGTTTATCGAGTGGCGAAAGGCATGGGCGTTGGTCCGACTATCGATGGTCGAGCTTTTCGAGGTCAGACTTCGTGATGTTGGCTCTGTTTTTACACGGGTGATGTTCGGTCTCTATTTGCAAATCTGCTCTGCGGAGGCCTATCTGCTACAGGAGAACTATTCCCAAAGTCTAACAGAGGATCAATCCAAAGTGCTCGCTTCTGAGAGGCTTCCACTCTTTCGTCTCTTGGTTCGCCTTCGAAAACAGATGGGACCGCATGCTACAGGACTGTCTAGGATCTGTCAACCTGTTACCCAGTTTCCAGAGGATAAGAGCGAGGCGACTCAGATGGTTGCAGAGAACCCCTGGCTTCTCGACGCCTTCCATTTTTTCATTGTCTATCGAGAGTACGAGGAAGAATACTACAAGAAAGAGAAGCGGATCAACTACATGAAAAATAGTTTTGATAGAAAATTTGCGCAGAATGTCGTGTTTCTAAATTAAACACTAGCCCTTTAATGGAAGACAAAGAAAACACTCTTGACATCGGGATTCGGGGTTGGATGCTCTATGAGGAGGGAGATTACGAGAGGGCCGAACCGATACTCAGACAAGCCATCGAAGAAGGAGACACTCGTTTCATTGGAGACTATGCCACTATCTGTGGAAGTCAAGGGAGGTTTAAAGAAGAGTCTAGAGCGTTAATGATGGGGGCTCTGTTTCGTGATGGAGACTTGTATTCATACGTCAACAGTGTTTCAGAGGCTCTGGTGCAAGATTTGACACGTGAAAATTTAGAAGAGAGAGCTGAACAACTGTTTGCCCTTCTAGAAAAACAGAGAGAGCATAATAGAGCCTTTCTGGCAGGAGAAATAGAGTGGCAAGATTAAAAGCTGTGAAAATTGACCCGTTTGCTCTTTCTCAGAGAGCTCACAGGAGTGTTTAATAGGATTCTCTCATTTGAGTCCAGAGTAGGCCAGTACGATCTCCTGGCTTCCAGAGACGCCTCTTCGGAGTCGTGAAGGAGACCTCGGAGCTTTTGTCTTTTTTCTCTCATCGCCGAGCCTCTTTCTTGGTGGGCTTTCGTAGTGCTCTCTCCAATAGCGCCAGAGCTTGACGTTCAAAATGCTCTGGATGAGGACGATCTGATCTTGAATGTGAGTGCCCCATTCGTTCATTTGGACAACGTTGCTCAACTCTATCCTTTTTGGGGCTGATTCACAGAGATACGTATCCCAGAGAGAACGGATCTGTTTCGCCTTGTCCTCTGGCTTTAAAGTCAGAATGATTTGGATCCACATCCATGCCATCAAATAGTCCTGTCTCTCTACCAATCTCAAGTAGGCTTTGAAGACCTCGAGCTCCTCGGGCTGTTTGATGGCTTCCTCCATAAGACACTCGCTCTCTTTATTACTTAATTCCAAAGGCATGGTTTAGCAGAAAAAACAACCAACTGTACAAGAGATATCAACTGACTCGCACCACTGCATTGGCAATAAATCGTCTCAACTCGGAGCCCTCATCGAGTCGCATAATCTCATCCGGTCTCCAGTGTCCTTGATAGAGTCTGCAACTCAGCACAGAGCTATCCTCTGTCTCGATGATAAGCTTTCCATTCTCGATTTTGTGACGCTTGACCTTGGCAACACCTGGACGCTTTGAATTCGAAGAGAAGATCTCAATCCGATTCGAGTCCAATTTTTCCAGAGCTTGAAGCTGCACACTCTGGAGCACCGGAGTACTTGTCTTCATACAATTGGCGAATGCATCAACTGTTTTCATCCGGAGTCCGCCAATCATTGAAGAGAACGCTGGCTGCGAGTTGAGTATTGACAAGATTCTGCGCAGCTTTGTGTCCCTCTCTCTGAATGGTTGGTCTGTTGGAGCATAGATATCCAGGCGAGTCACTGGACAGGAGAGAATCTCCTCAAGAAGGCCGGGGTGATGCTTGTCGACTTCGGTTTTTAAAGCGTCTCGTTGAATAAGGAATCTTGTGGGCAGAAGATTGACAATGGAAGTGAAAAATGCGTTGGCCTGGCCTTCCCAATCCAGACTGGAATCCAGTATCAAAATTCCAGGATCGAATCTAAGCTTGGGGATAATATTGAGGGATCTGGCTGTCACGACTTCGCGTGTTTGGATTGCTACGAGCAATTGCAACAGGCGACCAATGTCGCGTTTTGACATGATGCGGAGATAGTATTTCAAAAGGCTGTGATAGCGACGGCAAGTTAGACTGTAGTGCACAGCCTCTCGGATGCCAGAATAAGCTATGAACTTCAGAATCATATGACCATCAAAGCACTGCATACAACCTCTTCTCTTACGGATGTGAATGTGACACTTTTGTGTGTGGTTCATTATATCATGGAACAGCCGCGGTCATCATGATATAATGAGAATCATGATACCATGTCTCTAATGGTGGACGCGTTTGGACGGGTGTGTCGACATCTATAGACAAACATGGCAGAAAAACACACAAGTAGGATTGACAAAGAAGACGAGCGAATAGATGGCATAATCAAAGTCCTTGAGAGAGCATGGATTAAGGAATTAGACTCAGAAGGCTCAAACAACTCGATCACTCTAGCCGGCGTGAAACAAGTGTTTGCAGCTTTGAATCGCGTTGAACCCTTTACAAAAGAGTCAGCATTTCTCGACCTAGGAAGCGGGGCTGGGATTCCATGTATCTATGCCGCGCTCAAATATAGCATTCCAGCCTATGGTATTGAAATAGATTCCAGTCTTGTTAGAATAGCGAGTGAATTTGCCCGACGGGCCGGAGTCTCCCATCTTGTGACGTTTTATGTACAAGATGTCGCCGAGACAACGGTCAACTGGTACAGAGAGAAAGCAATCACCCACGTCTACAGCTACGACGTAGTATTCAACCCGGGCTATTGGGAAGCAATGTTTGTCCCCATCGAACAGCTATCATTGATCGGAGCTACGACAAAACGATTCAAGAGCTACTGGCCTCCTACCTTTGAACTAATCGAGACAGTGAACAGGGTAATGCTAGCAGGAGGACGCAGCGGATTTGTGTTCGGTGTTTGGAGAAATGCAACAGAAAGTACAAACGTGATGGATCGGTTGAACGCAACTGAACATTAAACTGTTCTCATTTTACTCCATTCGCCTTCCTCGGGCTTCACTAATAATTTCTCGAGCTATAACGATGTAATGCGATTCATGATATCATCATACAAAGGTCCAAAGCGGCACAGATATCAGAACTGATGTCTGAACAGGGCTTAGCCTTGGCAGCTGAGCGGTTAAAGAGCGGGATAATTGAAAGGGCAGGAGACCGGGTTTTCCGCCATCACAATCCTACCCAAACCACGGCAGATGTTATACACTGCAAAGCGGCAGGAGGTGCACTGAGTGTTGTGATCCTATCCGGAAATCAAACTGTGCTAGCTGCGTTCTGGTCACCCAAGTTCAAAAATCCCTTCAATGTTACATACCACAACGAGTTTACGTACCCTAAGAATGCAAAGGAGTGGGAAGACAAAACAATGGAATGCATCTCCAGGATATTTGGCCGATAGTGAGACACACTGTCCATAGAGACTCTCGTCTAAAATTAAATCTTGCTTGTTTTACTCTGGTCGCTGTCCAAGAAGTATTAATGCTTCGACTCTGAGAGATTTACACAGAGTGTACGGTTCCATCAGAGATGAGGTTGTTATACTTCCTGTCTGCACTGGTCCCTGTGACAATGGCGATTGTGTGCACTCCTTTCTGTAACAATTACCCGCCACAAACTCACTATTGCGAAGTTGATGGAGATTGTGTTGTCTCCCCCATTGTTGCCTACTGCAATGAAGGCCCCGTCATCTATGCAAATTGCTCAACTAACTATTGCGACGAAGGACAATCCTGTGCTTTTGGCTACACCTGCAATGGATTACAATGCACAGGAAGCGTAGAAGGCGACTGCAACTGCACACGCATTGCGCCTATTCCAGGAAGCTGTACTTGCTGTGGAAATGGAGATCTAGACTATGGCGAACAATGCGACGATGGAAACTTTGACAGTGGAGACGGATGCTCGAGTGAATGTGAATGCGAGATACCGGAAGTCAGTTCTGTGACCTTCTGGACTGACGAGGTTGGCATTTGCGATCTCGGAGAGGAGATTACTATGAGTGCCAGCTTCACAATCCCAGAAAATTGGACCTCTGCAGTGGGCGCCAAATGCTTTAACACTGATAGCGAATTCGACGGTACTTGCACCAACTCGAGCTGCACATGCACTGTGGTAGTGAGTGTTGCAGATCTTGCCACTAGCAATGCAGTATCGATCACCTTTACGATGGAGTTCTACGTCATCTCGTTGTATTGTCCCGACAACGAAGCTGTCACTAGCTCTGGATCTGTTTCTGTAGATTTTGCCCCCTGTGGCTGCTCTGAAGCCAATCCTTGCATGGACGACTCTACCGATTACATTTGGACGATCGTCTCGGTTTCTGTTATTGGAGGGTGCTTCTGCCTGTTGTTAGTCTACGGCATCTGGCTCAATCGCCGGGGATTCGGAACTGAATACGAACGACCGCCACGCCGATCGCCACGGTAGATAGCCCTCACACACGCTCCATTCGCACAGAGATCAAACCTTGTGAGAGGTGGAGAGATATTATAAACCTCAGTACCATCTTTTTTACTGGATTTCTTTTCAGGAATTATCTCGAGATCTACAGGCAGGCGTCCAGGAGGGCGGTCTCGTTCGATGGCATCTCTCTCTGTTGCATATTTTTTCAGAGGCAAAATACTAATCATCTCTCCAGGATCCCCTGCTCCCGGAGAAGCGATTTCTCCGACACATTGAAAAGCTACCAGAAACGTCGCTCCCCATGCAAGCAATGGAATAACTCTGAACCTCGAGGGAAGATTGGGCCGCATTTCTCTTGACGGAGTCAAACTTCCGCGGAACTGAATACCCGACCAATACCGACAACAATAATCTCATTGCCACGTAGAATCTCAGCTATTATTTCACAGAGTTTCCGGAGTTTTCTAGCTTTAAGTCGATGAAGACCTCAGCGTCCCTGCTGCTGCTTCTCAGCTTGTTGGCCCGCTTCGCATGGGCCAGTTCGTCTGACTGCAGCGTTGGAATTAGCTCCAATATCTCTGTATTTTCCGGAGTTGGGCAGGCGTATTCGTTTTCGATCTACATCGAGCTCGGTGATACTCCCTCCTCCGAGTTCATACTCGAACAGCCCGCCAGCTGCAGTCTAGTCTGCCATGAGTCATTTCTCAACATGACCAATATCACAGCGCATTGCTACTGTGATGGGACAACTTCCTCTCTGGATGTCAATTTAACAGAGATTACACTCGCATTCACCTTGATGTGTGGTCAAGGAGTCTCTGAGTCCAACACCATTCCCTATGATCCAAATGCGATGAACCAATGCTACTCTATTCCATCGGAACAGATCATTCCTTGCGAGCTTGTAACCACTTCAACTCTTGATCAGTGTATGAATGTGACCTGCACTTTGTGCGAGAATATGGGAGGAACTGCATACGGCTCAGCGTGCAGTGGATGCCAGGAGAGCTTGGTTGTGCCTTGTTGTAAAAATGAAAACTGTTATTTGATCAGCGAATGTGAATGCGAGCAGATCCAAGGCTTTATTCAGAGTGCTAGCTGTGAGCAAGAGGCTTGTCCCTCTTCGACAACAACCACAAGCCTTGTCCCTTTGCCATCTCCTTCTCCGAGTCCAGCGACACCTACTCCTTCTCCTACACCCAGTCCCACTCTAACACCATCTCCGACTCCAACTCCTTCCCCTACACCCGTCCCTTCTCCGACACCTACTCCTGTCCAAGTGGTCGCGTCAGATCCACCCGCTCCCAGCGATCCTTCTACCACAACAACAGTAGAACCCCTTCCTCCTTCACCCTCTCCATCCCCAGTTCCTACTCCCTCCGAAGCGCCTCTCCCAACAACGCCTACCACTCCGACCACCTCCACTACAACCACTACGACGACTAGCACAGAATGTCAAGACACGGATGGAGACGGAGTCTGTGACAGTGAAGACAATTGTCCTCTAGATCCGAATTCCTCACAAAGTGATCTTGATCAAGACGGAGTCGGAGACGCGTGTGATAATTGCGTCTACGTCTACAATCCTGACCAGGTCAACACTGGAAACACTGGAGAAGGAGACGCCTGCAGGCCTCCGCCTCCAGACGCTGGCGTGTTTGACAGCTGTTCAGGCTGTGTGCACCCGCTGGATCACTGGGAACCGAGCATAAGTCTATGTGGTCTTATTCCTGAATCAGATTGGATTTGCGGTGTTCATCCGGAAGCACAATACAACATCACCGGAGAACAGAGCGAGTGGATCCAATTGGCTTCTCTTTATCTTGCCACTCTGGCTAACAATCTCACAGGCACATCCAATCTCTGCGGCACTGCACTAGATACATACAGCGGAAGTCAGAATGTTTTGCTTTGCATTTCTCAAATTCCCGACATACTAGAATACGATTGCAATGGCACAGAAATTCCTCTGTCTTCTC